>Ga0163108_10002922_pt1 | contig 12247 bp, 11 predicted proteins | sample Fk1155metaG_FD_109644 | JGI IMG/M metagenome (GOLD analysis project Ga0163108, IMG submission 109644) | Marine microbial communities from the Central Pacific Ocean - Fk160115 155m metaG | ecosystem: Environmental > Aquatic > Marine > Oceanic > Photic zone | place: The Central Pacific Ocean...
AGACCTTGATTTTCAGTTTCATCATCTACTCGTAATCCAATCGTGATAGATAGGATCTTTAGTATGATCCAAGTGGCAATGCCTGTCCAAACAAAGATAACAGCTATACCTAAGAGTTGAACGTGAAGTTGAGCAAGTTTGCCCTGTTCTGAGATCCCAGAAGCACCATTACCCAAGAAACCATCTGGATCCCCAAGTAAGCTCAACATAATGATTCCTAACATTCCACCGACACCATGAACAGAAAATACATCCAATGAATCGTCAATATGCAACACAGACTTTATAAGCTGAGTGGCGTAAAAACAGATTGAACCAGCAGCCAAACCTATAAGTAATGCTGCGGATGGTCCAACAGTTCCAGCAGCTGGGGTAATGGTAGCCAATCCAGCAACCATCCCTGTAGCAATACCAACGACGGTGGGTTTACCCTGCTTGATCCACTCAATAAACATCCAAGTTAAAGCTCCCACAGACGCACTTATATGCGTAACAAGCATTGCCATGCCTGCATTACTGTCTGCAGCAACAGCGCTGCCAGCATTGAATCCAAACCATCCTACCCACAGCATCGCTGCTCCAATAACGACCATGGTTCGATTATGTGGTGGCATCGGAGTTTGTGGGAAACCTTTTCTAGAGCCAAGTGTTAAAGCACAAATCAATGCGGCCACACCACAAGTCACATGCACAACTAAACCACCTGCAAAATCAATCACATCAAGAGAAGCTAAATAACCGCCTCCCCAGACCATATGACAAGCAGGAAGATAAACAGCGGTTAACCATAATACTGTAAATAAACATACCGCAGAAAATTTAATCCTTTCTACAAAAGCGCCGATAACTAAAGCAGGAGTTATGATGGCAAAGGTCATCTGAAACATCACAAAAACACTTTCAGGAATACTCCCTGATATTGAATCTCTGCCAATATTATTTAAAAATAATGAACTCAAATCTCCAAAAAATTGACCGTCTCCTTTGAAAGCTAAGCTATACCCATATATCACCCAGATAACTGAAACTAAGCACGCTATCGCAAAACATTGAATGAGGACAGAGAGAACATTTTTTGTCCTTACTAATCCCCCATAGAATAGTGCAAGCCCCGGTAAAGTCATAAATAGTACAAGGGCTGTAGAAGTTAAAATCCATGCTGTATCACCAGAACTTAACTCGTCTGTAAGCCCAATAGATGGAAATAATATCGTTGCAAGTAGTATTGATTTAGTGACTGACTCTCTCATTATAAAATCCTAATGTTTTTGTAATATGAAAAATTTAAACTAATTATTTGCTCCGAAAAAATTAGTTTCTTATATCGCATCCTCATCTCTTTCTCCAGTTCGAATCCTGATAACTTCTTCCATAGAAGTAACAAAAATCTTACCGTCTCCAATGTTTCCTGTATCAGCTGAGTCAATAATTGCTTCGATAACTTGATCATACAACTGATCAGAAACTGCAATCTCAATTTTTACTTTAGGTAATAAATCAACCTGATATTCCGCGCCCCTATAAAGCTCAGTGTGGCCCTTTTGACGACCATAACCTTTAACCTCAGTAACTGTGATTCCTTGAATACCTATATTACTTAATGATTCTCTAACTTGATCTAAAACAAAGGGTTTTATAATTGCTGTAACAAGCTTCATAAACGCTCTCCATAAAAACGATTTTGAGGAAGGATTAGAAAGAGAATATTATATTAGAATGCGGTATAGAATCACAGCATCAGTATCTAAAATGTTTTATTTTCTCTCCGCTTTTTCCTATTTCAGTCATGGCACTTATACCAATATCTAAATGTTTTTGAAGCCACTCTTCTGTGACTTTTTTATCTGATTGACCAGTTTTAATACCATCGGGTGTTACTGGTTTATCAGAAACCAATAATAATGCACCTCTCGCAATTTGATTATAATGTCCAACTATGAATATAGTGGCTGTTTCCATATCAATAGCTATAGCAGTCGTCTCTCTGAGTTTATTTTTAAAACTATCATCATGCTCCCACACTCTTCTGTTGGTAGTGTAGATAACTCCTGTTCGGTATTCCAAGTCCTTTTCTAGAACCTTTTCTGAAACAAATTTATGTAGTTTAAAAGACGGTAAAGCAGGAATCTCTAGAGGGTAGTAATCATTGCTGGTTCCTTCTCCTCTGATAGCAGCAATCGGTAAGATAAGATTACCAATCTCTGAAGAGGCTTTTAATCCACCACATTTACCTAGAAAAAGAACACCTTTTGGATTTCTTGCTGTCAGTAAATCCATAATAATGGCTGCATTGGGGGAGCCAATACCAAAATTGACAATACTTAACCCATCTGAATTTGTGGCTGCTTGCATTGGTCTTCTTAAGCCTTTGATTTCAACATCAAACATTTCAGAAAATCGAATAACATAGTCACTGAAATTTGTAAGCAGAATGTAATCACCAAACTCGTCAATCTCCATACCAGTGTACCTGGGGAGCCAATCCTTAGTGATTGATAGACGTTCTCTTGAACTCATATGAACAGACTCTCAGTTTAAAGCTAACTTATCAAGAACTTATTGTTCATTGTTTCCATTTGCCTTTAAATGATGATGTGCTTAGTATAATAGAATTATTTCAATATATTTTTGTCATACCAATCAATTGACACTAGGGAGGAAAATATCAGTGAGTAATATTTATGAATTTGATTGCAAGAACGCCCAAGGCAATGCTGTTTCATTAAGTGAGTACAGGAATAAAGTTCTATTAATTGTAAACACAGCGAGCAAATGTGGCTTTACTCCCCAATATGAAGGATTAAATAATCTTCATCTTAAATACAGTGATAAAGATTTCTCTGTTCTTGGTTTTCCCTGTAATCAGTTTGGCAAACAAGAGCCTGGAACAAATCAAGAGATTCAAGAATTTTGCTCAATCAATTTTCAAATTGAATTCCCAGTTTTTGGAAAAATTGATGTGAACGGTCCCACAGCTGACCCTTTATATCAGTACCTTACGGAGAAAAAACCAGGGTTATTAGGTTCAAAAAATATTAAATGGAATTTTACTAAATTTCTTGTTGATCAAAATGGTAATGTTACTGCACGATTTGCTCCCAAAACAAAACCAGAAGATATTGAGAAAAAAATAAATGCTCTTTTAAAATAGCTTTATCTGGTTTTTACCGTGTCTGCTTATTTTATCGTCCGCTGTCGTTACTGAAGACCTGAATTTAGACTAAGCAGGTATTTTAGTCTCTTCTTGATGTTTTTTTATGTCTCTTGAACTGATATCAAGACGAAACTCAGACTCTGAAATACCTACAAAGCGATCTCTTAATTCAGAAGGTATCGCTAACTCATTAAGAGTCTTAAAAGTATCGTCTATTTGTCTACCAAAGACTAAGAAACGAGCATTACTAGTATTAAACTCCTCCAAAGTCCCATGGAATATCTCCTTACTGTCATAAAACTTTTTATCAAATATCCTGATCAAAGTATCCATTCCCAAAATAAAAGTTGAGTCATTAAAAATTCGAACCTTATCTGCAAAGGTGGGGGCATTAGTTAATACCCATCGATCATCTGATGCAAACTGGTCTAATAATTTTTGAATCTCGAAATAACTAAGTGATGTCTTTTCAACATTAGTAATTGATACTTCATAGGTTACAGGTGTGTTAATTTTTTTCTCAGCAATTTCTTGCATTTTCCTATGCCCTTCGTGAAGTGGGTTAAATGTGCCAGGAAAGATCAGCTTACTGGGTCCTTGATCACTAGTGAGCATTGTGATTTCTTTTTTTTCTAATGCCTGCCATTCTGGTTTTGCAGGAATAACTTCGTAATGAATTTGTTGCGTCAGTTTGGGTAGTTGATTACCAAGTCCACAAACAATACCTATTAAAGATTCCAAACATTCTGTAACCAGTTTCTCCTCGTTTTCTCTGGTACGTTTTCCTTTAGTTAAATAACATGTAATAACATGGGTAGCATTCAATCCATGGATACATATAAAAAAACGATGGCTGCCTAATTTTTCATAAGTTGTTGACAATGTTGCCGTCACTGCTACACCTAGTAAGTGAGAAGAATCTATCTGTGGAGCTAATTTCTTTGATCTTGTGAAAGCAGTAACAGCCATATTTATAGTAGTTTGCAAACCGCAGTAATAACTAGGCTTTATCCCAAGATATTCATCCATTGATTCTCTTGAATAAGGAATATAAGACTCAAGAATAGTTTGGCTGGCTCCAGGAACCTTTAACAGGTTTGAAATTGCACTGCTGCCTCCACCGCTAGAAACAAATACTAACTTAAAAGGTCCATCATGGATGGATCGAATGTCATCTCTATTCATTATTTCTCAAGATCTTTTTCTAGAGGGAGCAAAATTCTTTTCAAAAGCAATTGTCTTTTCTCTTTTCTTTGCATCACTACATCATCACTTGGTACAAAATTATCAATATCTTCAAGACTAATCGTCTCTTTTTCTGCTAATAGAACCTCTATAGTGTCCAATCGATCCCGTAAAACAGAAACTTCTTGAGTTAATGTCATGATCATTGCCATCAGGTTATCTATTGAGCGACCATCAAGGTATATAGGTTTTTTCCCTTTAGCAATTCGTGATAATTCTACTTTCGAATTCATGCTGTTTTAGGTTTCTGTGCTAAATATATAGGGAGCTTTAGATAAAAATCACCTGTGTAGCCTTTAGTGTATTGAGCAATAGCCTCAGCGGATGTGAATTCAATAGTCTCTTTACTAAACCCAGCATCTTCAAATATTTGTTGAAGATTCATATTCCTTAATGCACCTGAAAAATTCTCATTATTATTAGTAACCTCCCAGTCTTTTAGAAAATCATAGAGTGGCTCTATGGTTTCCCTATGAAATGGATAAACATCTAGATGTATCATCCAACCGCCAGGCTTTAATAACCTATATGTCTCATAAATAATCTTTGGTAGAGCATCATGCGAGGTTTCATGTAGCAATAGACATGAAGTAATTAGGTCGAAAGTTGCATCTTCAAACTTTGTTTGCTCCGCATTTTGTTGACTAAAATGGGCAGTCACTCCTAAAGCATTAGCTCTAGCATGAGCATATCTTAAACAAGGTGATGCTACATCTATTCCATGTATTTCTGCACTTGGGAAAATTTAGCAAACGGTAATGTGGAGTTTCCAATTGCACACCCCATATCAAGAATGCTTTCTGGTTCTGGCATCTTAATATGCTTCTGCATATGACCAATAATAGCCTGTGAAAGCAAATCATTCTCATCGCCCATAGAATTTCTAGAATATATTGGAAGCGAAATATCATAGACTACGCCAGGTGCAATATCATCTTCAATTTTTTCTGTGTGATATCCGCCCGGTTGCTGATGGATGTCATATGCAGTCAGATATCTTGGTACTTCAACTTTATTATCTAATTCAAGGGTACCTAAACTAGTATGGAGTTTTGAGCGATCAATTAAATCATTGAGTGTTCTTTCTACGGTGTCAATTACTGAGGTAAACATCATCTGCTGGCTCAACCTTTGAAGCAAACTCCAACTTTGATAGGATTTATCTTTAAGCATTAAATCTCGTACTTCAGACTTATCTTTAGGTTTTCTACTTTGTTCTTTTACAAATTCTGGTTCAACATTTTTTTCATAGTACGGAACGATCTTTGAAAATATTTCATCCGTCAGAAAAGCTCTGAGATCAGTGACAAAATCTTGCCTGACCGATTCATCGTGATTCGGTTGAGGTTGCATCGAATGTTTTTGTTTGTAACTGGACATTTTTTCTAAGCATATTATAAGCCAAGATAGCGAGCTTTAAGCAAAAATTGTAAGAGAAGCTTGAGTAACACAAAATATTCTAATAAAGTTAAAATTATCAGTAATTGGAGGAATAAAAGATGAGAATCGTATTAATCAGTCTTGTCATCACTAGTTTTTTAGGTTCCGTTGGTGAACTGAAAGCTGGTGGTCACAATGAAGACAAGAAACTAGTGGCCCCAACAAGTGGTTATGAAGGGATGGAAGATCAATTAGCTAGGGCAATGAATGTTGTGTTGATGACTTTGAATGAAAGGAGCGCTTATCAACACGATATTAACGATGCTTTAGTTAAGATGATATTAACCACAATTCAGTTTGCAAAAAATAACGACATGATCGATGAGTTAATTGCAAATGAAGTTGAAACCACTAGACCACTTTTGGAGAGAGTTAGAAGAAATTACTTAAAGACAGGTCAACTAGAAACAGCCATGGTCGGCATGATTGACAGAACGGCTTGTTCTTATCAGTTATATCTTAAGATAGATAAAACTGATGCTGAAAGAAGCTGGGAGTCGCCGTTTGGTCTCGTGCTTGAACAAACCAGAAGAATGGGTCAGCATGACCTTACCGAACAGGAAGTCCATGACATCTGGATCAAAAAAAGATATCACGCGTTTGCAGAAGTCATAGGTATAGAGTTATCAATTTCTGATATAGATGAGAATGGAAAAGTCACAATTAAAGCCCTAAAACCAACGACTATAGCTAAGAACTAGGAAAATGTTCGAAAATAATGTGACTGAATATACTGTTTATGCGGTCGGTGCACCGATTGTTATCGCATTAATACTTATTGAAGGTCTTGTCTCCTCTTCTAAAAAATTGGGTTACTACAAACGTGGTGACTCTATGGGAACAATTGGTTTAATTATTGGTAATGTCATAGTTAATGTGCTTACTAAAACCTCCATACTTGGGTTTTATTTATTTTTATACCAATACAGACTCTTTGATGTTTCCTCTTTCTCATTATGGATCCAAATTATATTAACTCTGATAGTAATTGATTTTATTTACTATTGGTTTCATCGAACTTCACATCGTGTACGTTTCTTCTGGGGTATTCACATGAATCACCATTCTAGTGAAGAAATGAACTTCCTTGTGTCTCTTAGGCAGGCTTGGTTTAACCCATTGTTCAGGGTTCCTTTCTTTTTTATTCTCCCGCTCATAGGCTTTAATCCATTTCTCACATTTATAGTAGGAGCGGCATCAACTCTCTGGGCTGTCATTCAACACACACAAACTATAGGGAAGCTTGGGCCTCTAGAATGGTTCATGGTCACTCCTTCTGCACACCGAGTTCATCATGGCGTTAATGAGGAATATTTGAATAAAAATTTTGGTAATCTTTTTATTGTATGGGATCGTATTTTCGGAACTTATGCCGAAGAAAAAGAGGCAGTTATTTTTGGCCTAACTAATAATGTTAAAACCTTTAATCCCTTTAGAATAACTGCTTTTAGTTGGCTCCAATTTGTAAATGATTTTAAACAATCAAATAATCTTAGTGATAAATTCATGTCTTTCTTTGGTTCGCCTGAATGGAGCCCTAGGTCTAACTAACTAATAGTCTAGTTTTATATTGAGGTTATGAAAAAAATTCTGATTCTATTGTTAGCAGTCATGGTCACGATGTTTATTTTTTTTCTTTTGAGTATCCTTGCTCCGTATGTAGTAGATTATATTACTGAAATTTTATCGAGATAAGAAATTAATAGAAGCAGTAAATAATGTGTAAAAAGATATGCTTGAATTTTAAAAAACTAGACCTATATTTAGTGTCGTATCGGTAATTACATAAAACATAAATCTGGAGGATAATATGAGTTTAACAAATAAGAAGTGGGTTTTAAAAACAAGGCCAAGAGGATTAGTTGAAACATCAAATTTTGAATTGATTGAAGACGCTGTGCCTGAAATAAATGAGGGCGAAATATTGATACAAACAGAATACCTGTCAGTGGACCCTACTCAGAGAATGTGGCTTACAGATATACCAGGTTATCTTCCACCAATACAAATTGATGAAGTGATTCGATCAGGTGGAATGGGCAGGGTTATACAATCCAAAAATCCAAATTTTAAAGACGGCGACTTGGTTAGTGGATTCGTTGGTTGGCAAACACATCTCATATCTGATGGACGAGGCTTTAGAGTTATACCAGAGCTCCTTCCAATTCCAACAATGTTGAATGTTCTAGGTTTGACTGGAGTCACTGCATACTTTGGATTACTTGATATTGGGGAGCCAAAAGAAGGAGAAACTGTTGTGGTATCGGGAGCATCTGGAGCAACTGGCTCAGTCGTTGCACAGATTGCGAAAATTAAGGGTTGTAATGTAATTGGAATTGCTGGCGGTGAGGAAAAATGTGGTTGGCTTGAGGATTGTGGCCTTGATCATGTGATTGATTATAAAAACACCGAAGTAACTAAAGAATTGAAAAAAATTGCAAGTGCAGGTATTGACATCTATTTTGACAATGTTGGCGGTCCATTACTTGAAGCGGTCTTATATCAAATTAATCAGAAGGCAAGAATTGTCATTTGTGGTTCAATTTCTAATTATACAGGTCAAGAAATGCCAGTTGGTCCTAGGAATCTAAGTAGTTTGATTATTAATCGAGCAAAAATGGAAGGGTTCTTAGTGTTAGATTATTTTGATAGGATGGATGAAGCGATACAAGAACTTTCAAAATGGTTGATGGAAGGTAGAATTAAACATCGAGAAGATATTCAAGAAGGAATTGAAAACTGCCCCAAAACACTGAATCGTCTTTTTACCGGTGAAAATAAAGGTAAACAAATTTTAAAAATATAAATGAAGAGATTTTATCTCTTAATATTTTAATTTTTTTATTACAACTAATGTGAAAGCTCTATCGAAAGAATCCTTTGTACCAGATGACTTTGAAGTTCCATTGACTCTTGTAACCAATGAGTACAAATTAAGAATGTTATCTATTGACGATGTGGAAATAGATTATGAAGCAGTGATGTCTAGTGCTAAACATGTAAGTCAAGTTTGGCCGGATAGTGATTGGCCAGAGGGACTAACTTTACAGCAAAATCTAATCGATTTAGCTTGGCATCAAAAAGAATTCCAAAGGAAAACATCTTTTGCTTACACGATGGTTACTTTAGATGAAAAGAAAGTTATTGGTTGCGTCTATTTTTACCCTACAAGAAAGAATGGATATGATGCTGAAGTATTCATGTGGGTCAGAGAGAGTGAATTAAGTACTGGTTTAGATTCTAGATTATTCGAGAGCGTTAAGGTATGGTTGAAAGATGATTGGCCATTTAAGAATCCTGCTTTCCCTGGAAGAGTAATCTCTTGGGAGGATTGGTATAAACTACCTCAAACAATAAATGAAAGAGCTCTTTAAACGATTCTTTGATCATGATATTTCTCGGAGAGATTTTTCTAAGAAACTATTAGCAATAGGCTTCAGTCAAGTTGCTGTAAACTCATTAATAACCTCTGTTGCTGAAGCTCGCGATGTGATTCCTAGAGAGGGGAAAAACATTGTAGGTAATGGAGCAGATATTCTAGCTGAATCGCTAAGAGCTGCAAATGTAGAATATATTTTTGGCACTAGTGCTACTGGCATGAGTCCATTTTTTGACGCACTAACACTGAACAATGACATGCAATACATTGCTTCGATAGCAGAATCACAAGCGACATCAATGGCACACGGTTATGAGCTAGTAACAGGAAAAACTTCAATACTTTTTCTTCCGGGTGTAGCCATTCCTAGTGCTATGAATAATTTATACAATGCTTGGAAAGATCGATCATCAATTGCGGTTTTATCGGATGGTTCCAGCTCTAACTTTGCAGGGAGAAACGGTTTTCAGCAAATGGATGATTGGCTGGAAACTATGACCCAGTTTACTAAGTGGCGTTGGCAAGTTGATAACCCTTTACAGATTAGTGAAATGTTAAGGAGAACAATTAAGCTCTCAGAAACACCTCCCGGTGGACCTGTATATTTAAGATTTCCTGGTAGTTTGTTAAACAAAGATAATATTAAGCAAACTATTTACCCTCAAAGTAAATTTAAGATTCCCATGGATCTTCAGCCCAAAACAGAGTTAATCGAAGCTACTGCAAAAGCTTTAATTGAATCAAAGTCACCTATGATTTGTGTAGGCCATGAGGTAACTCGAGCTAAAGCAAACGCACAAGTTGTTAATTTATCAGATCTTTTAGGAATAAAAATGACACAAGGATACAGTGTGTTTGGTGACATTCCATTTCAACATGAGTCGTTTGTTGGCTTTTATGGTATGGGTGTTCCAAGAGGACTTCCAGGAACGGATGTTTTTCTAAATCTTGGTGCTCCTATGCCAGACCCTACAATATTTACTGCACCAGTGCCGAGAAAAGCAAAGGTTATCCACGCCAGAATAGAATTTGATGATATAGCTAACACCTACCCTACAGATATTGCAATTGCTGCTGGCATGAAAGAAACAGTTATTGCTATTGAAGAGGCAGTTAAATCTCTTGCGACCAAGGACAAACTCAACAAAATTCGTGAAAAACGATTGGAAGAAACAAGTCAAATTAATGCAAAATTTGAGGCCAGAAAAGAAAGGAATGCTAAAGCCCACTGGAATTCAAGTCCAATTTCATGGCAAAGAGCATCTTATGAGATTGATAAACAATTGGATAAAAACGCTATCATAGTTTCTGAGTTAGACACTAGAACTCCATTTGAGTGGATAGATTTAGGCCCTAATAAAAAATCACTAATTGGCGGCACAACAGGCTTTGCATTGGGTTGGGGTATCGGAGCAGCTTTGGGAGTTAAGATTGGTGAACCAAATCGACAGGTCACTTGCCTAGTTGGTGATGGTGCAATGTTATTTGGACAAATTGAGTCATTATGGTCTGCTTCAAGATATGACATCCCTGTCAATATAATTGTCTTTAATAACTTAAGTTATGACGGAGAGAGAAACAGGATTTATCTCAATTCTCCTTTAATAAGGAAACAAGAAACCAGAGATCTTTGGAAAGATATTAGCTGTTTTTTAGGAAACCCTACTGTTGACTTCGTTGGTCTAGCTAATAGTTTTGATATCAAAGCTTCTCAAGCAACCACCCCAGAAGAACTGATTAAGTCACTTAAAAATGCAAACAGGGTAACTAGAGAAGGACGACCTTATCTTATTGATTTAAGAGTTATGCAACTCGATCTTGCTAAGAAACCTACCACACAAACTTGGTATCCAGAAATTTCAATTGCTGAGAAAAGGAATAAGAAAGTTTAAACATATATCTAAGAATTTTTCATTATAGGGTCTTTATTAAAATAATTTAATAGCTTATTTATTGTTTTTGTTGCTCAGTTTCATCGCGATGCTTTTTGAGATATGACATAAAAGGAGTTCCACCAGTTCCATGGATAGTTGAGCCTCCTGCACCAAATGGGTTTTTCTGTTTAGATTGATTATGTATATATGTTCTAGCATATTTTAAATGCAATGCTCTGAAAGCTCTTATTTGTTCCAAACAATCGTTATAAGAATCAATTAAAAGACTAGATTTCTTAACTAATTTTTTAGTCATAGAACTGGTTTCAACTTGTTCAATAAATTGCCTATGGTCTTTGGGCATATAATCTCTCATCTCGTTTAGATAATGTCTCAAGCTATCCTTTGTGTGTTCAATCCCCAGTGCTCCATCTAACGTCGGCATGATACTGCTCTGTGCGCCCGTTTCTCCTCTATAAAACTGTGGAACATCATCAAATTCCCCCTGATAAACAATGCCCTTCTTTAGATCTGGATTATCTTTTGAACCAAAAATAAATGGTCTAACTCGGTGATAGTAAACATACGGGTCGCATCTTTCCGGCATCCGTTCAAATATATTATTCACTTCTTGCATAGATGTAGAAATGCGTTTTAATAGCCCTTCTATATAAGATTCTTCTGACTCACCTGTACATTGTGAGATTAGTTTTGAGGCTTCCATTGCATCACTAGCAGCATCCTCAATACAAACATGGACAGTTACAAACCAATCTTCATCTATTCCACCCAAAAAATTATTAATGAGAGCTACATTATTGAGATTAATCGATTCTTCCGAATTCATAAGGTACCAATTATCCAAACAATAACTCGCATAACTCAACACAGGTGGTCTTTCTAGTTTCCTAGCAATACTAACCCAAGGTTTTGCTATCACTCTAGGTAGATTACTTTTAGGTTCAGATCCTCCAAGGATATAGGCATGTGCGATGAAACTCAGTTGCACCATCGCAAGTTTAATTTCCTCCAAAGAACCGTCTTGTATTAATGAATCAACAGAAAGATCATCATCTGACATCATTGCAATGTTCTTTTCAAGCCTATCAGTAAGGAGTAACTTTGGAAGATTTGTCGCTAATTCTTGAAGCAGCG
>Ga0163108_10002924_pt1 | contig 12240 bp, 6 predicted proteins | sample Fk1155metaG_FD_109644 | JGI IMG/M metagenome (GOLD analysis project Ga0163108, IMG submission 109644) | Marine microbial communities from the Central Pacific Ocean - Fk160115 155m metaG | ecosystem: Environmental > Aquatic > Marine > Oceanic > Photic zone | place: The Central Pacific Ocean...
ATGACGATGTTGCCGTCCTTGACAGTGATCGACTTGGGGTTTTCCTTGTTGACCTTCCAGCCGTTGAGCGACTTGCCGTCGAACAGACTGATGAAGCCCTTCTCACCCTTCTTTTTGCCCTTGGCTTCGTCTGCGTTAATTACCGCCAACGGAGCCACCAACATTGCGATCAATAGGTATCTGCTCATGGGGCGGGCACTCTAAAGCAAAGAAGCCGCCTGTAAACAGATAAAAAACAAAAGGTTCCGCACTTGGCCAAGCGTACCCTTGGGCGGTAGCATTGCGCCGGATGAAATGGTTCTCCTCTAGTCTTAAAGACAAGCGTCGCGTCTATGGAATGGCAATCCTGGTTGGCCTGTGGGCACTGGTCCGGCCGGTGTTTGCCGAGCTGCGGATCAATGAGTTCATGGCGGTGAATAATCGCGGCCTGACCGACGGAGACGGAGAATCGACGGACTGGATCGAGATTTACAATCCCGGCACGAAGTCGGTTTCACTGACCGGATGGTCGCTGACCGATGACGCGGAGTCCCCTGACAAGTGGTATTTCCCAAACGTAAGTCTTGGCCCAAGGAAATATCTCGTGGTGTTCGCCTCCGGCAAAGACCGAACGGCTCGGAACGAGTTGCACACCAATTTCAAGCTCAACGGTGATGGGGAATATCTGGCATTGGTGCAACCGGACGGTTCAGCGGGAGCCACTGAATTCAAGCCTAAGTATCCCGCCCAACGTGAGAACATCTCCTTCGGAGCGGGTGCCAGTGGCAAGCTTCAGTTTTTCGACAAATCCACCCCGGGAAAGACCAACGGCAGCGGATTTGCCGGGTTTGTGCAGGATACCAAATTCGGCCCCGATCGGGGTTTTTATGATGCACCCTTCAGGGCAACGATCACTTGCGCAACGCCGAACGCGAAAATCAGGTACACAATGGATGGCAGCAAACCGACTTCCAGCCATGGCAAGGTGTACCAAGGCCCGATCCAAATCAATACCACTACCACGCTACGCGCTGCAGCGTTTCAATCGAAACTGCGATCCAGCAACGTGGATACGCACACCTACCTGTTCCCGGAGGACATCATCCGGCAACCAGCCAAACCGGCCGGCTTTCCCACCTCATGGAATGGCCACACTGCCGACTACGAAATGGATCCGGCGGTGGTGAACGATCCGGTGTACAAGGGCCGTGTCGCTGGTGCGCTCAAGTCAATCCCCTCACTGTCGCTCGTCCTGAACCGCGATGACTTCTTCAAAACCGGCCAGGGTATCTATCCAAAGGGCGAAGGCGTCGAGAAGGCCACCTCGGTGGAGTTAATTTATCCGAATACACAGAAGAGCGCACAGGTGGATGGATCGGTACAGATCGTCGGGGGCAGCAGCACTGGGCGATGGAAATCAGAGAAACTCTCCATGCGACTGAAGTTCACCTCCCAATTCGGGGACCCCCGTTTTCAATACCCGATGTTTGGTGAAGATGCCATGGACCAGTTTGACACGCTGGTAGTGGACGCCCGACTGAACAATGTCTGGTCGTACGGCGGGGGTTCTGGTCCCAGCGACCAAAGGCGCCGCGGACAAAACACCCGCGACCAGTTTGTGGCCGACCTTCAAAACCAAATGGGGGGGCATGCCCCGCACGGCATCCATGTGCACGTCTACATCAACGGCCTTTACTGGGGTCTCCATACCCTGCACGAACGGCCTGACGAGCACTTTGCCGCCCACTATCTGGGCGGGAGCAAGGAGGATTATGATGTGATGAAGCACCGCAAATCCACCGTGGTCAGCGGAAATAACCGCAGCTATAACACTCTCATTTCTGCAACTTCCAAGAACCTGTCCAGCGATTCAGCCTATACCGAAGTCCAGCAACAGCTCGATATTACTAACTTTATCGACTACATGCTGCTCAACTTCTACGTCGGCAACGGCGACTGGTCGCACCAGAACTGGTATGCCTCCTCCAACCGCAACAATCCGGAGGGACGCTGGCGGTTCCATAGTTGGGATGCCGAGCATGTGCTCAAGGGAATCAACGATAATTCTGTCACAAAAAACAATGCGGCCAGCCCGACAGGCTTCCACCAGAGCCTGAAGCGCAACAAGGAATACCAAGTGTTGTTTGGAGACAGGATTCACCGACACTTTTTCAACGACGGAGTGTTGACCCCTGAAAAGGCGGCCGCAAGCTATCAGACCCGGCTCGACAGCATTGATGAGGCGATCGTTGCCGAGTCCGCGCGATGGGGGGACAACCAACGGTCAACACCTTTCACCCGTGACAAGGAATGGGTCGCAGAAAAGAACAGGCTCCTGCAACAGTATTTCCCGAGACGGACCGGCATTGTCCTGAGCCAATTGCGATCTCAAAAACTTTACCCCACACTGGCCGCACCAACGTTGAGTCAACACGGTGGATCGATCCCAACCGGTTTCAAACTAAAGCTTATGGCCTCCAAGGGGATTATTTACTTCACACTGGATGGAAGTGACCCACGACTTCCAGGCGGCGCCCTGGCCGAAACCGCAAATCGATACAACAAGGCCTTTCCCCTTGAGGGCACCGCCCGGGTAAAGTCCCGGGTTAAATATCAAAATGAATGGAGTGCCTTGGCCGAAGCCCAATTCGTTGTTGAAGGTTCACTGGAGAAACTGCTGATCACCGAGATAATGTACCACCCGCTCCGTAGCCGCTCCGAGTTTCTCGAGCTCAAAAACAGCGGGACAGAGTCTCTAAATTTGAGCGGCGTGAAGATCATCGAAGGAATCCGGTTCACCTTCCCGGCAGGCTTCCAACTGGCTCCTGGCTCCTTTGTCGTGCTGGCCGAAAATGCAGAAGCCTTCAATGAACAATACCCCGGCCTGACCCTCGGGGGCGTGTACGACGGACGCCTCTCGAACGGCTCGGAAAAAATCGAGTTGATCGACAGCTTGAACAAGCCCTTCCTCAGCCTAACCTACTCCGACCAGCCGCCCTGGCCCTCCACCGCGGACGGCAGCGGCTTCTCCCTAGTGCCCCGACTGCCCAATACAAACCCCGACCTGGACGATCCCAATAATTGGCGTGCCAGCGGAACTCCTGATGGATCACCGGGACGCAACGATCTGCCACCGAACATTAAGCCGGCATGGATCACAGAGGTGCTCGCCCACAGTGATCCGCCTGCCATGGACTCCGTTGAAATTCACAATCCTAACACCGCCGCCCTGGATCTCAGCCATTGGCTGCTCACTGATGACTGGAGTGAACCTTCAAAATACGCCATACCCGAAGGGACAATCCTTTCACCGGGAGGCTATGTCGTTTTCACCGAGGATCAGTTTAATCCCAATGACATGGGGTTTGCCCTCGATTCCCATGGTGATGAGGTTTTTCTATTTTCCGCCGATGCCAACGGCAAACTCACCGGGTTTTCCGATGGGTTTACTTTTGGTGCATCGGAAAATGGCGTGACGTTCGGCAGGCACGTTACAACTGATGGCCAAGCCCAATATCCTGCCCAGACGAAACCGACACTGGGCCTCCCCAACGCCGGCCCCAAAGTGGGATCGGTCGTCATCAATGAGATTCATTATCACCCGGAAAACTCCGAACCGGAGTTCGTGGAGTTGAAGAATATCACCTCACATCCGGTTCTGCTGTATGATCCGCAGCACCCCCGGAACACCTGGCTCGTGAGAGGGATTGACTTCCAGTTTCCAACCGGGACAGTCATCCCCTCCGGCGGCTTGCTCATAATCACCAACGGTGACTCGTCTGATTTTGTTTCGCATTATGCGATCCCGAACAATGTGCCTGTTCTGGGGCCGTTCCAGGGAACCCTTCAGGACAGCGGAGAACGCCTCGAGTTATTATATCCGGACGAACCAGACGCCGATCCTGATGGTAGTATATTTGTCCCTTACATTGTCATCGACGCGGTACGCTACAACGATAACCCGCCCTGGCCATCTGAACCTGACGGGAACGGTCCGTCACTGGAGAAACTCAAGCCGGAGCGTCATGGCAACGATTACGCCAATTGGCGGGCTAGCCCGGGTAGACCATCCCCCGGCGTGGAAAACATGGGCAACCGTCCGCCCAGAGTTATGGCCGGAGTGAATCAAATCATCGAAACAGAATCATTTCCGGTTTCAGTCCTCCTATCCGGTATGGTTAGTGACGATACGAACCCGGATTTTCCCAAGGCCAAAACCGGGTGGTCTCTCTCCAGCAATTTAAGAACCGCGATATTTGCCAACAGTGACCAACTGCAAACCGCCGCTGAGTTGTTCGGACTCGGGAAATACACCTTCCGTCTCACTGCAGACGATGGTCAATACACTGTCTCGGATGAATTAACTGTCGAGATCAAGCGTGCCCCAATGGAACGAACCTTCATCACGGCCGGCTCGGAATGGCGCTATCTCGACAACGGCTCGAACCAGGGCACGAAATGGCGCACCCGCCTGTTCGATGACAGCAAGTGGAGTATAGGTCCGGCGCAGCTTGGCTATGGCAACAACGGCGAAAAAACCGAGCTGAGCTTTGGTGGCAATAGCAACAGCAAGCACATCACCACCTACTTTCGGCATTCCTTCGAAGTCACCACCCCTGCTGGTGTTATTTCGCTTGAGTCGGCCCTTGTGAGGGATGACGGCGCTGTGGTCTATCTCAACGGACGGGAAATCCTCAGGAGCAACATGCCCCAAGGCAACATCAGGTATAACACGTTCGCCTCACTCACAGTAGGAGGAGAGGAGGAATCGACGTTTCAACCATTTACCGTCGACCCAGTTCTGCTGGTGGATGGCAAAAACGTGATCGCCGTGGAGTTGCATCAAACCAGTCGAACCTCAAGCGACATTAGCTTCGACCTTGAGTTGCACGGCCAAGGCTCTGGTGACAACCAGCCGCCAACGGTTCTTCCCTTGAACGATCTGACTTTTGCCTGGCCTTCACTCATCAACCTGGAGGTCAAGGTAACTGATGATGCCCTTCCATTAAAACCGGGCAGGCTGACGATGCAATGGAAACTCAAATCGGGACCTGGCACGGTCACTCTCATCGATGATCAGCGTGGTGCCGCCGTACCCATGCGCATCGGCCATTCACGACGCCAGCAAGGCGCAACCACTGCGTCGTTTAGCGAGCCTGGAACCTATATGCTCATCTTTACTGCGAACGACGGCCAGGAACAGACGACACAGGAGTGGCTAATCCACGCCAAGGGAGATTCCTACGATGCCTGGCAGCGTGCCCACTTTACGACAGCGGAACTTGGCCAAGCGCTTGTCTCCGGTGCTGACGCCGATCCGGACAACGATGGCATGAGCAACCAAGCCGAGTACACTGCTGGCACCGGTCCGAAGGACCCCAAAAGCCGACTGGAAATCCAGATGATCGAATTGGATGAGACCGGGGCGAAACTATCGGTTCAATTTCTTGCGACTTCTGACCGAAATTATCGGCTACTGCAAAGCTCAAACATACTTGGGCCCTGGGAACCGTCGGGGGAACTCCGTGCCACGCCAGATGGCGGCCCGGTGAAATTTGTCGTCCCGCTCGACCAGTCGCTTGGTCGAGAGCTGTTCTTTCGGTTGGAGATTCCGCCTGCCCCATGACCCCTGCCTGAGGACAAAGACAGCTTACTTTTTCTTGGGAGTTTTCGCTGACTTTGGTCGGGGTTTTTGGCCGCGCTTGGGGTCGAGGTTGTCGTATAGGTCATCCTCGGTGAGTTTCGACGACACGCCGCCCTTCGGCACCTTGGCCTTGGCCACCCACACAATGGCGTTGAGCACCGTCTTGCGGAAATCGTCGTTACCCCAGTTCAAGTGGTTGTGACCGCCGGTGAAGCCGAAACCGCGCCCGCCGTTTTCACGCTCAAACGCCCATGCCACGTGCTGCAAAAAGCCCTCTGCCACCACCTTGCGAACAGCCGGATTGCCGCTGTGTGCGCCATCGCCGCGCTTCATCGTCGCGGCCGGCGCCACGTCGGAAAGAATGGGCGTCACGCCTTTCATGCCTGGTACAAAGCGCATGTGAAAATACCACTCATCATTCGCCTTGAACGGCTTCACACCGCGCGTGATGGGATGCTTCGGCAACTCTCTAAAGTTCGCAGTCCAGTGCGGATTGACCGACCAGTGCGTCTCGAAACAACCACCCTGCCAGTCGAGAAACTCTTTGTTCCCCTTGACGGTGGTCGGCTCGACGGCGTAGTGGATGGTTAAAAAGCCAACACCCTTGGCCATCAGCTTGCCAAGCTTGGTCAGGTTGTCGCCACGCAACGCCGGATGTCCGCCACCGCCGTCGCTGTAGATCACCACAGCGTCGGCACCGGTGAAAATTGACTCGTCGCTCGGCCAACCGTTGAGAGTGACAGCCGGCGTCACAACATCGGCCGCGCCTTCCTTTAGGCACTTGGCCAAGAGCTGAATGCCGGCGTTATGCTCGTGCGAGAGCGGCCCGTGGCTTGGCTTGCCGGCGATCATTACAACCTTTTTCGGGGCAGCCGCGGCACTGGCGACCAAACCAAGTGCACATGTGAAAGCGAGAATTGTTTTCATGTCATTCGACTCCTGACGGAGCGGCTACTTCTTCTTTTTGGCGCTGCCCGCCTTGCGTACGCGCTTGGGTAATTCCTTGATGCGAATATTCTTGAACTGAACATTCATTGGCGGACCAGCGTGCAATTGCAACGCGAGCAGGCCGTCAGCACGGCGAGTCTTTTTGTCGCGATCAATGACCTGAGTCGTCTTCACGCCGTTGATGTAGTGGGTCAGACTGAAATTACGCGCAACGATGCGGTAGTTGTTCCAGTCTTCCTTTTTGATCGCCTTGGCGATGTCGGCGTCCTTGGCGAACTCCTCGACTGCTTTCTTCAACTTGCCGTCTTCACCAACTGTGAGGGTGGTTTTTTTGCCGCGAAGCGAAAGGATACCGCGAAAACGTTCGCCGTAGCAGATGCCGGAGAAGGTATCACCAGCCTCGAAGTCGGCCTGATAACCGCCGATGCGCCACTCATCAGCGCCATCGGCCTTGAAGCTGCGGTACTGGATCCCACTGTTGCCGCCGATGATCTTGTAATCGAGACGCAGATCAAAGTCGCCGGTCTTTCCTTCCCAAATGATGAAGGTGTTGCCCTTGGTCGGGTTTTCCTTGGAAGTCTTACCGGTGATGGCCCCGTCCTGGACACTCCAGAATTTCGGATCGCCATTCCATCCCTTGAGAGTTTTCCCGTCAAAGATAGTTTCAAACCCTTTCTCAGCGGCAACCGCCTGGCCGACAAAAACAACTGCCGCCAAGCCCAGTGTGGTGATGATTCTTTTCATGATTGTGTTAGATGAATACGATTTAATAAACCAACAATTTTACAGTAGGCCGCACGCTCGAAAATTATTAGCCCTCTCCCACACCCCAGCCCTCTCCCGCTGGGAGAAGGTGGCCGAAGGCAGGATGAGGATGAACATCCGAATAATTTCCGAAAAGGCCACTGTTCGATCTCCGTATAAATATATTACTTAAAGACCTTTTTGAGAAACTTGAGTCCCTTGGTTGCGATCTCCTCTCGGGTTGGCTCCATTTTGCGCCAGATGGCCGCCGCGCGGGCGATGACCTTCACATCGGTCGTAAACGACTCGATGACGACATCGCCCTTATACTTGACCGCCTTAAGCGAAGCAACGATCGGCTTCCAGTCGATGTGGTCGTTGCCCGGGGTGCCGCGGTCGCTGCCGCAGGCATGAAAATGGCCGAGATGTTTGCCGGCGGCACGAATGGCCTTGGCTTGGTTTTTCTCCTCGATGTTCATGTGGAACGTGTCGAGGTGCAGCTTAAGCGCCGGACTGCCAACCGCCTTGATAAGCCGCAGCCCCTTCTCGCAGGTGTTCAGGAAATCGGTCTCGAAACGATTCAGCGGCTCGACGCAAATCTGCACACCCTTCTTCTCGGCATATGCAGCAAGCACCTTGAGATTCTTCACCACGAGAGCAAATTCCTTTTTTTGATCCTTCGGTTCGACAGCGTCCGCCTTGCCAACAACGGAGTACACCGGGCCGATGAGAGAAGGGCAGTCTAGGTTGACCATATGGTCAATAAGCGCTTTGCAGTACTTCATCGCCTCGCGCTGGTCCCTGGCCGAGCCCCGAAAGTCGCGCCCCGGCCCCATGCAGGCGCATACCGAACCGCATGCCAGGCCGGCACGGTCGAGGGCCTTTTTGACCTTCACCGAGTCGATGTGCTCCGGCGCCTCAATGGGCAGCTCGACGGTGTCGAAACCCCATTTTTTGAACTTGGAAAAGAGTCGCGAACTCTGTGTCACGAACGGCGATACGAACAAGAATGAATTAATACCAAATCTCATAATAGATCCTGTGAACGACAGAAACTACGCAAAACCAGCTGCCAATTCAACGCCGAAATCACCCACTTGGACAAGCGGCCGCCAAGGCCTAACTCCAGACAAGGCGGTCCGGCAGGCGGTTGAAGTTCTCCGGACCAACCGGCATGACCGCCACCATGTCCTCAACGCGCACACCGCCGAACCTGACTGAGTACAGGCCCGGCTCCACGGTGAACACCTCGTTGGCCAGGATTTCGCCGCCACCACCCGACAATAAAATTGGCTCATGGACATCCAGCCCGATCCCGTGGCCTGTGCCGTGACGCATCGAGATGAATCCATCGTCCGCATCCTCCGGCGGCAACCCCATAACATAGCCACTGCTGGCAATCGACGCGACGGTCGCCTGGTGCACTGCGTCGCCGGTCGTGCCCACCCGGAGCGCAGCGATAGCCTCAGCCTTTGCCTTCACCACCGCGGCATGCATCTGTGCCAACTCCGGCGACGGCCCGCCGTTCACCGCTGTGCGCGTGCAGTCGCCCCAGTAGCCGGTCTCGTTATCGCGCGGGAAAATGTCGACAATCACCGGCAAGCCGGTCCGGAGCGGACCGGTGCCGTGGTGATGGCAGTCGGCCACATGCGGCACCGTGACAACAATTGAGTCGTGATGGTTGGAAAAGTTTTTGTCGATTAAGAAACTCGTGATTCGTTGACGTACCAGCTCCGAAGTCAACGTCGTGTCGCTGTCGCGCAACACCCCGTCCGCGTCCGGAGTCGCCGTGCAAATCATCCGGCAAGCAAACTCCATCGCCTCCTCGGTGACCGACTGCGCCCGGCGCAAGTGCGCCAACTCCTCCTCCGACTTGGTGCGCCGATCCAGAACAGCCAACTGTGGATCGTACTCAACCTCGATTCCGGTGTCGCGAAGATGCGCGGTGAAGATCATTGGCAGCGAACCATCCGTACTCACCCGATCGATTCCATTGCGGCGGAGGCACTCGGCGCCGGCTTGGGCGAGCGCGGTGTCGCGGTCACCAGACAAACCACCCTCCGGTTCGTAGTCAGCGGCACAACCGATCTCATCAGCGCGGGCGTGTTTCCGGGCGAGCCCCATCTCGATATCACGCACCAGGAGGATGGATCGGGAACCACCGTCCGGCTTCCGCAAACTAATATAAAACACCGCATCACCAACCAAAAACTGGATGCGATGCCGCACATTCATATTGGTGGCGGGGACACCACCGAGAACAAACGCCAATCCGCTACTCATGGCTAAAAACTAAATAATAAAAAGGAAGCTTCTTCACACTAAACCAAGCGCAGCGATTCTAACCATCTGCAATAAAGCCTGAATCATTTTTCGTCTTTCAGCTTCTGCTCAGCATCTCTCTGAAGATGCTTTTGAATCCAATTGGCCAAGGTGCCACTGCCGAAGCCGTAGCCGCCGGGAAGATTCCGATAATCTCGGGTTTGGATTGCCGGCGGATCGCCCCAGTGCTTCGGAAAAGGCTTGCTCGCCTCCTTGGCTCCCGGCCGTTGGCCAACCGTTGGGTTCGGCTTGGCCTTGAGTTTGGTGGTGAGAAATTGAATAAGCGATTGTCTCCCAGGCTTAATGATCAAATTTGCGCCAACCTCCTTGGCCCGCTTTTCGAGAACATCAACAAAACGTTGACTATGAACACCCTGCCCTTCCTTTCCAGGTGAAAAGTGCATGGGAGAATCGTCCTTATCCATGTTGTGGAGCATATCCATGTGCTTGCGCAGTTCATTGAAACGCTTTTCACCAAGACGGGCTTTCGCAGATTTAATCATACCCCAGTATGGTGTTTTGTCCTCAGGCAAACCAAGGATCTCCGGCCATTGGATGACATCAAATGTTGCCTGAACCCCAAAACCCCCGGCAGCGATCAGGCGAGTCGACTCACGCAACACCGGGTCCTTGGCCTTCGGATCCGCTTGATCGTCAATAGTCGCCATCCAAAGACTCGCGCTGGCACCAGCCGATTCGCCATAAGAAGCCACACGATTTTTGTCCAGGTTGTATTTCTTTGCGTTGTACCGGAGGAATTGCACTGCCCGTGCACAGTCATTCATGATCTCGTGCAACATCGCCTGGTTCAGCAGCCGATACTCCACGTCGGCATACGCGATCCCGACGGCATTGCACATCGCAGCCGTTCGATTCCGCGTCTTTTCGCGGATATCTCCAGCCACAAAACCGCCGCCGTGATAATGCAATACCAACGGGGAGGGAGCCTTGGTTTTCGGCAGCCAAAGGTGCAATACCTGTCGTGGTTGTTTGCCATAAGGTACCAGTATGTGATCCGCTTTTTTGCCTTCCTGTGCCAGTGCCTGGCCAATCGCAAACACGAGTGCCAATCCAATCGTTGTAATTCGGTACTTCATTAAAATTTTAAGAAAACTGGGCCGCGACTGCGGCAATAAAAACAATCCAACCAATGATACAGAATGCAGCAAACATCGCGCAGCGAAAACCCAGATCGCGCCGAACGCCAAACCCGTATATCGCCGGAGCCCATGGGAACAAGAAAATATTCAGGCACCCCCAAAGTGTACTCCCACGAAAACCAACTACGATACCCCAAATCCAGCCAATCGTGTGAAGAAACAGCAACACCAAGGCACTAATAATCCATGGAATAAACTGCCCTATGTCCGGAAACCCGCCGAACCCCACAGATTGACCACTGGATAATCCGTCCAGTTGTGCACGGATGGACTCGCGGCGTTTCGTCACAAAAAACTTTAGAGGATGCTGCTCTCCGAAGAAAGGCTCCTCTGCCAACACACGATCAAACCTCGCCTCAGCACCGTCCCCATTAAGCGACACCATAGGCCGCACGAACGCACCAACCGATTCGATCTTTCCAAACATTTTATCCTCATCAAAAACCGTGTTCAAATAATCTTCGAGATGTGCGTGATATCTTTCCTTGTTTCCCGGCACTCGAAGCACTCGATCGATGATGGGATGATTGTCGGTGACAGGCCGATCGATGCTAAGGTCGCGACGGGCGTCTGGGGTCCCCATCATGTGAAATGCCCCAAACGAATGATCCATATCCCAAGGCAAAAACTGAAACCGGTTCGATTCCGACTCAAGATAAATGTAGTGGTTCTGCGATCCGCCAAAAAAACTGTCGAGATTACATACCACCACGTTGCAGGCGAGGAATCGCAGGAATTGATCGACATCGAGATAGTCTGCGTATCGTTTTGAGAACTCATCAAAGTCCGCCTTGTGAATTAGCCTTGCGAACTCCATAACCCTTTTCTTTTGCTCCTCTGTGGGCTCTGTTTTCGGGACGAATCCAATCTCGTACTCGTGCCAATCATCACCGAAGTAGCGAAACAGCCCAAACGTACTAGGCTTCATCAGCAACCCCTTGGACGAGCCGTAGTTGCGTTTCAAAAACCGTTTATCCTTTTGCTCAACCACGGTGAAAAGGCCAACCGGCTTACGCTTCGTCTCACCGGGAATCGTTAAATACACCTTCGCATAGCCGACGCGGGATGCAGGAATTTTTGCCTCGCGAAACAACTCATACGACAACGCCTCACGCATCAGCGACGGGTCGGTAATGTTGTTGTTCAAGTTGATCTTCGTAATCCCTCGAAACTCCTGTCCCTTGACATATTCATTGAAGTCGATCTTGAACGAATACCTCCTGCTCTCATGCCCCTCAATGAATGTCCCGTTGCCCTTGTAGCGCAGGCCAACACCGCGCACCGTCTCACCGTCGATCTCGACATCCGCCCGGCCGTACTGGTGGTCGACCCCGAGGTAACCGGCCAGACCGGGGCGTGTGGATTTCTCGCTGCGGAAATGACCGCCTGCGGTGGCGTCGGCGATCAGGTCCCCGAACGCCTCACCCACAGCCTCGCCGTCCA
>Ga0163108_10002926_pt1 | contig 12239 bp, 9 predicted proteins | sample Fk1155metaG_FD_109644 | JGI IMG/M metagenome (GOLD analysis project Ga0163108, IMG submission 109644) | Marine microbial communities from the Central Pacific Ocean - Fk160115 155m metaG | ecosystem: Environmental > Aquatic > Marine > Oceanic > Photic zone | place: The Central Pacific Ocean...
ACTGGGCGTAGGGGTCAAGGACACCGTTTTTGCGGTTCTTGACGGCGACCTGGGCCATTTGTTCTTTGGTCAATCCGTATTCGTGCATATAGCGGATGGCCTTGGGCGCGAACATGGTCATAGCCGTTTCGCCGAGGGTCAGCAGGGGATGGCCTTGAACGGCGATTCCTAACAGGCCGCTGGTGGGCGCATCCCGCATTTTTTCATATCCGGCTACTAGCGCCACATCATAGACGCCGGAGGCTACGCCGAAGGCGGCATTGCGAAGCGTGTCGCTGCCGGTCGGGCAGCCGTTTTCCACGCGCGTGCAGGGTATACCCGCCAAACCTAGATTGCCTACCAGACTGACACCGCCCTGGGCGCCCTGGCCGTGCAGTTCCGGGCGCGCTGTACCAATCCATGCGGCCTCAATGTCTTTCGGGTTCAAACCCTTATCAACGCTGGTGAGACATTCCAAATAGGCCTCCTCCAGCATGACTTCCCAGCTTTTCTCAAAAAGCTCTCCGAAGGGAATCATGCCCGCACCGACCAATGCTACCCGGTTCCATCCCATTACTTTGCACCCTCCTTAATTCTGACCGGCCGGAAGACATTGCCATAAACCGGCACCCCTTCTTGGGTAACGATCTTACGCATGACCATTTCCACTTTCATGTCGATTTTGACATCATCCGACTTCAGGATTTCGGTGCCCAGCGCCCGGTAGCGGCAACCGTCATCAAGATCGCTGATAATCAATGCCTGGGGCCCCACCAGCGGTGGTGGCACGTAAAGGCTTAGGCAATAGGTATGGACGGTGCCGGTGCGCGACAGGACGACCGGCTCGAACTCGGTGCTGCCGCAGCGAACACAGATTTTACGGATGGTGGCGGGAAAACTGACATAGCCGCAGGACGTACATTTGTTGGCGTCACGCCGCCTGATTTCCCGGCCGTCCCGCCACAAAGCGGCGGAGGCCGGCGCCAGGCCAATCTTGGCGGGTGAATCCTGTTTTTCCAGTGCACCTTTCATTTTGGCGAAGGATACGTAGTCCTCAACAGCCATTGCATTTTTTATATAGGAAGCCACTGGTTTTTGGTGTTCGCGATTGTCTTTGATGACGTTGGTGACGTGCAGCGAAACAGCGTCGCTGGCGCCCGATCCATAGCTGAGGACGAGTATTCTTTGACCGGTCTCCGCGTTGTCCAGGATATCGGCCAGGCCAATCATGGCTGAGGCCGCCCCCAAATCGCCCAGGAAGTCGAATAGGTTTCGATGGGAAAGTTGATCCGGTGTCGCACCCAGGGCCTTGGTGATGCCCTTGACCATGCCGGCATGGGGCTGCTGCAACACTATATGGTCAAAGTCTTCAATACCCGCCTCCAGTTTTTCCAGTAATCCGTTTGCCGCCGCTTCCATGTGTTGCTTGTAGCCATAGTCCCGGGTAAAGCGGGGCTCGTACTCTTTGACATAAGGACTATCCGCATCCCGCCACCTATCGATAAAATTGGTGGCGTGGCTATAGGTGGCTTCGATCTCGGCGATAATATTTTCCGTTCCCAACAGGAAAGCCGCAGCGCCGTCGCCACAATTCAATTCCTCCTGGCTGCCAGCTGACGACGAACGTTGCTCTGCGCCGACAGCCAGACCGTTTCTGATACGACCTGATGCCACCGCATCCTGACAGGCCTTGAAGGCCGCGAAGCTGGCCCGGGGAGAAGCGGTAAAGTCGGCGTAATCGATTTCACTGCCGGCCCGCAACACTTCACCGATAACGCCGAGAGATGAATGTTCGAAATCGAGCGCTGACCCGGTGCCGAAATATAGAGCGTTGAGATCGGCGGCACAGTCGAGACCCGTGTGGGCAACCGCGTTGAGGGCGGCCTCGGCGGCCATGGTAATGACATCTTCGTCGGGACCGGCAATAGCGTTCTCACCACGCCCCCTCGACGACCACGCCTTGCCGATGATCGCGCGGTCGATCCTGTATTTGGGGATGTAGACCCCGTAACCCGTGATACCCACAGCCATAGGTTATCTTAGCCTTTTTTGGTGTGGTCGTAGAATCCTTTGCCGGTTTTAACCCCTAGATGACCGGCCGATACCATTTGACGCAGGAGCGGGGAGGGTCGGAAACGCTCTCCCAGCTTAAAGGTAAGATCGTCCAGGATCATCAGGATGGTTTCCAAACCGATCAGATCGGACAATTCCAGCGGGCCCATGGGCCAATTAAAACCGTAGCGGCATGCGGCGTCGATGTCTTCCGGTGAACTGACGCCATCGGCCAGAGTGTGGATACCTTCATTCAGCATGATGATGCCCACCCGCGAAGAAACAAACCCGGGATAGTCTTTACAAGGAACCGGCGCTTTGCCTACTTCAGCCAGAAACTTGATCATCGTCTCCGAAGTCTTTTGCGAAGTAGAGAAGCCATTAACCACCTCGACCAGTTTCATAACCGCCGGCGGATGATGAAAATGCGTGCCGATGGTTCGTTCGGGATGCTTGGTCTGGTTCATCACATCGGTGATGGGTAGGGCCGACGTGGTGGTTGCCAGAATGACATGTTCCGGCATCAGCGCATCCAAGTCCGTCGCGATCTTACGTTTGATATCAACATTTTCCGGCGCAGCTTCGATGACCATATCGACGTCGGCAGCTTCTTCGTAGCTTTTGACCAGCGAAAGGCGGCTTGCAATATCTTTAAAATCGGCCTCGGTGAAGCGGCCTTTTTCGACGCCGCGGTTGACCGCCGCCAATATTTTATCGTGGCCCTGTTGCGCGGCTTCTTCGGAAGCATCGAACAGTTTGACTTCAGCGCCGCCGGTCACACAAACCTGGGCGATGCCGTGGCCCATTTGGCCCGCGCCAATGACCAATACTTTTTTAATATTCAAGGTGATCCCTCCCTCTTTAAAATAACAAAACGAACGACCGTTTTTAAAATATTATTGGCTTAAGACAGCCTTGTCAACGGCCACTGACGGACGTTGTCATATATTATATTGGGCTGAATTTTTTCTTTCTCTGCTTCTTTCCGAAGGGATAAGTGAATTGAAATTGGCCAGTGTATCAGACAATGTTAGCAAATTGATAAACTCGGCGCGCTCGGCAAAATGTTCTCTTCTCGAAGTTTACGACCGTGCAGGACATAAAATAGGGTCGATGTTACCCAGAATTTTGGCAATTGATGACGAGAAAATGATTCGTGAAACCCTTCGCCTGGTCCTCGAGAACAAAGGCTATGAAGTGGAAGTAGCGGAAAACGGTGCCGACGGCATAGATTTGCAGCGAAAAAATCCCTTCGATGTTGTTATCACCGACATTTTAATGCTTATCAAAGAAGGCATCGGAACCATCATTGATCTTAAAATAGCATTTTCGGAACTGACAATTATTGCCATATCCGGCGGTAGTCGAACCGATAAAGTCGACTATTTGGGAAGTGCGGCTATGTTGGGGGGCAACAGAGTTCTGGCCAAGCCATTTTAAAATGAAGAACTTGTATTGTCGGTTGAGGAATGTCTTCAATAGGGGAATTGACCGGGCTTTATAAAAAAATCGCAACACACTGACATTTTGTTGCTGATGATGCAGGCAATATTTTTGCTCGAATTTAGGGGGCGCATGTATGTTGAATCTCTGGCAGGCTTTGGAGCGGACTATCCGCCACAATCTGGAACGTACGGCGATTGTCGAAAATAAGGACGGCACCGCGACTATGATGACGTGGCGTGAGTTCGGCGAGAACGTGGAAAAAGCATCCGGCGTTTTAAAGTCGCAGGGTATAGCGAAGGGAAAAGGATTCGGCATTTGTTTGAAGAATTCCCCCTGCTATGACGAACTCAAATGGGCTGGATTCAGGATTGGTGCTATCCCTGTACCCATTAACTGGCGCCTGGCGCCTCCCGAAATCGTCCATATACTTGAGGATTCCGGCGCTGAGACAGTATTTGTAGAAGCTGATTTCCTGCCATTGTTCGATGCCCCCGAATTGAAAGCCTGGCGCGCCAAGCTAATCTGCACCAATGACTTGGAGGAAGATACAGATATCCGTCGTTATCGTGATCTGCTCGCCGTCGCGAAAGTTCCTAAAGCGGCAGAAATTAATCCCGATGATGACGCTATTATTCTCTATACCGGCGGCACTACCGGACGCAGCAAAGGTGTGAGGCTCAGCCATACCAATATAATGACCTGCTCCGTGGCTTACACCATGGGATTGCAGGGCAAGCCCGATGATGTTTATCTGCACGTAGCTCCAATGTTTCACTCGGCCGATCTATTAGCTACTGGCTGGTTCTTGATCGGTGCCGGCCAGGCTTATTTACCTATGTTTTCGCCACCGGCACTGTTTGACGCCATTGAAATTTGCGATGTGACCGTGATGATTCTGGTCCCTACCATGGTTATCATGATGTTGAATGATCCCGGATTCTCTGCATTTGACCGATCGAGCCTGCGTCGCCTGGCTATCGGATCTGCGCCGCTCGCTCCAGAACTGTCCAAAGGGCTGGCAGAAGGGTTTCCTGATGTTGGGTTGTCCAATACCTATGGTTTGACGGAAGTGGCGCCGGACCTGACAATTTTTGAACCTGATGAATTCAGGGAAGCGATTAAAAAGGACTTGCCGCACCGAGCCTCGGTGGGCAAACCCAATGTATTTGTCGACCTTAAAATCATCGGATCCGACGGCAATGAAGTGGCGAGCGGTGAAAGCGGTGATTTATGGGCGCGCGGTCCCAATATCATGAAAGGGTATTTGAATCTGCCGGAACAAACGGCGGAAGTACTCGTTGACGGCTGGTTCCATACCGGCGATGTCGCCCGGTTCGACGAAAACGGTTATGTCTATCTGCTGGACCGGACCAAGGACATGATTATCACCGGCGGAGAAAACGTATATTCCACTGAAGTCGAAAATGTTCTTTACAAACATCCTGATATCATGGAATGCGCCGTTATTGGTGTAACGGATAAAAAAATGGGCGAAAAATTGATGGCCGTTGTTGTGCGGCGCCCTGACACCGACCCGACGCCGGAAGACATTATTGCCCATTGCCGCGAAGTCATAGGCGGTTATAAAATTCCGCGGCTAATTGAATTTGTTGATGCCATGCCAAAAAATGCCATGGGTAAGATTCTGAAAAACAAACTACGGAACATTTATAGCCAATGACTTCTAGCGCCAAAGATAGCAAACGAGTTCCCGTTTACTGCCATCAATGCACATCAGGACCCGACATGCTGACAGTGGAAGTGGAGGAGGGCGTTGCCACGCGTATCGAATCCAATTACGAACTGGCAGGTATTCATCCGGGCGATGGTCGGGTCTGCGTCAAAGCGTATGGTTTGATCCAGAAAACCTATAACCCCAACCGCATCAAGCAACCCATGAAGCGCACCAATCCCAAGAAAGGCCGCGGGGAAGACCCGGGCTTTGCACCCATTTCCTGGGAAGAAGCATTAGATATAGTTGGCGAAAAATTGCGTGCGATCCGCGCCAAGGGTGTGCGCGATGAGACCGGCGTCCCGCGTTTGGCGGCAAGCTTCGGCGGCGGTGGCACACCCATCCGCTATATGGGAACCTTACCAGCTTTTCTGGCTGCGTGGGGTCCGGCAGATTTGGGCTTTGGATCAGGACAAGGGGTGAAATGCTACCATTCCGAACATCTTTATGGTGAGCTTTGGCACCGGGCTTTTATCGTCGCGCCGGACACGCCCTATGTCCGCTATGTCATCAACTGTGGTAACAATGTCGAGGCAGCGGGCGGCGTCGCTGGGGTCAAACGGCATGCCGACGCCCGAGTGCGTGGGCAAAAACGCGTACAGGTTGAACCTCACCTCTCCGTCACCGGCGCTGTTTCGGCCGAGTGGGTGCCCATCAAGCCTAAGACCGATGCCGCTTTTTTGTTTGGCCTGATTCACCGGATAATTATTGAGCGCGATTGGCAGGACGTTTGCGACGTTCCTTTTCTAAAAGACATGTCGAATTCCCCCTATTTGGTCGGTCCCGAAGGTTACTATTTGCGCGATCCCGCTTCCGAGAAACCTTTGATATGGGACCTTAAAGACAATACGGCCAAGCCCTACGATACGGAAAATACCGACCCCGCATTGACGGGAAATTTCGACGTCGCTGGACTGGAAATTGGACCCGATAGTCAACGATGGCAGCATGAATCCGTTTCAGTCAGCCCGTCTTTTCAGGTTCTTATGGATCATATGGTGCCTTATTCGCCGGATTGGGCCGCTGGAGAGTGCGAGGTGCCCGCCGAAACCATCCGACGCATTGCCGATGAGTATTTGGAAAACGCCTGCATTGGCGAGACCATCGACATTGAAGGTGAAATCATGCCGTTCCGCCCGGTCGCCGTGACCTTGGGTAAAACGGTCAACAACGGGTGGGGCGGCTATCACGCCTGTTGGGCCCGGACCATGCTGGCGGTGTTGGTGGGCGCTCTGGAAACGCCTGGCGGCATTATGGGTTGCCGGGTGCAATTGGTTCGGCCGGCGGACAGCCGGACCGGTTCCGCACTCCCCGGACCAGACGGGTTTATGAACTATAAGTTCAACGAGACATCGGCCAATGGTTGGCAACGGTCGCCGGAAATCCGCAACGCCTTTTCCACTTTGGTGCCTCTTGTATCGGATTCGCCCTGGTCACCGGCCCTGGGCCCGGCGCATCTGCCTTGGTTGTTCCAAAAGGAATCTCCCAAAAACTGGCCCCGTCAAAGCCTGCCGGAGATGTGGATTTGTTATCGTACCAATCCGGCCATTTCGTCCTGGAAAGCCAAAGACGTTGCGGATCGTATCGCCGAATTTCCTTTCACAGTCGCTTTCGCCTATACCGATGATGAGACCAATCATATGGCGGATATTTTGCTGCCGGAGGCGACCGATCTGGAAAGCCTGCAACTGATCCGCATCGGCGGTACTACCTATACTGAAAATTTTTGGAAACAGGAGGGCTGGGCCATTCGCCAGCCAGCGGTTGACCCCGTTCACGACAATCTGGATATGACGGACATTGCTACTGAACTGGCGCGGCAGGCGGGTGTGCTCGAAGGCTACAACAAAGCCATCAATTTAGGCGCGGCGGGTTCCAAATTAAAAGGTGAAGGCTACGATTATTCGCTCGATCCCGAAATCGTCCATGATCGCGATGACATATGGGACGCGCATTGCAAATCGGCCAGCCACCAGTTGTCGGGCGGTGAAGAAGTGAACGGCCTCGACTGGTTTAAAGAGAACGGCTTTATGTTGCGCGATTTTTCTCAACTGCAGTGGTACCTTCAGCCATTTCTCAAGCGCCAGAAATTGCGCTTCGAACTACCCTATCAGGAACGGCTGTCCCGCCATGGCCGGGAGCTTTCCAACCGGCTTAAGGAAACGGGGATCGATTGGTGGGATAGTCAGTTGGAGGAATACGAATTCCTACCCACCTATCATCCATTTTCGGATATTTGGCTGAATTACGCTGAAGAATATGACCGGGACCCGGGCGACTTCCCCTTTTGGGCGTTGACCTCTCATACCATGCAGTATCAGTGGGGCGGCAATGTCGGCATTCCCATTATAAAAGAGGTGGCTGACAATGTGGTTGGGCACAAGGGCATAATTATCAACCGGTCTCGGGCGTTTGCAATGGGAATAGAGGAAGGCGACCGCGTTAAGATTGAATCCGTGGCAGGTGAAACAGAAGGCCGGGCGCAGTTGCGGGAAGGCATCAGACCCGACACCGTTCTGATGATCGGTCAGTTTGATCATTGGAAAACGCCGGTGGCAAAACATTTCAACCTGCCCAGCTTGAATTCTGTTACCGATCTGTCTTTGAAGCTGACAGATTCATCGGGCAGCGGCGCCGATCTTATGCGGGTCAAGGTGTCACGGTACGGCTAAACAATGAGCCGAGAACGACGGCTTAAAATTCGTAATTTTTCTTATTTGAGATTAGTACTGTGCTCCGATATCATAAGCCGGTCCTCTTAGGGGAGGGAGAATGAACAAACCAACACAGAAGTCGTCGGAAAATTCCACTGAGACGCAGAATCTCAACGAGATCGATCGTTCCCTGGAGAACGTCCCGCTGTTTGCTGAGCTCGGCTCTAATGACCTGCAAAAACTGGAAAAAATAACCCTCAATTGATTGAGCGGCACAGGCCGATAATAATTTAAGAGCTGGCCGCCGCTACCAATGAACCTCAAAATGCCTTACAACAGTGAGTCAATACAAGTAAACAGTTGAGCCATAATGAAAAAAATTTTGGTCACCGGCGGCGCCGGCTATATCGGTAGCCACACCTGTAAACTCCTAGCTGAAAACGGATACGACCCCATTGTCTATGACGATCTTTCGACGGGTTACGAATGGGCGGTAAAGTGGGGCGATCTGGAAGTCGGCAGCCTGAGGGATGAATCCCGCCTGTTGGAAGTTTGCCGACAACATAAGCCGGACGTCGTGCTACATTTTGCGTCCTTTATCAACGTTGGTGAATCGGTATCCAATCCGATCAAATATTACGGCAACAATGTCGGCGGCACGATGTCTTTGCTGAGGATCATACAGCAATGTGGCATTGGCCATCTGGTATATTCTTCTTCCTGCGCCGTTTATGGTGTTTCCGAATCACTGTCGCTCAGGGAAAACCATCCACAAGCACCGCACAACCCCTATGGCTGGAGCAAATTTATGTGCGAGCGGCTTATCGCCGATTTTGAACGGGCATTCGGACTACGGCACGTGGCATTGCGCTACTTCAACGCCGCCGGTGCAGACCCGGGCGGCCAAATTGGTGAAGCTCACCTGCCGGAAACCCATATCATTCCGCTTGTTCTCCAGGTGGCCAAGCGGGAATGCGATGTGTTTACCTTCAATGGCAACGACTATGATACCGATGACGGCACTTGTGTCAGGGACTATATCCATGTTGTCGATCTGGCTGCGGCTCATCTACTGGCGCTCGAATACTTGTTAAACGGCGGTGACTCTCAGGCCTTCAATCTCGGAAACGGTACCGGCTATTCGGTGCAACAGGTGATCGAAGCAGCCCGCGAGGTGACTGGCCACGCCATACCAACGCGGGTGGGTAAACGCCGAAAGGGTGATATATCTATTCTCGTCAGTGATTCCACGCGTGCCCATGAAATATTGGGCTGGTTACCTTCCCGGCCTGATTTGGCGACACAAGTAGAAGACGCCTGGCGCTGGCATAAGAATTTCGACGGCTGACATGTGCGGCCTGACAGCAATATATTCCTATGGTAATAACGCCCCGCCTGTAGACCGTCAGCAACTCCTTCGTATCAACAATGCCATGGCCGCCCGAGGTCCGGATGGCGAAGGGGTCTGGGTCTCCCACGACGGAAAAATTGGCTTTGGTCACCGCCGATTGGCAATTATCGACCCCGGTCCCGGCGGTGCCCAACCGATGGCTCTGAATAATGAAAACGGACAGGTCAGACTTTCCATCACCTACAACGGAGAAATCTACAATTTTCGGGAGCTCCGCAGGGAACTTTTGGATGAGGGAAGACGATTAAAGACCCATTCGGATACTGAAGTACTGCTATATCTTTACGACCGCGACGGCCCGGGAATGGTGCACCGGCTCCGCGGCATGTTTGCTTTTGCTATTTGGGACGCCAAGAAAAATGGTTTGTTCTTGGCTCGCGACCCGTATGGCATCAAACCGCTCTATTACGCTGATACAGGCAGGTCTCTTTTTGTTGCTTCACAGGTAAAAGCGCTCTCCTCCGGGGGGGCCGAAATAGGCGGTGTTAATCCGGCTGGCCATGTGGGTTTTTTTCTTCTCGGATACGTGCCTGAACCTCATACATTGCATGCTGCCGTTAAAGCCTTACCGGCGGGAACCAGCCTCTGGTGCGACAGCAATGGTCAGCGGAAAATCAATAAGTATTTCGATCTGTCCGAAAAACTGGCTCAAAAAACACCAGATTTGAGCCGGCAGGAAACCCAGGAAGTGCTTGCCAGTTCGCTCAGGGACAGCATGCGCCATCACTTGGTGGCCGACGTGCCCGTGGGTGTGTTTTTGTCAGCCGGTCTGGATTCAGCAACTGTCGCGGCGCTGGCCACCGAAAGATCGGGAGCATCGCTGGAAAGCATGACCTTGCGCTTCGATGAATTTGCCGGAGACCAAAAAGATGAAGCGCCATTGGCCGAAGAAATTGCGCGACTCTACGGAACCCGCCACCAGATACGAACCGTCAAAGGCTCTGATTTTAAACGTGATTTTGAAAAACTGATGGCCGCCATGGACCAACCCTCGGTCGATGGCGTCAATACTTACTTCGTTGCCAAGGAAGCTGCAGCCATGGGATTGAAAGTTGCTTTGTCCGGGGTAGGCGGTGATGAATTGTTTGGCGGCTACAATACTTTCCACCAGGTGCCCACACTGGTTAAAAGTCTCGGATGGATACCTGGCATCAGCGGGATCGGCGCCACGCTCAGAATTATCAGCGCGCCGCTGATTGCTCAATTTACATCGCCCAAGTATGCATCGTTGTTAGAATATTCCGGGGATTATGCAGCTGCCTATTTTCTGAGACGGGGGCTATTTATGCCCTGGGAACTGCCTGATATCCTCGATCCGGAAATGGTCCGAGAAGGCTGGCGGGAACTGAACATGTTGGAGGATATGGCAGCGGCGACCTGGCGGATTGATACTGATCGCCATAAAGTGGCTGCCTTGGAAAACCAGTGGTATTTGCGCAATCAGTTGTTGCGCGATGCCGATTGGGCTGGGATGGCTCATTCTCTGGAAATCCGCACGCCTTTGGTCGATGCAGAATTGTTCGCTACGGTCGGTAGATTGGCCGTCGGCAAACAGGATATGGCGGCTACACCTAAAAAGGCGCTGCCGAACGCAGTACTTAATCGGCCGAAAACCGGCTTTTACATTCCCGTCAGGGAATGGTTGCTGGGAAATCAGCCACCCGGAAGCAGGAGTGAAAGAGGAGTGCGCGGGTGGGCGAAAATCGTTTACGAAAATGCCCTAAAAGCGTAATCAGACAGTGACCAACAAAGATTGCATGAGGAGATGGTATATCTATGTCAGATAAAGTTGCCTTGATTACGGGCATTACGGGACAGGACGGCGCCTATTTAGCGGAATTTTTGCTGAACAAGGGATATATCGTACACGGCATCAAGCGCCGATCGTCATCATTCAATACCGGCCGTGTCGACCATTTATATAAAGATCCTCACCTGGGCGACGTTCCCTTTCAAATGCATTTTGGTGACATGACCGACGCCACTAACCTGATCAGATTGGTGCAAACCATTCAACCGACGGAGATCTACAATCTGGCGGCGCAGTCCCACGTACAGGTCAGTTTCGAAACCGCCGAGTATACCGCTAACGCCGATGCTCTGGGCGCGCTTAGGCTATTGGAGGCGATGCGTATCCTCGGATTGGAGAAATCAACACGCTTCTATCAGGCCTCAACATCCGAACTTTACGGCGATGTCACTGAATCTCCACAATCGGAAACGACGGCCTTCAAACCGCGTAGTCCCTATGCTGCAGCAAAAATCTACGCTTACTGGATCACGGTCAATTATCGGCAAGCCTATGATATGCATGCCTCAAACGGCATATTGTTTAATCATGAAAGTCCGCTCCGTGGTGAAACCTTTGTCACCCGGAAGATCACGCGCGCCGTGGCCGCCATGGAACTCAGGCTGGAAGATAAACTTTACCTGGGAAATTTAAATGCCAAGCGGGACTGGGGGGATGCCAGGGACTATGTCGAGGGCATGTGGCTGATGTTGCAGCAGGTTCAACCCGACGATTATGTCCTAGCGACCGGGGAACAACATTCCGTTCGGGAGTTTGTCGAATTGGCTTTCGCTGAATTTGGGAAATCCATCGAATGGCGGGGTGAGGGGGTGGACGAAAAAGGGTATGACCAATCGAGCGGTGAAATCGTCGTCGAAGTAGATCCCCGTTATTTCCGTCCCACGGAAGTAGAATCCCTGTTGGGCGACGCAGCCAAGGCGGAACAGAATTTGGGCTGGAAACACACGACGCCATTTTCCGATTTGGTTAAGGATATGGTTCAAAAGGATTTTGAATTGCTGAAAAACGGCGGCGACGATTAGATTTTGCAGGGATTTCTGGTCAGGTTTGATCGGCTAGCATCTGTAGCCGGAAATGATCCTTGATGACCAGCGACTTGTTTTTACGCTCCACCATGCTTTTCTCCGCGCCGACCCAACTGGAAATTTCAGCATG
>Ga0163108_10002929_pt1 | contig 12228 bp, 8 predicted proteins | sample Fk1155metaG_FD_109644 | JGI IMG/M metagenome (GOLD analysis project Ga0163108, IMG submission 109644) | Marine microbial communities from the Central Pacific Ocean - Fk160115 155m metaG | ecosystem: Environmental > Aquatic > Marine > Oceanic > Photic zone | place: The Central Pacific Ocean...
AAAATTTGTCGGGTATGATCGCATCTTTCTTGCGCGGGCGTAGTTCAATGGTAGAACCTCAGCCTTCCAAGCTGATGATGTGGGTTCGATCCCCATCGCCCGCTCCAAGTTATTTTGGATGTGCATTTGCCCACATAGCTCAGCAGGTAGAGCACTTCCATGGTAAGGAAGAGGTCACCGGTTCAATTCCGGTTGTGGGCTCAGAGAATTTCATTGTATTAATATAAATTTAGTTTAATCAGGAGTTAATAATTATGGCTAAAGAAAAATTTGAACGTAATAAACCACATATTAATGTAGGTACAATTGGGCACGTTGATCATGGTAAAACTACCTTAACAGCTGCGCTTACAAAATGTATGGCTGCAAAGTTTGGTGGGGATGCTTCTGCTTTTGAGGAGATTGATAATGCTCCAGAAGAAAAAGAAAGAGGAATTACTATTGCTACAGCTCATGTTGAGTATGAGAGTGATGGAAGACATTATGCCCATGTGGACTGTCCAGGTCATGCAGACTATGTAAAAAACATGATTACTGGTGCTGCACAAATGGATGGAGCAATTCTAGTTGTTTCAGCAGCAGATGGTCCTATGCCACAAACAAAGGAGCATATACTCTTAGCAAGAAACGTTGGTGTGCCTAATATCGTAGTCTTTCTTAATAAGGCAGACCAAGTAGATGATGCTGAACTTGTTGAACTTGTTGAGATGGAAGTCAGAGAAGAGCTCTCTAAATATGACTTTGATGGTGACAACATACCTTTTATAACAGGCAGTGCTCTGAAAGCACTTGAAGGGGATGAAAGTGAAGTAGGAACTGAAGCTGTAGAAAAACTAGTTGCCACTATGGATGAATATTTCCCTGAACCTGAAAGAGCAATTGATGGTGATTTCTTAATGCCTATTGAGGATGTTTTCTCAATTTCAGGACGAGGCACAGTGGTGACTGGTAGAGTTGAAAGAGGAATTGTTAAGGTTAATGATGAAATTGAAATTGTTGGCATTAAGGATACTCAAACAACAATCTGTACAGGTGTGGAAATGTTTAGAAAGCTTTTAGATCAGGGTCAGGCTGGTGACAATGTTGGTGTACTTTTAAGAGGCACTAAACGAGAAGAAGTTGAGCGTGGCCAAGTACTTGCAAAGCCAAAGAGTATTAATCCTCATACAAAGTTTGAAGCTGATGTTTATGCCTTAACAAAAGAAGAGGGCGGTAGACATAAGCCATTCTTTAATGGATATAGACCTCAGTTTTACTTCAGGACAACTGATGTGACTGGCGCTGTTACACTTCCAGAAGGATCTGAAATGGTTATGCCAGGTGATGACACACACATAACAGTTGAATTGATTGCGCCTATTGCTATGGAAGAAGCTGTAAGATTCTCAATACGAGAAGGCGGCAGAACAGTTGGATCTGGAGTTGTAACAAAAATTATAGAGTAATTTAACTTATAGGCCAGTAGCTCAATTGGTAGAGCGGCGGTCTCCAAAACCGCAGGTTGGGGGTTCAAGTCCCTCCTGGCCTGCCAGTAGATGAAATAATATATGAGTGAAGGTAATAGAGAAATTAATACGGTTGTAGACACATTAAAACTGATGGCATCAGTTTCAATACTTTTTGCCTCAATTGTTGCATTCTATTACTTTTCAGAAATATCTGTTTTGATCAGAGCCTTAGTGATCATTTCTGCTTTAGTAATATCGTTATTGATATTTTTTAGGACGCAAAGAGGAATAATTTTTTGGGATTTCCTTCAAGGTTCAAGAGTGGAAATGAGAAAAGTTGTTTGGCCAACCAAACAAGAAACTATTCAAACAACACTAACAGTTTTTATCTTTGTTTTGATTTTGGGGATCTTTTTTTGGCTTCTTGATTTCGTTTTGCTCTATATTACTACGTCAATAACATCTTAGGGTTGCATTCTTATGGAACATCAATGGTATGTACTTCAGGTCTATTCTAACTTTGAAAAAAAAGTTATGAGAATGTTGCAAGAGAGGATCAAGATCATTGGTTTAGAAAAGGAAATTACTGATATTGTTGTTCCTATGGAGGAGGTTGTGGAGCTTAAAGGTGGCGAGAAGAAAACCACTGAAAGAAAATTCTTCCCCGGGTATGTTTTGATAAAAATGATTATGAATGATGATACATGGCATTTTATTAAATCCATTCCTAATGTAATGGGATTTATAGGAGGAACAACTGAAAAACCAAATCCTATTTCTGAGAATGAAGCTATGAATATTCTAAATAGAGTTGAAGATTCTGTTGATATGCCTAGACATAAGATTACCTATCAACCTGGTGAAGTTGTAAGAGTTATTGATGGACCTTTTAATGATTTTAGTGGGGTCGTAGAAAATGTTAATTATGAAAAAAATAAACTTAGTGTTGCAGTTCAAATATTGGGCAGACCAACACCTGTTGAATTAAATTTTAATCAAGTTGAAAAATCTTAAAGTAGAACAATGGCAAAGAAAGCAAAAAAAGTAGAGAACCTAGTTAAGCTCCAAATACCAGCAGGGCAAGCGAATCCCAGTCCGCCAGTGGGACCAGCATTAGGCCAAGCTGGTTTGAACATTATGGAATTCTGTAATGCTTTTAACTCTCAAACAGCGAATTCAGAACCCGGTGTTCTAATTCCTGTTGTGATTTCAGTTTACAGTGATAAATCATATACATTTGTAACTAAATCTCCACCAGCTTCAACATTATTAAAAAAAGCTGCAGGAGTTAATAAGGGTAGTGGCACTCCAAATACCGAAAAAGTTGGAACAGTCACAAAAAAACAAATTGAAGACATTATAGAAATAAAAAATGAAGATCTTAATGCGATTGATAATGAGGCTGCATTCAAGATTATTGCAGGGACTGCTAGAAGCATGGGCTTGGACGTTGAGTAAAAGAATAAAAGAATTATTATGACAAAAATATCAAAAAGACATCATGAGAATAAAGGTTTAGTTGATCCTGAAAACAGGTATGACTTGCAAGAAGCTATCTCAATTTTAAAGAATGCAGTTAATATCAAATTTAATGAAAGCGTTGATGTTGCAATCAACCTAGGAGTTGATTCTAAACAAAGTGATCAAAATGTTAGAGGTTCTGCATTATTACCCAATGGTACAGGCAAGACTATGAGAGTTATTGTTTTTGCTGAAGGAGATGAAGCTGATATTGCTCAAAAGGCAGGAGCAGAAGCAGTCGGTATGGATGACTTAGCTGAAAAGATAAAATCTGGCTACCTAGATTTTGATCTAGTCATTGCTACACCATCAAGTATGAAGGTTGTTGGACAATTAGGGCAAGTTTTAGGTCCTAAGGGGTTAATGCCTAACCCTAAAGATGGAACAGTAACTAAGAATATCAAGGACGCTGTTCTTAATGCAATAAAAGGTCAGGCAATGTTTAGGAATGATAAGTCTGGGATTATTCATTGTTCGATAGGTAAATTAAGTTTTGATGACAATGCAATTAGAGAAAATTTTACATCTCTTTTAGAGCAAGTTAATAAAAGTAAACCACCTTCTGCTAAAGGGATTTTTATTAAAGCAGTTACTCTTAGCTCAACGATGGGACCTGGAATAAAGCTAAAAGAGTATTGAAATAAACTATAGATTTAAAAAGGTAAAATATGCCACTCAATATAGAAGAAAAAAAACAAGTTGTTAAAGAGTTAAACGGTGAAGCTGCAAATTCAGTTGCTGGAGCTATTGCAGAATATAGTGGCCTTAATGTTAAAGACATAACTCTTTTGCGCACAAAAGCTAGAGAATCAGGTGTTTATTTAAAAGTTGTCAAAAACTCTTTATCTAAAAGAGCATTCAATCAGACTGGTTTTGAATGCCTTGTCGATGATTTAAATGGACCAATAATTATTGCTTTATCTAAAGAAGATTTAGCTTCACCAGCGAGATTATTTAAAGATTTTGGAAAAGACTATGATCAGCTTAAAACCATTGGTTTAGCTATAAATGGTGCATCTTTCCCAGTATCTGATTTGGATAGAATTGCAAAATTACCTACCAAAGATGAAGCGTATTCAACGGTGCTTGGGTTAATGAAAGCCCCGATAGAAAAAGCAGTGAGATTAATGAACGAACTACCTACAAAGTTTGTCAGATTATCGAATGCTGTGAAAGATAAACAAGAAGAGGTTTCTTAAAGTTAATTAATTGTATAAACTTCCCAATCTTTTTTTGGGTTGCAATAGGAGAAAAAAATGGCAAAAGCTACTGTATCAAGTAAGGAAGATGTTTTAGAGGCAATTTCTCAGATGTCTGTGATGGACCTCGTAGAACTGATCTCTGAAATGGAAGAAAAATTTGGCGTAACCGCCGCTGCACCGGTAGCCGTTGCTGCACCAGTAGCAGGGGATTCAGGCGATGATGCTTCAGGAGAAGAGCAAACTGAATTCGAAGTTATTCTTCAAAGCATAGGCGATAATAAAATTGCAGTGATTAAAGCCGTAAGATCAATAACAGGCTTAGGTCTGAAGGATGCAAAAGATCTAGTAGAAGCTGCACCGAAGTCACTAAAAGAGTCAGTATCAAAAGACGAATCAGACGAAATGAAGAAACAGCTCGAAGAAGCTGGGGCTTCAGTTGAACTTAAATAGTTTAATTTTGATTCAAGACTTGATGCTAGGAATATAAGTAACACAACTGCTCGATCCTCTCGGAGGTCGTGTGGCTTTTATAGGTTTTCAATATATGACATTTTCATTCACTGAAAAGAAAAGAATTAGAAAAGATTTTGGCAAGCAAAAACCTGCTTTGGGCGTGCCAGATTTATTAACTCTTCAAGTAGAGTCGTATAATAAATTCCTTCAAAACGACATAGACCCTGATAAAAGAAAGAACATAGGGTTACAGGCTGCGTTTAAAAATTTGTTCCCGATTGAAAGTTTTTCAAAAAATGCAAGGTTGGAATTCGTAAGTTACAGACTAGAAGATCCAGAATTTAATGTAAGAGAATGTCAATTAAGGGGATTATCTTATGCAGCACCTCTAAGGGTAAAAACCAAGCTTATTACTTATGATAAGACCTCAGAAAAAGAGACAGTTAAGGAAGTGCTCGATTTAAAACAAACTGGCGATACTACCGATGTGTATTTTGGCGAGATACCTTTAATGACTGAGCATGGGACGTTTGTGATTAATGGAACAGATAGAGTAATAGTTTCTCAGCTGCATAGGTCTCCAGGAGTGTTCTTTGATCATGATAAAGGTGTCCATTCTTCTGGAAAGCTTTTATTCTCAGCTAGAGTTATTCCTTATAGAGGCTCTTGGTTAGACTTTGAATTTGATGCCAAAGATAATATTTTTGCCAGAATTGATAGAAGAAGAAAAATTCCAGCTACAATTTTGCTCCATGCTTTAGGGCTTACAGATAAAGAAATTATAGATGTCTTCTTTGAGAAAGATAAATACCGACTATCAAAAAAAGAAATAAAGATAGAAATAAATTTAGACCATTTAAAAGGAAGTGTTGCTGATTTTGATATCAATGTTGGTAACAAGACTATAGTTGCTAAAGGTAAGCGAGTTAATGCTCTACATATTAAGCAAATTAAGGACGCTAAGAATAAGTACTTAAAATTATCATTTGAAGATTTAGAAGATAAAATATTAGCCGATGATTTAATAGATAAAGAAACAGGTGAATTGTTAGCATCCACTAACGATAAATTAGATAAAGAACTTCTAGAAATCATTATAGAAAAAGGCATCAAAGAGATTGAAACTATCTACATTAATGATGTTGACCAAGGACCCTATATATCAAACTCTCTACGAATAGATCCTTCTTCCACAGCAGAAGAAGCACTTATTGAAATTTATAGAATGATGAGGCCTGGCGAACCCCCAACTAAAGATGCATCAGAAAATTTATTTATTAATCTTTTCTTTAATCCTGAAAGATATGATCTTTCTGAGGTTGGAAGAATGAAATTTAATAGGAGAATTGGCACTGATTCTGACATAGGCAGCTCCATTCTAACAAAAGAAGATATTCTCAATGTATTAAAGACATTGATTAACATAAGAAATGGTTCTGATGTTGTTGATGACATAGATCACTTAGGTAACAGAAGAATAAGAACTGTAGGTGAAATGGTTGAGAACTCTTTTAGAGTAGGGCTTATAAGAGTCGAGAGAGCTGTTAGAGATAGATTATCATTAGTGGAGACTGAAGAGTTAATGCCAAGGGATTTGATAAATTCAAAACCAGTATCTGCGGCTATAAAAGAGTTTTTTGGATCAAGTCAGCTTTCTCAGTTTATGGATCAAAACAATCCGCTATCTGAAATTGCCCATAAAAGAAGAATCTCTGCGCTTGGCCCAGGAGGGTTGACTAGAGAAAGAGCTGGATTTGAAGTTCGAGATGTTCACCCCACACATTATGGAAGAGTTTGCCCTATTGAAACACCAGAAGGACCTAATATCGGCCTAATTAACTCCATGGCAATTTATTCACGAGTTAATAATTATGGTTTTCTTGAAACACCCTATAGAGAAGTGATCAATGGAAAAGCAACAAATAAAATCAGGTATTTGTCAGCTATTGATGAAAGTAATTATGTAATAGCTCAAGCCAACTCAACTCTTGATTCTAAAAATCAATTGGTGGATGAACTGATATCTGCCAGGTTCAATAATGAATTTACTCTGATGCCTCCTGAATCCATCCAGTATATGGATGTATCACCAAAACAGATTGTATCAATTGCCGCATCTTTGATTCCTTTTCTTGAACATGATGATGCAAATAGAGCACTTATGGGATCGAATATGCAAAGACAAGCTGTTCCAACATTATTAGCAGATAAACCTCTGGTTGGAACTGGCATGGAAAGAATAGTAGCAACTGATTCAGGTGTAACGATTGTTGCAAGAAGGGGAGGAGTTATTGATTCTGTAGATGCTTCAAGAATTGTGATTGCTGTAAATGATGATGAAGCAAGAACAGGAGAATCAGGAGTAGATATCTATAATCTAACAAAGTATACACGCTCTAATCAAAACACTTGTATAAACCAAAGGCCATTAGTTGTTGTTGGTGATGTTATTTCTAAAGGGGATGTAATCGCTGATGGCGCATCAACAAGTCTTGGAGAATTGGCCATTGGTCAAAATTTACTTGTAGCATTTATGCCATGGAACGGATTTAATTTTGAGGATTCGATACTTATCTCAGAAAGAGTTGTACAAGAAGATCGATTTACTACAATTCATATTGAAGAACTCCAATGTATAGCTAGAGACACAAAGCTTGGCTCAGAAGAAATCACAGCAGATATACCAAATGTAGGAGACTCAGCCCTTAGAAAATTAGATGAATCTGGTATTGCATATATTGGAGCCGAGGTTGTTGCTGGAGATATCCTTGTAGGAAAGATTACACCAAAAGGCGAAACTCAATTAACACCAGAAGAGAAACTACTTAGAGCGATATTCGGTGAGAAGGCTTCAGATGTTAAGGACTCTTCTCTTAGAGTCCCATCAGGAATGGACGGCACCGTAATAGATGTTCGCGTTTTTTGTAGAGAAGGTGTTGAAAAGGACGACAGGTCTAATCAGATTGAAGATGCAGAGCTCGAATCTGTTAGAACAGACCTTAAAGATCAACTTAGGATAATGGAAGCAGATATTTTCAATAGGATTGAAAAGTTATTAATTAATAAGATGGCTAAGGTTGGACGAAAGACATTAAAGATAGATAAAGAATATCTTGATTCTATAGAACAGAATAAATGGTTTGAGGTCAAGTTACAGAATGAAAAATTAAATTCAGAACTCGAAACTTTTTATAACAATCACAAAGATCTGAAAAAGCAATTCACCCAGAAATTAGACGCTGCGAAGAAAAAAATAGAAGCATTTGATGACTTACCACCAGGTGTTTTAAAAATGGTAAAAGTATTTTTAGCAGTCAAACGCAGAGTACAACCTGGAGATAAGGTAGCAGGAAGACATGGAAACAAGGGAGTAATATCTAGAATTGTTCCTGTCGAAGATATGCCGTACATGGAAGATGGAACACCGATAGATATTGTTCTTAATCCTTTAGGCGTTCCCTCAAGAATGAATGTAGGTCAAATTTTAGAAACTCACTTAGGGTGGGCAGCTAAAGAGTTAGGCCAAAAAGTAGAGAAAATTCTTAGAGAAAAATCAGCTCCAGGTAAGATCAAGTCACTAAGAAGCTTTCTAAATCAAGTTTATAACACCAATAAAGCATCAGAAAAAGTACCTTTATCTAAGCTTTCAGATGAAGAGATTATAGAGTTAGCAGAGAACCTTAAAGAAGGCATACCTATGGCAACCCCTGTTTTTGATGGTGCTGACGAACAAGAAATTAAAGCATTACTAAAATTGGCAGATCTTCCAGAATCAGGTCAAACCAGGCTAATTGATGGCAGGAGTGGTGAATATTTTGAAAGACCTACAACAGTGGGTTACATGTATATGCTTAAACTTAACCATCTTGTTGATGACAAAATGCATGCTAGATCAACTGGCCCTTATAGTTTAGTCACTCAACAACCTCTTGGAGGTAAAGCACAGTTTGGAGGACAAAGGTTTGGAGAAATGGAAGTTTGGGCTCTAGAAGCTTACGGCGCTTCTCATACCTTAAGAGAACTCCTAACTGTCAAATCAGATGATGTTCAAGGCAGAACAAAAATGTATAAGCAAATTGTTGATGGCACCAATGAAGTGGATACAGGAATACCTGAATCGTTCAATGTTTTAATGAAAGAAATTAGATCACTAGGCTTAAGCATGGATTTGATTGAAGACAACAAGAATTTTGAAGAAAAATAGATTTAGAAAATTAAATGAAGAACTTATTAAATATATTTAACCAAAAAACTCTTACTGATGACTTTGACTACATCAGGATAGGCTTAGCATCTCCAGAGTTAATTAGATCATGGTCTTATGGTGAGGTTAAGAAGCCAGAAACTATTAATTATCGAACATTTAGACCAGAAAGAGACGGTTTATTCTGTGCTAAGATTTTTGGACCTGTCAAGGACTACGAATGCTTGTGTGGCAAATATAAACGATTAAAGCATCGAGGCGTAGTTTGTGAAAAATGTGGTGTTGAGGTAACCCAAAGTAAAGTAAGAAGGGAAAGGATGGGCCACCTTGAACTTGCTAGTCCAGTTGCACATATTTGGTTCTTAAAATCTCTTCCATCTAGAATAGGCTTGCTTTTAGATATGACTTTAAGAGAGATAGAGAGGGTATTGTATTTTGAAGCACATCTTGTAACTGATCCTGGAATGACGGATCTTAAGAGAGGCCAATTAATGTCTGAAGAAGAATACATTGAGGCTTTGGAAGAGTTTGGTGATGATTTTTCTGCAGCAATGGGAGCCGAGGCTATACATGATATTCTAAAGAACATAGATCTTAAGTCTGCAAAGGATCTTATTTATGAAGAGATGAAAACAACAGCATCTCAAATTAAGATTAAGCGCTACCAAAAACGAATAAAACTACTAGAATCCCTTATGAATTCTGGAAATAGACCTGAATGGATGATTCTAAAAGTGCTCCCTATCTTGCCTCCAGATTTAAGGCCACTGGTTCCTCTTGATGGCGGGAGATTTGCGACATCTGACTTAAATGATTTATATCGAAGAGTTATCAATAGGAACAATAGATTACAACGGCTTTTAGATCTAAATGCGCCTGAAATAATAGTTAGAAACGAGAAAAGGATGCTACAAAAATCTGTTGATGCTCTTTTGGATAATGGAAGAATGGGAAGAGCAGTAACTGGATCTAATAAACGCCCACTAAAATCATTGGCAGATATGATAAAAGGCAAGCAAGGTAGATTTAGACAAAATTTATTGGGAAAAAGGGTTGACTATTCTGGAAGGTCAGTGATTGTTGTTGGTCCAACTTTAAAATTACACCAATGTGGAATACCTAAAAAAATGGCACTTGAACTCTTTAAACCATTTGTTTTTAGTAAACTGATCTATCAAGGTGAAGCCTCTACAATAAAATCAGCTAAAAGATTAGTGGAACAAGAAGGGCCTGAAATATGGGATATTCTTGACGGTGTAATCAGACAACATCCTGTTTTATTGAATAGAGCACCTACACTTCATAGATTGGGTATTCAGGCATTTGAGCCGGTCTTAATTGAAGGCAAAGCTATCCAACTCCACCCGTTAGTTTGTAAAGCATTCAATGCAGACTTTGATGGTGATCAAATGGCAGTGCATGTTCCTCTTTCAATTGAAGCACAGTTAGAAAGCAGAGCACTTATGATGTCATCTAATAATATTCTTTCCCCAGCCAATGGAGACCCTATCATTGTTCCATCGCAAGATGTAGTTCTGGGCTTATATTATATGACAAGAGAAAAAGTTAATGATAAAGGTGAAAACTCTATATTTGCAGATGTCAAAGAGGTTGAAAGGGCTTTTGGAAATCGGGTTATTGGGTTGCATGCACGAATTAAATTAAGAATTCAGAAGCATGAAAATAAAGAGCTAAAAAGTGAAATTATTGAAACAACAGTGGGCAGAGCACTATTTTCAAGTATTGTCCCTAATGAAATACCTTTCTCAGAGATTAATAAAGCAATGGATAGTAAGGCAATTTCTCAACTCATAAATAAGACTTATAGAGAAGTTGGTCTAAAGGCAGCTGTAGTTTTTGCCGATAAACTTATGTACTTAGGGTTTGAATATGCAACAAGATCAGGGGTCTCTATAGCGTTAGATGATATGGTTGTTCCAGATCAGAAAGAGGATATATTGACTGAAGCAGAAACACAGGTTAAAGGTATACAAAGTCAGTTTACTTCAGGATTATTAACTCAGGGTGAAAGATATAATAAGGTTGTGGATATTTGGTCTAGAACTAATGATCAAGTCGCTCAAGCTATGATGGACAAGTTAGGCACTGAACAAGTAAAAGATTCAGAAGGTAAACAACAAAAACAGGATTCTTTTAATTCAATTTTTATGATGGCTGACTCTGGAGCAAGAGGTTCTGCAGCGCAGATCAGGCAGTTAGCTGGTATGAGAGGGTTAATGGCAAAACCAGATGGGTCAATTATTGAAACACCAATCACAGCAAATTTCAGAGAAGGTTTAAATATTCTTCAATATTTTATCTCAACCCATGGAGCTAGGAAGGGATTAGCTGATACAGCACTAAAAACAGCAAACTCAGGATATTTAACAAGAAGATTAGTTGATGTATCACAAGATCTAGTAATTTCTGAAGAAGATTGTGGGACAAAAAATGGATTAATAATTTCTTCTGTTGTTGAGGGTGGTGAGATTGTTCAGAATCTCAGTGAAAGGGTCTTAGGTAGAATGCTTTCTGAACCAGTAAAAGATAGAGAGAATAAAAAAGTTATTCTTAAAAAAGGCACTTTAATTGATGAAGATAATGTAAAACTTATTGAAGAGCATGGTGTTGATACAGTTACTATCCGAACTCCTGTTACTTGTGAAACTAATCATGGAATATGTGTTAACTGCTATGGTAGAGATTTAGCAAGAGGCCACTTAGTCAATATTGGTGAGGCTGTCGGTATAATTGCTGCTCAATCTATTGGTGAACCTGGAACTCAATTGACAATGAGAACCTTTCATATAGGTGGCGCTGCTTCAAGTTCAGCTGCTCAAAATTCTATCGAGATTAATAACGATGGGGTTGTTTCTTTATATAATTTAAAAACTATTAAAAATGTAGATAAGAATTTAGTAGCGGTCAGTCGATCTGGTGAAATTGTTATTTCAGATCAATATGGCAAGGAAAGAGAACGCTACAAGGTTCCCTATGGTGCAATTATTACCATTAAGGATGGACAAAAAGTTAAAGCTGGTGATCTTATCTCGACATGGGATCCACACACTCACCCAATAGTTGCCGAAGCTTCTGGCATCATAAAATTTGAAGATTTTGTTGATGGAGTCACTGTAACCGAGCAAATTGATGACGTTACAGGGTTATCAAATATTTTGATTATGGACTCCAAAAAACAAACAAGCACATCTACTCTTTCAAGACCTAGGGCTGCTTTAGTTAACGGAAGAGGCAAGCCAATTACCTTCACTAAAAATGAAACTCCAATAGTTTATACATTTCCTGCTGGGGCCATCATAAGTATTCAGGATGGAACAAAAATAAATGCTGGTGATGTTATTGCTAGAATCCCACTTGAGTCTTCAAAAACGAGTGATAT
>Ga0163108_10002932_pt1 | contig 12224 bp, 4 predicted proteins | sample Fk1155metaG_FD_109644 | JGI IMG/M metagenome (GOLD analysis project Ga0163108, IMG submission 109644) | Marine microbial communities from the Central Pacific Ocean - Fk160115 155m metaG | ecosystem: Environmental > Aquatic > Marine > Oceanic > Photic zone | place: The Central Pacific Ocean...
GAGGTGGTGGTACCCATAGTTATCCTCGTGCTGGAACAGATCCTATTGCTGGTATCAGCACACCTATTACAGGAACAGGAGCGACTACAATCACTATTAATGTCGGTATTGGTACAACTGCCATTCATACCTTCAGTAGTGCGTCTGCGGGTGCTGTAAGGTATGGTGATAATTATTTGGGTATAAGTACAACTGTTTTCCCAAATCACGATAATGCATTTAATATCACAGGAATTATTTCTACAACTTCATTTAATGTAAATGTAGGTACAAGCACAGTTAGGCATACCTACGTTGGTTTAGGTTCTGCTTGGGCTTGGCATGGTCAATTGACATTTGGTTCTGGATATAGCAATAATATTTCTATAGGAGTAACAGTACTTGATACTGAATATGAGCATAAATTTGTAAATGCCTTATCTAATGCAATTAATCCAAGTGTTGGACCTGATCTTACTCCTATAGATGCAATTTATACACCAGATACTGGAAATTTAATTTTAGAATTTGATAGTCCACATGGTTTAACTGTAAGTAATACTATTCAAATTAATAATGAATCGTTGATATTTACTTGTGATAGAAATAATCATATTAGTACACATACTTATCCAAGAGTAGGAAAAGATCCTGCTTCTGGAGCAACTCTTTCAATTGATTCAGCTACTTCTAAAACAATTTCAGTTGGTGTTGGATCTGCTGTAGGTTCTGGTGCTACAATTACTGCTACAGTGGGTGTAGGTGGATCTTTAGCATTTAACATTACTTCTGGTGGAACCGGATATACAAATCCTCGCATATGCGTATCCGAACCTTCTTATAGTAATTTTGAAGTAACTGGTATTTCTAGATTAAGTACAGGTGCAACAACAGATTGTGGAAATGGATTATTAGTTGATCTTAATGTTGCAGCTGCAAGTAGTGTTGGTATAGGATCTACTTATTTTGAAATTAAGAGTTTTGATATTGTTAGAAATGGATATGGATTCCAACGTGGAGATATTATCAAACCAGTTGGATTAGTTACTGATGGGAAATTAGGTTCCCCATTAACAGAATATACATTAACAGTTCTCGATACATATTCTGATAATTTTGCTGCATGGGAATTTGGATCATTTGATTATATTGATTCTATTGCAAAGTATCAAGATGGATCAAGAACAAGATTCCCATTATATTATAATGACGACTTACTTAGTTTTGAGGGATTATTAGGAACTAACGTAGAACTCGCTAATGCATTATTAATCTTTATAAATGGTGTAATTCAAGATCCTGGAGTTTCATATGAATTTGATGGTGGAACATCATTTATATTCAAAACACCACCAAAACAATCAGATAATGTTGCAGTATTCTTCTATTTGGGAACACAGGGTTCTGATACAACTTTGGTTACATCTGTTTCTTCCAGTATTAAGAAGGGTGATGTGGTACAGGTAATGAAGAATGATGCTATTCCTGGCACAGTAACTCAAGATGAAAGAACCACATATGATATATCATATTCAGATAAATTTGAAACTAATCTTTATACCGGTCTTGGTATTAATACCAATACTTATAAACCACTAAGTTGGATGAAACAAAAAACTGATAAAGTTATTAATGGTGAGAATGTTTATAAGTCAAGAGATTCCCTTGAAGCATTAGTATATCCCACAGCAAGAATAATTGGTGGATTCTCAATGAGCACTACCAGCACTAATCAATTATTTGTTGATGATGCTGAGTTCTTTGATTATGATACTCCTGTGAATTTTGATGGATTAGTTGTTAATGGAATGTCAACTACGGCAAGTGGATCTGTTGAATTAATAAACACGATTAGTTTGGTTAATGGACATTCTGGTAATATTACAGGAATTGGAACTACAACTGGTACTGGATCAAACCCATTAGCACTTAAGTTTACTGTAGATAGTTTAACCGGATTATCTGCTGGATATCCAGTTTATGTTTTCAACACTGAAGTTGGAAGTGGAGTAACTTCTATTAATAATGCTAATTCGGAAGTAGTTGGAGTTGGTACAACATGTGTTGATAATGTTTATTATGTTAATGCTTTAGATTATTCATCTGGTTCTATTATATGCAATATAAATTCCATTACTTCTACTAGTGGTCTTTCTACTAGTGGATCTGCAACTAGTCCAGTAGGACAATTCTCATGGGGAAGACTATCTGGATTTACTAGATCATCTTCACCAATTTCTATAGCAGTAACTGGATATACTGTAGATTCTGGATTATCTACATTCCCATCAATTCAAAGAAGAGGTACTGGATTCAATGATAGTGGAGCACTTCCTAAGAAATTATAACAATAAACCTTATAAATATCTAAAAAACTATTAATATGGCCGCCGTCGTAACAGATCAATTTAGAATATTGAATGCAGGTAATTTTATAGATTCTGTAGTTGATAGTAATAATGCATATTACGTTTTCTTGGGCTTAGACAACCCAACTTCTCCTGCTGTTGGGTTCGGAAGAACTTCCAATTGGGATACTGATCCCCCAGTTCCAACTGATAACCTTCAGTATCGTAAACATTATAATAGTACTTCTTTATTTGGTAAAAAGATTACCAGTTCTAATATTAGAAGACTTATAAGAAAGGTTCAATGGACTGCTAATACTGCGTATGATATGTATAGGCAAGATTATAGTCTTGCAAATCCAGCACCAAATTCTAATGTAAGTAGATTATATGATTCAAATTATTATGTAATTAATAGTGATTATAGAGTTTATGTTTGTATATCTAATGGATCTTCTGGTACGAATCCTAAAGGTAATAAATCACAGGATGAACCAACTTTTACAAATACAGATCCAACTGCAGCTGGAACTAGTGGTGATGGTTATTTGTGGAAATACTTATTTTCGGTTGCCCCAAGTGATATTATAAAGTTTGATGCTACAGATTATGTTGTTGTTCCTAATGATTGGTTAACTACATCAGAAACCCAAATTCAAACTATTAGAGAAGCAGGAAACTCTGATTTAAATAATAATCAAATTAAAACGGTATATATTGAAAATGGTGGATTAGGATATAGTCAAGGAACAAAAACTCTTGATATTATTGGTGATGGTACAGGTGGTAAGGTATCAGTTACTGTAGATTCTAGTACAGCAATAACAGCCACATCTGTTGTTACTGGTGGTAAAAATTATACTTGGGGTGTTGTTGATTTAGCACCAATCCAACCTGGTGGTAGCACTCTTCCCGATGCAGCATATTTAATACCAATCATTCCACCTTCTAAGGGGCATGGATATGATATATACACAGAATTGGGAACTGATAAGGTATTAGTTTATGGTAGATTTGATGATTCAACTAAGGATTTCCCAACTGATACTAAATTTGCACAAGTTGGAATCATAAAAAATCCAAGTTCTTTTACGTCTGATTCTGTTTTTACAGAAAATCAGTATTCTTCTTTATATGCAGCAAAACTTAGTGCAAATACTGCTACTCCAGTTATTGGAGAAGAGATTACTCAAGTAAGAGCAGATGGAAAAACAGCTAAAGCATATGTGGGATCTTATGATAAAGATACTATGGTGTTGAAATATTTCCAAGATCGTTCTTTGTATTATAATAATAAATTTAATCAAACCGATTATAAGGGTGTGAGTGATGGTGCTCAGGTATATGCTTTTGAATCATCTACAACTACTTCGGATACTATTAGTTTTAATTCTGGTGGTAGTGGTACTATTGATTCAACATTTAATGATAATAAACTGACAGTAGGAAATAAAGTTACTGATTTGGGAGTTACTTTTACTAAAGGACTTGCAGATCCAGAGATAAATAAGAAGACAGGGGATATAATTTACATCGACAATAGACCCTTAGTAACACGAGATTCTCGACAAAAAGAAGACATTAAAATCATCCTGGAATTCTAATAACAATGGCACAAAAAACAGATTTAAATATTAGTCCCTTTTATGATGATTTTGAAGGAAGTAAAAATTATTATAAGGTACTTTTTAAACCAGGATATCCAGTTCAAGCAAGAGAACTAACAACATTACAATCGATTTTACAAAATCAGGTAGAATCTTTTGGAAGTCATATGTTTAAAGAGGGATCCATAGTGATTCCTGGTAATGTTGTTTATGATGATCAATTTTCTGCAGTAAAATTAAATACTACTACTTTTGGTACAGAAATTTCTTTGTATCTTAAAGATTTTATAGGGAAAACAATAACAGGTGATACATCTGGTTCTACAGCAACAATTCAATTTGTTGCTCTTCCAGAAGATGGTGAAGTAGATTATCCAACAATATATGTAAAATACATAGATTCTGATAAGAATTTTGTTTTTAACGAATTTGAAGATGGAGAATCTTTATCATGCAATGAAAATATAGTATATGGAAATACAACTATTAATGCAGGAACTCCATTTTCTTCTTTAACTTCAGCAGATGCAACTTCTACGGGATCTGCAGTATCTATTGGGGATGGAGTATTCTTTGTTAGGGGTTATTTTGTAGATATTGTTAAACAGACTATAATTTTAGATCATTATACTAATAGTCCATCATATAGAATTGGATTAAAGGTTGATGAAGAAATAATTTCTGCAAAAGACGATCCTTCATTGTATGATAATGCTAAAGGATTTACAAATTATGCTGCACCTGGTGCTGATAGGTTAAAATTATCATTAACTTTAACCAAAAAAGTACTAACCGATACTAATGATACTGATTTTATTGAGTTATTAAGGGTTGATAATGGAACTCTTAAAAAGGTTAATGTGAAGACTTCATATAATCTTATTAGGGATTATATGGCAAAAAGGACATATGATGAATCTGGAGATTATTCTGTATCACCATTTGAAACATCTACCTATAATTCCTTAAATGATAGATTGGGGAATTCGGGTTTATTTGTTGCTGGTGAAAAAACTGATGAACTTAATACACCAAGTGATGATTTGATGTGTGTTAAGGTATCCCCAGGAACAGCATATGTAAGAGGATATGAAGCAGAGAATGAGGTAACAACAATATTAGATGTTGAAAAACCAAGAGATACTCAGACAATACCTACTTCAAATATTGCCTTTGAAATGGGAAATATAGTTAGAGTTAATAATGTTAATGGTGTACCTGCACAAAGATATTCTGTAGATTTAAATGATCAAATTGGTGGAATAGGACAGACTATAGGAAGAGGAAGAGTATATAATTTCAATCTATCAGATAGTTCATGGACTGGTAGTAGTAGTAATTGGGATATTCATTTATATGATTTACAAACATATACACATATTGGAATCAATACAACTATATCAAGTACAGATCTTCCAGTAACTTCTTTTGTAAAGGGTAAGAGTAGTGGTGCTATTGGATACGCTGTAGATGCTGGAGCAGATTCTTCTACTATTAAATTAAGTCAAACTTCTGGAGTATTTTCTGTAGGAGAACAGTTAATTGTTAATGGAATTGATTTTCCAAGAACTATTAATTCAGTCACTGCTTATGGGACAGATGATATAAGATCCTTTAAACAATTAATAGGAGCAGGAACGGTATATCCAGAATTTTCTGCAGATTCTGTACTTGAGAAATCTGCTTTTCCAAATAATGTTATAGGAGGGTCTCTACAAGCAACAATAACAGCAGGTGGAGCTGGAATATCAACTCTTACAAGTCCCGGACAAACATTCACTGGGGTAGATGTAGGTGATATTGTTAGATATCAACAAGTAGGATTTAATAATGAAACTTATAATAGAGTGAATTCAGTTGCTTCAGATGGATTATCATTAACAGTTGCTGGTATTACAACTGTTACTGGTGTGTTTGATGGTGGATTACCAGGTAGTCAGATTCAACCAACAGTTTCACTTTCTTCCCCTTCTTTAAGAAATAGAGATGCTGGAGCATTATATGCTCAATTACCTGATGAAAACATTTCTTCTGTAAATTTAACAAATTCTACGTTAATGGTTACAGATCAATTGACGAATCAAGCAGTAACTGGTCAAGAAGTTACCATTCAATCTTCCGCTTTTACTGGAATTACAAGTGCATTTTTTGCTTCTTTTGATGAAGAAAGATATTCTGCTGTATATACTAGTGGTGGTGGAATTGCAACGGTAACATCTGATAGATTTGCTCTTAATGCTTCTGGAAGTGAAGCTACTTTTAGTGGTATAAGTGGTGGTACTAATGTTGTTATAAGTGCTACACTACTTAAAAATGGCATTCAAAGCAAATTAAAGCAGTATAATAGAAGTCAAGAACTTGTTGTAAATCTATCCAAGTTTTCTGAGTCTGGAACTAGTGCTAGTGCATCTATAAATGATGGACTTACTTATAATAGGTATTATGGATTAAGGGTTCAAGATGAAGAAGTTTCTTTAAATTATCCAGATGTATCTAAAGTTTTGGCAGTTTACGAATCTTTGGATTCAACAGATCCAACACTAGATACTATTCAGTGTAATGCAACTGCAGATGTTTCTACAAATGCGATAATTGGAGAAAATATAATTGGAGAAACTAGTAAAGCAGTTTGTAGAATAGTTTCAAGCCCATCTACAAATAAATTAAGAGTTGTTTATTTAAATACAGATAGACTTATTGCCGGAGAAGTAATAACATTTGATGAATCTAATATAAAAACTGAAATTGAAGCAATTACTCTAGGAAATTATAAAAATATTACATCTGCCTTTACTTTAGATAAGGGACAAAAAGACCAGTTCTATGATTATTCAAGATTAGTTAGAAAGGGTAGTTCTAGTATACCTGCAAGAAGATTGTTGGTGGTATTTGATCACTACACTGTTCCAACAGATACTGGTGATGTATTTACAGTATTAAGTTACGATAAAGATAGATTTGCTAATGATATTCCAGAAATTGGTCCTAATAGGGTAAGGGCAACAGATACTTTAGACTTTAGACCAAGAGTATCTTATTTTAGTGGAACATCATCTTCACCATTTGACTTTATATCCAGAGATTTTGATACTGTTCCTAAATTGCTTTTAGCACCAAATGAAAGTTCTTTGTTGGGATATGATTACTATCTTGGAAGAATTGATAGGTTATATCTTGATAAATTTGGAAGTTTTATATTAGAAAAGGGTGTATCTGAAATTACACCAAAACCCCCTACAAATAATGATGAAGTGATGACTGTTGCAACTATCACACTTCCACCATATCTTTACGATCCTAGCGATGCGGAAATATCTTTAGTTGATAATAGAAGATACACTATGAAGGACATAGGACTTCTTGAAGATCGTGTTGAAAACTTAGAACGAGTTACTTCACTATCTTTACTTGAAGTTGGTACTCAGTCTTTACAGATTCGTGATCATCAAGGAAATGAAAGATTTAAGAGTGGATTTTTTGTTGATGATTTCAAGAATAGATCATTGATGAATTTGAATGTTTCAAGTGTAGATATTAATCAAGCAAAAGGCGAATTAATTCCAGCAATTGCTGGCAATAGTCTTAATATGGAACTTGCTGTTTCATCAGATTTGGATGTTAATTCGTTAGACTTTTCAACCAACTTTAATTTGTTGGATTCAAATGTACAGAAGACTGGAAATGCTGTAACTTTAAAATATGATGAAGTTGATTGGATTGAACAACCACTTGCAACTAGGGTAGAGAATGTTAACCCATTTAATGTAATCCAATATACTGGAAATGTTCAACTTTCTCCTAGTAGTGATAGTTGGACTAGAATTATTAGATTAGCAGATAGGACAGTAAATGTAAGACGAAATGTTACTATAGATAGTGGTTCGGGAAATGCAATAGCAGACACCAGAGTAACATTTGAAACGACTAGTGATACTAGGGATAATCTTCTTAGTTCTGGAACTGAAAGATGGATAAGATCTAGGAATACAGAATATAGTGTTGATAATCTTAAACCATTAACTAGATATTATCAATTCTTTGATGGGAATGGGAATATTGATTTTGTTCCAAAATTACTAGAAATTGCAACTGATTCAACATTGCAAACATATGGTGCTTCTGGAGCATTTGCTGTGGGAGAAACTGTTGTTGGCACATCAGGTAATGGCGATAATTTAATTCGTTTTAGAGTTGCTGATGCCAATCATAAAACTGGATCTTATAATGATCCATCTACAGTATTTAATATAAACCCATATAATAAGTCTGAGAATTTATCTACTTCATATAGTCAATCATCTAAAGTATTGAATATTGATACATTTTCACTTTCACAAGCACCTGATTCTCCCGGAGATTATTCTGGTTATGTAACAACAGGAATGATGTTGGTTGGTCAGACTAGTGGAGCAGTTGCTTATGTTAAAGATTTGAGATTGATATCAGATAATTATGGAGATTTAATTGGTACGTTCTTCTTAAGGAATCCTCATTCAGATCCACCTCCTACTCAAAGAATTTCTACAGGATCTAAGACTTTTAAAGTAACAAATAGTTCTGTAAATGCAAAAGCAAAACTTGGAAGTAAATTATTATCTACAGCAGAAGCTGTTTATGTTTCAACTGGAACATGGCGGAGAAGGGAACGAGTAACAACTAATACTACTATTAGAACTAATACTAGATTCTGGGTACGTCGTGATCCACTTGCACAAACCTTTACTGTAGGTGGAAACATATTACCTTCATCAACATTTGATGTAACTGAAGATCAGGAAGGTGCATTTGTAACTTCAGTTGATATATTCTTTGCGACTAAACCTACCAACGGAAATAATCCTGTAACAGTAGAAATAAGAAATACTCAGTTGGGTACACCTGCAGATTTGGTTTTAGGTAATTCAGTAACATTGTTACCTTCTGATGTTACAACATCACTTACTGGAGAAATTGCAACTAAATTCACTTTCCCAGAACCAATTTATTTGGAACCAGGAAATGAATATTCTGTTGTAATTTTAGCAGAAACAACTGATCAATATGAAGTATGGATTGCCGAGATGGGTGAAACGACAGTTAATACCCAATCTTTACCTGATACAGAAAGTGTTAGATATGCTCAACAATGGGCTATGGGTAGTTTATTCAAGTCCCAAAATGGTTCTGTATGGTCACCAAATCAATATCAAGATCTTAAATTTAAACTTTATAAAGCAAAATTCACTTCAACATCAGGAACTGCATTCTTCTATAATCCACCTCTGAATAAGAGTAATGATTACATTCAAGAATTAGATGTCAATGCATTAACTACTAAACCTAAAACTGCTACACTTGGCATTAGTACAATATTTGCTGCTACAGCTACTTCTCATATTAGCGATTTAGCAAGTGGAAGAAAGATTGCTGCTTCTGCTAGTGATGGTTATGGATATGTTGTTGGTGCAGGAAGTTCAGTAACAACAGTAGAACTTACTACTGCTGGAAGTAATTATATTGCTGATACTGATGTACAAACTTATAATATAGTTGGAAGTGGATCTGATTTAAGACTTAATATTAGTGTTGATAGTAATGGCGGAATTAGTGGAGTTCCAACTATTGTAGATTCTGGAAATGGATATAAAGTAGGTGATATTGTTGGTATTGTAACTTCTAGTGTTTCTTCAGCAACTGGAAGGAATGCAACAATTACCATTTCTGCTGCTCCTAACTTAGATACATTATATCTTTCAGGAATTCAGGGATCATCATTTAATGTTGGAATGGGGTTAACATATTACGATAATTCTGGATCTGCTGTATCACTTGCAAGTACTACAATAAGATCATATGCTGAAAATGGTGGTGTAGATGGCGGAAGTTATATTAAGGTCAATCATTTTAATCATGGAATGTATGGAAATACAAATGTATTATCTTTAAGTGATATTGATACAAGTGCAGTTTCTACTAATCTTTCTGCTCAATTGCTATTGACTGATGTATCTTCAATTAGTGTTGCAAGTACTAGTGGTTTTGCAACATTTGAGGGAGTTGCAGTAGGATCTGGTAATCCAGGATACGTTAAAATTAATAATGAAATTATTTCATATGAAAGCGTTGGCACTGGAACATTAGATACTCTTGATAGAGGTATTGATAGTACGGTTACAGTAACACATAATCAAAATAATATATTACAGAAGTATGAATTAAATGGAATTTCATTAAGAAGAATAAGCGGAGTTTCTACTGATATTAGTGATACTGATATTGGAATTGATGATTATTATGTAGAAATTAATAGAGCTGCAAATGGAACTAATAGAAGTAGTGATGCAACTTCACCCTTCCCAGAAATTTCATTTGCAAATGAAGCATCTGTTGGTGGATCTAATATAAGAGCTAGTGAGAATATTTTATACAATGAAGTACTCCCTTTATATGAAATCCTTACTCCAAGTTCTGCAACTAATGTAACTGGTTCAATTAGAACTATAAGTGGAACAAGTGTTGATGGAACGGAAACTTCATTTATAGATAAGGGATTTGAAAGTGTTGAACTAAACGAATTAAATAAATTAGATTCTGTGAGAATTGTTTGTTCTCAAGTAAATGAAAATCAGTATTTAACTGATTTACCAAGTAAAAAGTCATTTACTACTGGTATAACATTATCATCTAATAATCCCAATTTATCACCTTTAGTTTATAGTGATACTCCTAGTGTTTTGTTTAGATCAAGTCGTTTAAATGACCCAATTGCTAATTACACAACAGATAATAGGGTTAATTCATTAATAGATGATCCAAATGCTGCAATATACGTATCAAATACTGTTAATTTAACTCAACCAGCATCTTCGTTGAAAGTAATTCTTGCTGCATATAGGCATTCTTCTGCAGATATTAGAGTTCTTTATAATTTGATTAGAGCAGATTCTGCTGGAGTTAATCCTGAATTTGAATTATTCCCTGGATATGATAATTTAGCCTTTAGTAATACTTTAGGTTATACTGTTGTTGATGCTGCTAAGAATACTGGTAGATCTGATGCTTTTGTAAGACCAAGTTTGGAAGATGAATTTTTAGAATATCAGTATACGGCTGATGATATTGGATTATTTACTGGATATACTATTAAAATTATAATGTCTGGAACTAATCAAGCATATCCACCAAGAATCAAAGATTTTAGGTCAATAGCAACAAGATGATTAGAGTAGATGGGTACCAAAATCTATATAGAGATGAAAAGAGTGGTGCTATATTAAATAATGATTCTATATCTTATAATCATTATTTAACCACTCTTTCTAACAAGGAAATCCAAAAGAAAGAACTTGATCAAATGAAAAAAGATATTGATGAAATTAAATCTCTTTTGAAAACAATATCGATGAATCCTGAGAATATAAATATTTAAACATAATAGTATTTCAAATTCTGAATAATGGCAGTATATGTATCCAACATCACAATTGAACAAGGTTATAGTTTTGACACTTCTTTTCAATTAGAGGATACCAGAACAAATCAACCCTTACAATTGGTAGATGCAACATGCGAAGCAATGTTAAGGAAGAATTATTCTAGTTCTACTGCAGTTTCTTTTGGAACAACAATCACTGGACCAGAAACTGGTATTATATCAATAACAATGACTGCTGCTAAAACAGTTCTGTTGAAACCTGGAAGATATGTATTTGATGTGAAATTATTAAATGCTGGAAAGGAATACAAAGCAGTTGAAGGATCAGCACTAGTAAGAGCCGGGGTAACTAGGTAATGCCAACTATTAACGATAGAATTGGATCGCAGAACGTCATTAGGGTATTATCCAATGCCTCTGCTCCACCAACAAGGATAGTCAATTTAACTGACGTCGATTCTTCTAGAAGTTCCGAAGATGGAATGCTTCTGGTCTGGAATTTTCCAGATGAAAAATTCTATATGTCAAATGTTCTTGATGCAGCAGGGTATCAAATCACTGGCATCGTAACATTTTCTAATACAACAGATTCATTTGATAATACTAGCGGTGGAGCACAGTTTCAAGGTGGTATTAGTGTTGTTAGAAATGCATGGATTGGTGGAGGTGCAAATATTGCTGGAGTTACAACATTAGCATCTAATGGTGGTATAACAACTACTGGTGGTGATTTATATGTTGGCGGTGATCTATATGTGCATGATGATGTCGTTTATGATGAAGTAAATGGTAGAAATATTAATATTAGTGGTATTGGTACTATTGTTGATTTTAATGCCACTAATGCAACTGTTAGTGGAACTACAAGATCTACTA
>Ga0163108_10002938_pt1 | contig 12214 bp, 11 predicted proteins | sample Fk1155metaG_FD_109644 | JGI IMG/M metagenome (GOLD analysis project Ga0163108, IMG submission 109644) | Marine microbial communities from the Central Pacific Ocean - Fk160115 155m metaG | ecosystem: Environmental > Aquatic > Marine > Oceanic > Photic zone | place: The Central Pacific Ocean...
AATACAAAACTTGAAACTTCTTTCATTTTAGTGGAGTCAAAACTTCCTTTTAATAAAATCTCTGGCTCAACAATTGGTACCAAACCATTTTGAGTAGACTTTAAAGCATAATCAGCAAGAATCTCTGCATTTTTTTCTATATTTTCTTTTGTTGGAGTATTATCTGAAATAATAAATAAAGCCCTCCACTTAGCAAAACTTGCTCCATTTTCAACATAGTACTTAATCTTTTCCTCTAAATTTTCAGTAGGATTACAAAGCTTTTGATTATCTATAGTATCACTTAATCCTGAATCAAGTTTAATACCAACTAAAATATTTTTCTCTAATAACAAATCAATTAAACGAGTATCATCATCAAGTCTTTGATCAAAGGTTTCACTATAAGTAATTACACCTGAAATATAATCATCAAGATTTGGAGTTGAAAATAAAAGCTTACGATATTCAGTTCTATTTCCTTGAGTGTTTTCAACATCTATCACATCAAAACGCTTTTTAATTGTGCCGATACCTTCATCAGCAGCTAAAATTCCTTTAGGGAAATCACATAATTTTTTTACAATTTTTTTAAGAGTCATTTAACTTTTTATTATATATTTGAAGTATACAAGATTCATGAAGCTTGAAAAAGATCAAATAAAATATATAATACAACAAAATGACAAAAACATGAGAAAAAAAATAATCATACTTGGAGGATCAGGACTTATTGGAAGAAATTTAATTCCAAAATTACTAATCGAAGGATTTGAAGTCGTAAATATAGATCTACATAAACTCGAATTCAAGGACCAAAATTATAAATTCAAAAAATTAAATGTATTAAAGAGTAATCTTAATTCTGACTTAATTGAAGATGCCAAAGCTGTAATTAACTTAATTGGATATCCAATTAATAAAAGATGGACAGAAAAGAATAAAAAACTAATCTACAACAGTCGTGTAAAGAGCAATCAGAAAATTGTAAATACAATAGAAAAATTAGAAAAAAAACCACATGTTTTGATTTCGGCAAGTGGTGTTTCAGTTTACAAGAAAAACTCAAGGAAAAACGATGAGAACTCACCAACTGATGATAGGTTTATTGCTAATTTAGTAAAAGACTGGGAAGAACCTGTTTTAAAATGCAGCGGTACTAGAAACATATGTTTTAGACAAGCTTACGTATTTGCAAAGGGTGGTGGTTTATTCGATACAATTATAAAACCTTACAAATTCCTAGTATCACTTCAAATATTTAAGGAAAAACAAATTATACCTTTTATACATATAGAAGACCTATGCGAAATGTACATTCAAGCAATTAAAAACCAAGAATACAAAGGTATAATAAACGCTGTAAGTCCAGAGAAATTAACTTCTTCTGAAATTTTTAAATTGATAGAAAGAGCAAAGCATCCATTTTTTCATATTCGGATTCCACACCTAATTTTAAAGCTAATTTTCAGTGATTTTGCAGAAGAAATAAATACTAGCATAGATGTTAAACCTCAAAAACTAGAGCTTTTAAAGTTTAAATTTAAATACTCACATCCAAGCACATGTATTTTAAATCTAATAAATAAAGAATGAGCATCCGAAGTTTTTCGAGTGAATTAAGGCATAACCTAAGTCAAACTTATGATATTTTTAATGATTTAAATATAATTAAAAGTAATGGTGTTTGCAAAGGAGCATATAACAAATTTGAAAGACTACCAAGTTGTGATCAGATTCAAAAAGTATTTAGAAGACAAGTAAGGTTTATCAGACACTCTCTTCAAGAATTTTCATCTCCAGATCTTTTAATAACACCACTAGGAAAACCCCTAGAAGAAATTATAGATTTAGTTAACACAAAAGAAAACCTACATCTAGAAACAATATTTGGAATTAAAACATTCAATGATTTGAATCGAAAAATATACTACTATCCAAGTTACAACAATTTAAAACCGATACATAATAATACAAAATTAGATATTATTAATGAGATAGAAGGAGTGTTTGAAATTTCTATCTTAAATAAAGAACCAAATAAATACTGTGCAAAATCTCCTTATGAAATCCACTCGTATTCGCTTCGAAATAATAAGATAAACCTTACGCTGGAAGATTTCATATGTATTTATGCTAGAGAGAAGTATCTACAAAATTCAAGTATTGATTTTAAAATTCCAACACTAATAACTAACTCACAGATTGAGATAACAAACGAATTCTTTATATGTTATGAAAATCAAAAAAACGATTTAATAATAAACACAGTATACATGTATAACCAGATTGATTATGATTTCCAATGTTTTAATAAATTAATTCTTTAAACCAATTTCAATTAACCTTTGGTTTAAAAATTCTCCAGCTAAAATAGGTTCAAAACTTTGTATATGAAATTTTTCTTTCAAATCAGAATGAACTCCAAGTGGCATGTTATATGATGGATGTAAAAAAAATGGAGCAGAAAGTCTTGATCCATAAAAATCATTTGGACATATTACTCTATGCATTGTTGATGGTAAATAATTACCAGTCATCCTTGAGAGCATATCACCCACATTCATCGCAAGCTCACCTGGCTTAGCAACATAATCTAACCAACGATTTTCACTATAAATTTGTAACCCTTGCTGAGTTGAACCAATCAACAATGTAATTAAATTTATATCAGTATGAGCCTCTGCCCACTTAGGTAAATCATAATACGAGTCATTGGAAATCAGTTTCAAATCATTATACGAAAAATAATTCAAGATTCTCATTATAGAATTACCATAATCAGTATATGTTTGAAAGAACTCAAAGTTTATCCCGAGACCAAGGCTAACAACCTCTAACACCTGGATGGAAACCGTATTCAAAACATCGTAAATCTCTTTCATTTTAAGCTCAAAATTAGGGAAATCAACCAAAGAAGGATTTTCGTAATAACCTAATTCTTTAGTATAAGATGCTTTTGGAGGCCTTCCATACTGATAAAACTCTTTTAAGTCAGGTACATCAGAACCTTGGGCCGTTTCAACTAAAGGCTTAGTATAGCCCCTTTGCCCAAAAATATCAGGAAAATAATATCTATCTTTTATAACATTTGAAGAACTAAAAAAACTATCTGCTTCAGAATACAAAGAACTTTCTAATTCAGAATTAAAAATCGTATCCTTTATAATGCCAAACCCATACTCTCGTAACCCTTCAATAAAATTATCTGCTATATCTTTTTTTTCAATAGTACTAGCAGATTGAAATTCAGCTATACTTAAATATCTTAAATGGGAATTCATATTTAAAATTAAATTATATATGATTTTAAATTATCATATTGAAACTCAGATTCAATTAAGTATAATTGACGTATACATTAATATCTGAATAATTTAAATGACAATCAACATAGTTCTAACCGGTCCACCATCAGCAGGAAAAACAACTACTTTTCAAGATTTAAAGAAGAAAATTAAAAACGTTAACTTTTGTAAAGAAATATCAAGGGAAATAATAAAAGAATCCCTAGAGACAGGCTCTGACGTTTTACCATGGAAAAACGCACAGGAATTTGATCGTAGAGTCGTAAGCTCACGTAATAAAGATTATCTAAATCAAAAAAATTTATTAGAAACAAGACAAGGACTAAAAATAAAAATTTATGACAGGTCTCCAATAGACACGTACGCATATTCTAAAAAATTTGAATGTATAGAAACTAACACAGTAAAAATTTGTAAATCACTACATTATGATTTAATTTTCTTCTTTCCATTTGAAAAAGAGATATACACCCAGGACGATGAAAGAAAAGAGTCTATACAGCTAGCCATCGATCTAGAAAAACATTTGATGGAGAGTTATATCGAATTTGACAATGAACTAATAATTGTAAATTTTGATACAATTGAAAACAGATCTAATTTTATAATACAAGAGATAGAAGGAAGGCTAAATCTAGAATTAGATAGGTAGATAAATTAAGTCCTTAAATTTTTCACAAATTTTTTCAGGAGAATCTAAGTCTTTAAAGCATTTATTAACCATTAATGAATATTTTTGATTTGCAAAGATAGATTCAAAATCTTTAAAACCACAGTTATAAAGCTCTTTTTCTAATTCAAGACCCAAATAATTCAAAGGAATTACATCACCTAGAAAACTATCTCCTAAATAAACTTTATATACAAACATAGTCTTATTCATTTTATTAATATCAACAGAACAACTTTCTAAAAAAACTGTGGAATCAATTAAATTCTTGGCAAAAGTAATCTGGGAAGAAATTAACCTATCTTCTAGGGCTGAAAAAGCTTGATCAAAAGTATCTTTCAAATCCGGAAAGCTAGATTCAGTTAAACTGTTATATTCGTTTAATCTCTCATTAATTTCATTTTGCTGATTTAGAATCCTTGACTCTAAGGCATCAATAGTTTTCTGTTGTTTATAATTAGAGCTAAGAGCTAAAAAAAGACTTAAACAAAGAGTAATCAAAAAGATAACAGTATTTCTTACTTGATATTCTTTTATCTCATAAAAGAAATTATAAATATTTCTAAAAATTTTCATTGGTAATCTAGTTATAGTCTAAAATAAATTCTGTTTTAACTGAATTGAGAATAAAACAATTATCTTTAGTAAAGTTTATTAATTTTAAAAATTTTTCAGTATCATTGGCAGTATACTCAAATTTAAGAGAAACAACTTTCACAAAAGGTTTTGAATTTTCTCCTCTATCAATCAAAGATGTAGCATTAATATTCTTAAAGGAAAAAATTAAACCAACATCACCTGCTAATTTTAAAAAAGTAGTAAAAAAACAAGATATCATTGAGAACATATAATAATCTTCAGGAGATAAAGCTCGAGCTTGTCCGTTAAACTCTTTTGGTATATCACATCGTAAATTAGTAGAATTAAAATTAGCTATAATTAAATTATTTGCAGAAAAATCTTCAATACTTAGTTTAAATTCAATTGGATAATGAAACATATTTATTTATTATAATAATTTTGATGGTAATCCTCTGCCTCATAAAACTTTTTAAAAGGAAGAATTTCTGTTACGATTTTTGCTTTTAAAGAGTTTTGAATTTCTTTTTTAAGCTTTTCAAGAGTTTCAAATTCATCAATAGTTTCATAAAAAGCAATTGAGCGATAATTAGTACCGATATTAGGGCCTTGTCCATTTATTTGGCATGGATTGTGCACATTAAAGAAAAATTCACTTAAAGAGCTAAAAGAAACTTTCTGGTTGTCATATATAACCTTTACAGTTTCAGCGTGACCTGTATTGCCTTGGCAAACCTGCTTGTAAGTAGGATTTAAAGTATTACCAGCACTATAACCAGAAATAGCTTCTATCACACCATCTACACTTTGGAATTTATTTTCTACACTCCAAAAGCATCCAGCGGCAAAATATGCATTTTTTATCATAAGAAAACGTTACAGGAAAATTATAACATTTTTTTATTAGCAATTAAACTATCAATAAAAACTTCAGCAATATTAATTCCCGTCATATTTTGAGTCATAGCAAAATTACATGGTGAATTCTTTTCACAAGCTAAAAAAGACCCATCATTTCCAAATAAAATATCGTAACCAGAAAAATTAGCAACTAATAAAGAATCAACTTTTGAAACATAATCTTTTACATCTTGCTCAAATTCATAATTTTTTCTTTTTCTAATAGAATTATCACCAACATTTGAACGAAAATCCTCACCAACTATATTTAAGTGCCCAGCTACAAATTTCTTATCAACTGTAATGTATCTCCCCTGAGAATGATGAGGATAAAACTCTTTAAAGGAGTAATTATAATTCTCAACATCAAATAAATTTATCATATGTTTAAGCTGTTCTATATTATCAACTTTAAAAACTCCTTCCCCTTTAGATAAACCAGTTCTTTTTAAAACAATTGGAAAACCATCTAAGTAATCAATAATTGATTCTAAAGAAAGATCATAGAGCTTAAAAAATTTTTTAGAAATTGTTTTTAAACCACGTATACCTAATCGTATCAAATTTAAATCAAACTTAATATCATTAGAAAAAAATGTAAAAATATTATCAAATTCACTTATCGTATTGTGACTCAAAATTTCTACTAATTTATGTCGTGTAGGGTATCCTAACCTAATTAAATAATGTGGAAAAGAATTCAAAGATTTTATTTTTAATCTATCATCTAAATCAAAAAAAGAAATTGGGACGAACTGAAGCCCCTTATTTTCAGCTGCATTTTTAAAAAGATCTAATCTCTCCTTATAACCGTATGTAGTAGGATTGTAAACTATAATTAACTTCATAAAGATTCTAAATTAATAATTTCACGTAAATCGTTTAAATCAGCAATTTCAATAAATAAAGTGTTTATTCCAAAATTAAAACCAGAGAAAATATACTCATTTTGAGTTTTTACCATCTTAAATGTAATAACACCAACAGGAAGTTGCTTAGATAGAACATTTAAACTATTTAAAATATCTTTATCAAGATTAGATTCTAAAATAATTTTATTTGCATTATAAACATACAAAAGTTTTTTATCTTTAAAAACACATTCCAAAAAATCATCTTCATTGTGATTTTGACTTAAATAAAAACCAGAATCTAATTCTAAAAACTTTGAATAGTAGACATCAAAGGATTTACGATCAACAGCAACCATCTTTTCGTCGTTATCATCATAAGATTTAAAAATAATTGGAAAGCCATTTAATAATTCAATAGTATGATCAACTGATCTGTTATAAATCTTAATTTCATGGCTAGTAATTTTTTTTAAAGCTTTTAAATCTAATAAATCAAAAAACTTTCCCGAGTATTTAAAATGAAAATAAGATCTAAATAAAAACTTCACATCAAAACACATCCTGGAAGATGTAGAAACCACAAAAGTTATAAGTTCATGAGATTTAATAGTATTACATAAATCTAAAACGTAAATCTTTCTATTCAAAAAATATTTCTGTAAATCAAAAACATTCAATGTATCATCTATATTTATTAACTTAAAATCATGAAAGAAGTTTTTAAGTTTATTTAATAAAAAATCTGAAAAATTTTGATTTGAAACAAAAATTACAAGTTGCATAAAGTTTGATTAACAATAGTTAATATAATTTCAAATTTTATAAAAGCAAGTTATTTAGATTGACGAGCAACAAGATTTAAATAATTAAATATAGTTTGCATTCCAATATTCATATTAAATATTCCAAAACTTTCATTTGGAGAATGAATATTATCTTCCTCTAAACCAAAACCTAAAAAAATAGTCTCTTTATTAAAATGTTTTTTTAACATAGAAGCAACCGGTATTGAACCACCACACATTACTGCTAAACATTTGGTTCCAAAACTTTCCTCCATTGCCTTAGCAGCTAATACATAGTAAGGAGAATTTAAATCTGTTGCATAAGCTGATGCAGAATTTTCTGAAAAATTAAATTCTAAATCTAAAGTATTAGGAGCTATAGATTTAATATAGCTAACAATTTGTGACTGAACCTTATCTGGATCTTGATTATCTACCAATCTAAATGTAAATTTAGCTGAAGCCTGATTTGGAATTATAGTTTTCATTCCTTCTCCTTGATAACCTCCTGTAATTCCAACAACATCAAAAGTAGGTCGTATAGAAGCTCCTTCGTAAAATGAATAACTATGCTCTGAAATTAAATCCTTAATTTCAAACTCCTCACAAACATCTTCTTTGGAAGGCATTGTAGAAAAAACTTTAGAGAACTCTTCTCTTTGAGAATCATCATATTCAACAACATCATCATAGAAACCAGGAACCAAAATTTTACCATCTGAATCTTTAACATTTGCAATAATATGGGACAAAACATTGATTGGATTATCCATCATACCACCATAAACCCCAGAATGAACATCTACCTTTGGACCTTTAACAGTAATCTCCATTGCAGTCATACCACGAACTCCTGCAGTGATAGAAGGCTGCTGATTTGATATAATTGAAGTATCACTAATTAAAATAAAATCAGACTCAAGCAAGGATTTATTTTCTAAAAGAAAATCTTCTAAATTGGTAGAACCTACTTCTTCCTCACCCTCTAAAATAACTTTAATATTCAAAGGAAAGCAATTATTTTTAGCCATATACTCTAAAACCTTCATATGCATAAAAACCTGTCCTTTATCATCTGCAGATCCTCTAGCACAAATCTTACCATCGATAACCACCATTTCAAAAGGATCAGAATCCCATCCATCCTCCTTAAAAGCTGGCTGCACATCATAATGACCATAAATTAAAACAGTAGGGAGATTTTCATCTATTATTCTCTCAGCGTAAACTACAGGTATACCTTTAGTAGGAATTAACTGTGTATCCATATCAATAGAATTAAAAAAATCTACTAAGTAATTAGCACAATCTAAACATTCTTTCTTAAATGACGAATCAGCAGAAATAGATTTAAAAGCTAAAAACTCTGAAAGTTCTTTTAAAAAAGAAACTTGGTTCTGATTAATATAATCCTTCATTTTGATAAATTAAAACTATTTAAGCTTAAAATTTTTTAAATTAAATTTCAACCTTTTTATCTTTTTACCTAATTTAAGATACTTCATCTCAAATACAGTTTTAAAGTCATAAGAAATTGGATATTCATTAACAAAAGTAAAATCTGTAAAATTCAAATTATACTTATTTATCTGAAACAAAGTATAATTATACATCAGCACAGAATCTGTTTTCAGATAAACATATCCACTATCAGTAAGAAGTGATTTATATATATTTAAACAAAAATCAAAAGTTAACCTTTTTTTAATACCAGAAAGCTTTGAATGAGGATCCGGAAATGTAATCCAAATTTCATCAAATTTAATGTTTTTCAAATGGTCTTTTAGAAAAACAACAGGACATCGAAAAAAATAAAGATTTTTTAAACCTTCTTGGATTCCAATATTAGCACCTTTAAAAATTCTATCCAATTTAACATCTATACCTAAAACAAAAGTATCTGGATTGTTCTTAGCATACTCTAAAGAAAACAATCCGTGTCCACAACCAATTTCTAGAATCTTTTTCTTATATCTTTTAGCAAATTTAAAATCAGATAGCTTTTCAATCGCATATACATTATCAAACTCTAAAGCTTCTTTAAATCTAATTAACTTTTTTCTAGCCATCTTTTTTTATAAAATTACACCCTGAGGTTAAAAAAGGCAATAAAAAAAGCCCAGCAATAGCTGGGCTTGGAAGTAAAAATTAAAACATTTAGTTAAAAAGTTCACTTTCAACAGTTACATCTCTTAAATATTTAAAGATAGCAACCGCTACTTCTCCACGAGTCATTGGAGCATTGAAATCAACAGAAGTTTTCGATCCACTTCTTGATTCTAATAAATTAAATTTCTCAACAACATAGAAGAACTCAGGTCCCCAAACTGAACCATCAGTAGGAACTAAAGATTGATCTTGCGATTTCAAAAAATCAATTTGATCTGATGATAATCCTGTAGGATTAGCACTTAATAACATCTTAAAGAATTCACCAGTTGAAACAGTATTAGCTGGTTTATAAGTACCATCCGTGTAACCATTAATTACACCTGTTCTATTAGCTACAGTTACAAATTCTGTATACCATTCACCAGCTGGAACACCAGGAAATTTTTGAACAAATGATTCCATATTAAATTGAGCCATAACATTTTCAACATTCATGAATTTAGAAACCATTAAGAATTTAGCAGCTTCTGCTCTATTTACTTCTTTATCTGTTCTAAAAGTTCCATCTGGATATCCACCAATAATATTATTAGCTTTAAGACAATGAGCAGCTAAACTTTCAATATTTGTTGCGTCATAAGCTAAGTCATTAAAAGTTCCATCAGCTACTGGATTATAATTTCTTTGACATACAGTAAAATCAAATTCTGGAATTTCATATTCATATGAATAATCCCAAACGTTATTAATTTCTTCTACAAAGTTTTCATCTACATCACTTTCTAAATCTGAAAATTCTTGAACTTGTTCATCAGGAAGATCATTACTTTCATAAATTACCTCTTCAACAACTTCAGGAATTTGTGCTTCAACTTCTTGTGGAAGATTAGCTTCAGATAAAGTAGTTAATTTTTGCTCTGGAGTCTTATATTTTTCTTTATCATATTCAGTACTTTCCATTTCAGATTCTTCAACTTGATCTACTACAGACTGTGAAACCTCAGCTACTTGAGTCCATCTGATTTTTTTAGCTAAATCTACCAATAATGCATGATCAAAAACTACATCAAAAACACCTTGAGCAGCCTTATCTAAATTATGACCGTTCAATCGGTCTGGACTAGCATCTGCCTTAACTTTTACTGATTCTCTTAATTCTAAGAATATAGATTTAAAGACAGGCCATTTTTTTGAATATTTATTTTGGATTTTATCGATCAAGTTATCTCTAGAATTAAGTAATCCTTTGTAAACTTTTTCTAATTTATCTTTATTTAATTCAGGTAAAACTTGCATCAATTCTCTAGTTTTTTTGAAAGAAGAATCTAAAGCAGGTCGTAAAACACTAGCTTCTTTAGGAGAAACACTAGACTTCACATTTACATCAAATTTAACTTTAATCTTATTTACTTGAATCTTATTTCTATTATATCTATTTCTAGAAGACTGTGATGAGTTGTCTTGATTAACTTCAGTTTCAACGACTGGATTAGCAAAATACTCACAGAATCTATCACGCGTTGATCTACTTATTGTATGAGATTTCGTAGGATATTCATATACAATTCCCGAATTGTTTTCTACTGGAGAAAAAGTTCTTAAAGTGAATTTTCTAAGATTTTTATTTTCACAGAATTGTCTAAAAAATTCTTTAGCCTCACTTGAATTACTATGGTTTACGGTAACTTCACTATAAGTTCCTGGCTTAAACACTAAATAATCTTTTGTAACTCCTGTTGCATCGTAATGGTAATAAGCACTTCCCGATTCAAGCAAGTAATTTGCTGCATTTTGATAATATTCTTCCCAATAGTTAGCATCATTATATCTTCCATAATGACTACCACTTCCTAACTCAAGAAGATACATAAAATCGTCCTCAAATCCTTTAAGCTGATAGTTATTATTTGGAATATTTCTAACAGACATTCTTAGGTTAGAACTATTTGAAGAAAATGAAATTCTTGGAGTGCTTGTCTTCCTTAAAGTTCTAAACCTATAACCTTCTGCATCACTTGCTGATACTGGCTCTTGATATTCAGCTGGAGCATCTGTTGCTACCGGATCTTGGTTTTGAGCTGGTGCATCTGTTGCTACTGGATCTTGGTTTTGAGCTGGAGCATCTGCTGCTGCAGGATCTTGGTTTTGAGCTGGAGCATCTGCTGCTGCAGGATCTTGATTTTGAGCTGGAGCATCTGTTGAAGAAGTATCATCATTAGTTCCAAGCACAGATTCACAGAATCTATCTTTTGTAGATCTGCTCATTGTATGAGATTTTGTAGGATACTCATATACAATTCCTGAGTTATTTTCTACTGGAGAAAAAGTTCTTAAAGTAAATTTTCTAAGGTTTCCATTTTCACAGAACTGATCAAAAAATTCTTTAGCTTGACTGGAATTACTATGATTTACAGTAACTTCACTATAAGTCCCTGGTTTAAACACTAAATAATCTTTAGTAACTCCTGCTCTATCATAGTGATAATAAGCACTTCCAGATTCAAGTAAATAATTTGCTGCATTTTCATAATAAGTTTCCCAATAATCAGCATCATTATATCTTCCATAATGACTTCCACTTCCTAATTCAAGAAGATACATAAAATCATCTTCAAATCCTTTTAGCAGATAATTATCATTAGGAATATTTCTTACAGACATTCTTAAATTAGAACTATTTGAAGAAAATGAAATTCTTGGAGTGTTTGTATTTCTTAAAGTTCTAAAATTATAACCTTCTGTATCACTTGCTGTTGGAACCGGCTCTTGATTTTGAGCTGGAGCATCTGCTGCTGCAGCCGGATCTTGGTTTTGAGCTGGAGCATCTGCTGGAGCTTGACTTTGAGCTGGAGCATCTGCTGGAGCTTGACTTTGAGCTGGAGCATTTGCTGGAGCTTGATTTTGAGCTGGAGCATTTGCTGGAGCTTGATTTTGAGCTGGAACATTTGCTGCCGGAGCTTGATTAGCACTAAGGACAGATTCACAAAATCGAGAGTGACTTGATGTGCTCATTGTATGAGATGTCGA
>Ga0163108_10002939_pt1 | contig 12214 bp, 14 predicted proteins | sample Fk1155metaG_FD_109644 | JGI IMG/M metagenome (GOLD analysis project Ga0163108, IMG submission 109644) | Marine microbial communities from the Central Pacific Ocean - Fk160115 155m metaG | ecosystem: Environmental > Aquatic > Marine > Oceanic > Photic zone | place: The Central Pacific Ocean...
AGTATGGAGAGCTGGCTGAGTGGTCGAAAGCGCTCCCCTGCTAAGGGAGTATGGGTTAATAGCCCATCGAGGGTTCGAATCCCTCGCTCTCCGCCATTCTTCTGAAAGCCTTTTAAATAAAGCTTTTAAAGATTCTTATAGTAAAAATGTAGTAAATTCTGTAGTATCTTTTCTTACTTTTTCTATCTAACCACTAACTTTCCTTAATCATTCTCCCTTTTACACTATAGCGTCAGCGTTTTATTAAATTTGTAATTAAATATTACATTTTCATTATTTGAGGAAGGCTATTATGCTTTTTAATTCGTTAAATTTATCCAAAGAACTGCTTGATGCAATTCACAAGAAAGGCTATCAAAAGGCCTCTCCTGTGCAACAACAGGTTATTCCTTTGGTACTGGAAGGAAAAGACGTTCTTGCCTCAGCTCAAACAGGTACTGGAAAAACAGCTGGATTTTCTTTGCCGCTATTACAAAAATTGCAGAATTCTAAAGACAAATCAAGTCAGATTAAAGGGTTAATATTAACTCCGACTCGGGAATTAGCAGCTCAAGTAGCGGAAAATATTAGAGAATATGGCTGTTATTTAAGATTTAAAGCACTGGTTATTTATGGTGGTGTCAGCATTAATCCTCAAAAATATAAGCTGAATAAAGGCGTGGATATAGTCGTAGCTACCCCTGGAAGACTTCTAGATCATTTGCAACAACAAACAATCAATCTTGATTCTGTTGAGATGTTTGTTCTTGACGAAGCAGATCGTATGCTCGACATGGGCTTTATAAGAGATATCCGTAAAATTATAAAAACATTACCTGCCGTCAGACAAAACCTATTATTTTCGGCAACTTTTTCAAAAGAAATTCGATTACTAGCAAATAACCTTCTTAATTCACCTACAGTTGTGGAAGTTACGCCACCATACTCAACTGTTGATAAGGTCAAACAATTAGTTATACCGGTTGATAAACAAAGAAAAAGAGAGCTGCTTTCCTATCAAATAGGAATGGGTAATTGGCAGCAAATACTTGTATTCACGAGAACCAAACATATGGCTAATCGTTTAACAGAAAGATTAAACGAGGACGGCATAATAGCATCGGCATTTCATGGTAATAAATCACAAGCCGCTAGAACAAATACGTTAAAACAGTTTAAATTAGGTAAAGTCCGTGCATTGGTTGCTACTGATATAGCGGCAAGAGGTATTGATATTAATGCATTACCTTACGTAATAAATTATGAGCTTCCATATTTACCTGAGGATTACATCCATAGAATCGGTAGAACCGCCAGAGCAGGGCAGGAAGGTTATGCTATATCTCTAGTATGTGTTGATGAAATTAAGTTACTCAAAGGAATTGAAAAACTATTAAATTACCAGATAGAACAAAAAATAATCGCAGGTTTTGAGATCGATCCAAGGATTCCACCTGAACCTATCAGGAAAAATAAAACGTCAATAAAAAGAAATAAATCGAATTTTAAAAAGAATAGAAATAAAAAAAATTACAATTCTAGGCGGTCACAATCGAAATCATCCAAAAGTAAATATTTTAGAAAATCAAATTAATTAGTCAAGTGAGTAGAAAAGGATAACTTTGCAATATTAATTTAATTTCTTAATCTATTTTGTTGGCCTAGGATATTGATTAACAATTGATGATCAATTGCATTTACTTTTCGGCCGAGATGACCTGTCATATCTTCACCCGCAATCAAAGCATTAGTAATCGCTTCTTCAGTTGCTTCAACGGTAGCTTGAAAGATAGGATTAATATGGTCAATATCAAGCATAGTTATGTCAAAAGAGATTTCCTCAGACGGAATTATTTTATTAGCCGTTGAAAATGCAATAAAAATATCACCCGATCCATTTCTTGCAATGCTGCCGACTCGACCTAAACCCAGTGTAGCTCTTCTAGCAACACGTTTTAATTGATGTGGGAGAAGTGGTGCATCAGTAGCGATCACAATAATGATTGAACCATCTCCTTTTAAAGAATTATTCATAAGAGATGCAGTGCTTTCAGTCTGGTACATTTCTCCAATGGGTAGACCACCAATTCTTAGATTCTTTCTTTCTCCGTAATTAGCTTGTACCAATACACCCACAGTGAAGTTTTCATCATCAATATTAAAAATTCTAGAGGAGGTGCCAATACCGCATTTAAAACCATGACAAATCATGCCATTACCACTGCCGACATTTCCTTCCATAACAGGCCCATTTTTTGCAGATTCTAATGCATCAAACACATCTTCTGTTTTGACGTGAAAACCATTTATGTCATTCAAATAACCATCATAAGTTTCGGCAACCACCGGTAGTGACCACCAAAAACCAGTTGCATCAGGAGAACCTTGAGCAACTCTCCATTTAATTAAGGCATCATGCACGGCACCGACACTGTGCGTGTTAGTTAGAGCAATTGGTCCCTCTAGAAATCCTGACTCTTCTACCCAAGTTGTTCCAGTCATTTCTCCGTTCCCATTCAATGAGAACCAACCCCCAAACACGGAATGATTCAATGTTTCTTTGCCTCTTGGAAGAATCACAGTAACGCCCGTACGCACTGCTTTGTTGTTATCTAGATCTTTCGTAATTGTTTTATGGCCAACGGTCACGCCTGAAACATCAGTGATTGCATTATACTTGCCCGGTGTACCTGAGAGTATGATGCCAAGATCTCTGGCGCGATTATTCTCTTCAGCCATCAAGGAAGCACTCAACAGCATAAAGATTATTGTTAGTGTTGATTTAAAGTTTTTCATTTTCTAGCACCATGATGATTTCTTTTTTCCAGAATACTTTACGGCCAGACCTTTTTCCAATAATGCATCAGCGAGATTAAAATCATCCACAAAAACGTCAGCCAGCAATCTAAAATACTTTCCCCGACTTAGATTCTTTAAATGAATGGATTTGGCATTATTTAGATAATCACGAGCAAGGTCTCTTGCTTTGATTGCTAAGAGTTTTTCTTGTTCACATTTTCCTTGTATCTCAGGTGTATCGATACCCAAAATACGTATGGCTATATTTTTACCCACAATTTCTGGGAGAGCATCTATATCAACGCGAAATGTATCACCATCGTAGACACTGATAATTCTTGAAACTATATAGCTATCTCCATCATCTAAATTTTGGCTAAAGGCAGAGGTTGAGAGGATTAAAATGATAAAGAGTATTTTTTTATGCATATGACAAAGCTTATTTTTCGGGTTTATTTTGATTGATTAGCTCATCAATTTTTGACTCAGGATAACTGAGCATCCGCCCAAATTGCAGGGCAATTTCTTTTCTTGCTTGACCTTTATATCGTTGTGATGCGATTAACTTTGCCTTTTTATTTTTAAGCGCCATGTATTCTTCTTTTGTGCTTCCTTTGTATATTAAGAGCACATGTTTTCCATTTGTGACAGACTCAGGAAAGAGGTCAGTTACTAGGAATTCTTTTTCACGGTATATTTCAACGTTATTGCGTTTTGCTACACGCGCTGCTTCCTCTAGAAGTGCGTCCATTTCTTCAGGTGGTAATGCAGCACTAAGGGCTAATTTCTTGATGCCTACATTTACCATCTCACCAAAAGCACCGATATTACCGAGTTTATATGAGCGTTGATCAACACTTGGGTTAGAGTTTTCCGGAGTATTATTAATAGCCGTATTATAAGTGCATGCACCTGCCATCAAACTGATGAGTAAGGAAAATATTAATTTCTTCTTCATAATTGGTTTATACATTGATCCATGCGGATAATAGTTCTAGCTTAATATCTGGGTATTCATCAGATACGTTATTTGTTTCACCTGGGTCATTCTTAAGATTAAAGAGTAACCATTTATCATTTTCAATATTGATATCTTTGACTGGGTCATCGTCATGATTTCGGATAATTTTCCATGGCCAGCGAACTAAAGCTTGTTTCTTTTCAGAAGTCATCCATGGGATCGCTCTGATTCGGTCAATCTCTGCATCATTGTCACCTTGTATCAGTTTCCAGAAGGAACGTCCTCGTATAGGAGGTGATGCAAACGTTGATTTCTCATCATTGATGTCTATTTGAGTAGCATCCATAAGAGTGGGCAGGATGTCCATGACAGTCAAATAACTGCGATTATAATTTCCCTGATTTTTAATAGATTTATGCCAAAAGAATGTAGGAGATAACGTTCCGCCTGAGTGTAGTGATCCTTTTATGTCTTTGTAGGGCGCGGTTGCAGCTTCAGCCCAGCCTCGACCGTATGCAGTCCAGGAGCCTTCTCTACCCATATTAAACAAACTGTTATCCCAATCACTTCGGGGTATAAGTTTAGGTCGCCAACTAGAGTCACTGCCTGCAGCGCCGTTATCAGACATGAAGATTATCAGAGTATTATCTAGCAGAGATTCGTTATCCAAGTATTGGATGAGTCTTCCTATATGAAAATCCATGTTCTCAACCATGGCAGCATATATTTCCATGGCGCGAGATGAAATATTTCTGTCTTCTAAAGAAAGGTTTTCCCAATTTTCTGCTTTGCCCACATATTTTTCTAATGACAAATTTTCAGGAAAGATCTTGAGAGCGGTTGCATTATTATTTCTAGTTTCTCTGATTGCGTCATATCCAAGATCATATTGTCCTGCATATTTATCGATCCATTCATCGGGAGCTTGTAATGGAAGGTGCGGTGCGGTAAATGCCAGATAACCAAACCAAGGTCTTCGATCATCTTTATTGTTATCTATGTATTCAATTAGCTTGTCGGTAAATAATTCTGATGAAAACCAATCTTTGGGAAGCATTGCGATTGCCTCACCATTCTCACGATAAGCGGCATATTCTTTTGTATCTTGGAAATTACTGTAACCCAAATGGTTGTCAGCAGGGGGAAGCAGAGCATACGATGACTCAAAACCTCGTATTGACGGACCTTGATGAGCTTGAACTCCTAAGTTCCACTTTCCTGCCATGTATGTGTGATAGCCATTGTTGATTAATCGTTCAGGGAGTATTGATATATTGTTAGTGATTGCGTCGTTATGTTTGTAAGCTCCGGCTTCGGGGTGAGTCATACCTGACATCAGCATAGCTCTTGTTGCAAAGCACATCGGTGCCACATGAAAATTCGTAAGCTTTATTCCATCATTGGCCAATGTATCTAAATTTGGGGTTGAAATTTCACCACCAAAAAAACCAACGTCCGTGTAACCTAGATCGTCAGCAAGAATTAATAGAATGTTAGGTCGATCTTTTAAATCATCTCCATCAGTTTGTTGTTTTTTGCTTGATAGATAATTATTTTCACAGCCAAATAAGATCGAAACGATTAATATAATACTTGCCACAGAATAGTGTGTTTTGAGACTGTATTGGATTTCTTTCTTAATGTGCTTTTGTGTGTTCATCAATTAACAATCAATATAATCTTCTTTTATTTCGCAGTCTTCCACTATTATTCCAACGGCTTGCCTGAAATCATAATCTTGAGTTAAATCGTAACCGTTCATACCTGCTACTTTTGCGTTGACCTCTGGGGTATATAGTTTCACAGTAATCATAACCAGACAAATCATGATGATTGCTGATAGTGTATTTTTCATTGATGGCCTCCTTGATCCTTTGAGTTTGAGTAATGTTGTAATTCATGTGTCAGCAGCCAAATTCTATCTCTACCCCAAGTTGAAAATAACTCTTTATTGTCATTATCAATTATTCGGAAACTTGGTACCCCCCATAATCCTGATTTTATAAGTTGCTGACGATTGATTTCTAGCGTTTCCTTCCAATCATCATTGTCGAGATATTGCTGCGCTTCGTGCCAATCAAGCGAAGCATTTTCTATGGCAGTTTTCAAATTTTCTTCTAGACTCATGTCTTTTCCTTGAGACCATGCAAGGCGACAAAATTCTAGAAGATATTCACCATCTCTTTTTTTTGTTTTTGAAAAAGGGTAAAGCGAGTAACCTCTTAGTACTGCCTGACCTAATGGATCATTGATCTTTCCAAAAGGTACATTGATTCGATGCGATTCACGTTTTGCATCTTTAACAATGTAAAGAGCTTTATCTCGTGGAACCACTAAACCCCTCATTACCATTGGCATCACAGGACGTATTATTGTGTTAATCCCATATATTTTAGAAAGATCTAATATTTCTGGTAAGGCAAGATAACTATAAGGGCTGCGGATTGAGATAAAGCACTCGACAGTAAGATGTGATAAATCTTGTTCGAGATTGGGTTTGGCGTTTTTTTTGAAATTTGAGATTGGGCTAGATTGGCTCTTTCTTAAGTTGAGTTTTTCCAATCGTTCTTCTAGGTAAGGGAGTCGATCGATTCCCCAATACCACTCACCGTCATAATAAAACATTCCGCTGAGATAGTGACCCAATTTCTTTCTATATTGAGAATTTTTCTCTAGCACTTCTAAAGTACTTTCTTCTGTGGCAAGCGGCATTGCTAATAAAGCTTCTTCATCATCACTCCAAAACTTCTTTGCTATGTGTTGAGCATCAATAATACGGTCTTTCGAAACACAAAGAGCGCGGAGCGCAATCAATCTTTTTGCGGCTGAAGGAAGTTTGTAATTATTTTTAAAATCTAAATGATGGTGATGCGCTATTTTTGCAGCATCTTTAATGGAAAAATCAATCAAGGCATCTCTCTCAGGCACTGCATTATCATCAGGTTCACCGATCGGGTGTAAATGGACATTTATGTTGTAAGAATGGATGAGTTTTTCTAATGCCTGTGAAGCAAGATAACTGTATGGGTCATCCATCTGGAAGAAGAAGTGTATCTCATGATCTTGACCTAAGAGGCTTCTTCGTAATTTAAAATATCGTCTTTTTGTATTTTGCAGAGTAAGACTGGTAATTAAGTTGCTAATAATTGATGTGATTGCTTGTTTGATCTTCAATTCTCTTTACTCTAGTAATCTAAAATCTTATTGTCTTATTCAATAATAGTAATTTTCTTATTCTATTAATATAATCCAATTGTAGGATATACAAAAGCGCCCGTAGCTCAGCTGGATAGAGTACCTGGCTACGAACCAGGCGGTCGGAGGTTCGAATCCTTCCGGGCGCGCCATTACATTACCCCACTTTGTGGGGTTCTTGTTTCAGAATCATGGGCGATAAAGTTTGAATATGCGTGAATATCAATAGTGAAATTAAAGAAACCATACGTTTTATTTTTAGGCGATGTCGAAGACGACTTGGCAGCGAAAGTTGCATTTGGTATAGCTGATTGGCGTGCATATGATTGTGTTGGTCAGATTCAATTAGACGGTTGCCAAGCTTCCTTAGATTTACCTTTATTAACACTTAACGAGTCAGTAGCAAAAGGCGCTAAGACTTTAGTTGTGGGAGTGGCAAATCGAGGAGGTGGAATTTCCGAATCATGGCACGAAACACTAATTCAAGCTGCAACCAAGGGGATGGATATTGCATCCGGTTTGCATCAGCTTCTAAAAAGTGTGCCAAGATTAGAAGAAATCGCCAAAGATAATGAGGTCTCTTTGTATGAGGCAAGATTACCTGAAGGACCTTTCCCAATTGCCAATTCAAGGTTTCGTTCAGGGAAAAGATTGCTTACTGTGGGAACCGACTGTTCAGTTGGGAAAATGTATACCGCCCTAGCAATAGAACGGGAATTAAAAGATAGAAATATTCCTGTTCACTTTCGTGCAACCGGTCAAACAGGCATTCTAATTAGCGGTAATGGTGTGCCGATTGATGCGGTCGTTGCAGATTTTATTAGCGGTGCGATCGAACAACTTTGCCCAAGTAATGATGATAACCATTGGGATATTATTGAAGGACAAGGCTCGCTCTTTCATCCGTCCTTTGCAGGAGTCAGTCTTGGTTTGCTGCACGGCGCACAACCAACAGATCTCATTTTATGCCATGAACCAACAAGAACGCATATGCGAGGTTTGTCGCATGTGCCACTGCCCTCTATTGCAGAATGCATTCAAGCGAATTTAGATGCCGTGAATTTGGTTAATCCTGAAGCCAAATTTATTGGTATTGCCATTAACTCTTCTTTGATTGATGAAGAAAATTATTTGTCTTTGTGTGAACAATTGTTCAGAGAGAGTGGATTGTTAGTTTTTGACCCTCTTAAGGATGGAGTTATGGGTTTAGTCAATCAAATGTTGGAAAGATAATGATGTTAAGAGAAGTTTCCTTTCAACATGAATCTTGGCCTTTAAAAAAATCATTCTCTATTTCAAGGGGCACGAAAACTTCTGCAGAGATAATTTATCTAGAAATAAAACAAAATCACCACAAAGGAAAAGGAGAGGCGGTTCCTTATGCGAGATACGGAGAATCAATTGACAGCGTTTTCAATCAGATAAATTCAGTAAAAAGCGATATAGAACAAGGATTTGATCGCAATAAACTTCTTGGTATTCTTCCTCCTGGGGCCGCTAGAAATGCCATTGATTGTGCATTGTGGGACTTAGAATCTAAATTAAATGGAACATCTCCCTGGAAATCTGCAAATAAAATTAAACCAAAGAGTATTCGCACTGCTTTGACGGTTAGTTTAGACAGTCCAGATAAAATGGCAAAAGAAGCGCTGAATTACGGTAAATGTGATGTGCTAAAACTTAAATTGGGTTCAAAGAACGTTCTAGAGTCGATTGCGGCTGTTCGGCAGGTTACACCAAAGGCGAAGATAATTATTGATGCTAATGAGGCTTGGTCTGAAGAGCAACTTAGATCTTGGCAAGAGCAATTGTTTGAGATGAGTATTGATCTTGTGGAGCAACCACTGTCTTCGGATAAGGATGATTGTTTGAGGGAATTTCAGCATTTGGTACCCATATGTGCTGACGAGTCTTGCCATACAACTGAAGATATTGACCGCTTGGTTGGATTGTATGATTACGTCAATCTGAAGCTGGATAAAACTGGCGGATTAACTGAGGCCTTAAATTGCATAGATATGGCAAAGCAGCGAGGGTTAGGAATTATGATTGGGTGTATGGTGTCCACTTCATTATCCATGGCGCCAGCATTGTTATTAGCTGAAGACGCTGATTTCATTGATCTAGATGGACCTTTCTTATTAGCTAAGGATCGTCACCCCAGTTTGATCGGTTCATCAAATGAATTGACGTGCAATTCTGGTGTATGGGGGTGAGTATGCAAATGGTATTAATCTTAGTATTTTTCTTGCAAACAATAATTGGTTGTTCGGCCCCAACTAATACTCTATTGGAGCAAAACAATATTCCTGAAGACTTTGTTGATGTTGGTGATTATATTGATGGAGTGGAGATTGATGCACGTTATTTTGGAACAAACAATTTTACAGGAAATAACGTCAATGGTTACCTTGCAAATAAGTGTTACTTGAGAAGAGAGGCAGCTTTATCATTAAAAATGATTCAAGCAGAACTGCTCAAGCAAAATATGCGTTTGAAAATGTTCGATTGTTATCGCCCTCAACGTGCTGTTGATCAATTTATCTTATGGACTAAGAACTCAAAAGACCAATCAACAAAAGCAGTCTATTATCCAAATATCGATAAGGCGAATCTCTTGGGTCCTTATATTGCATCTAAATCCGGTCACAGTAAGGGCAATACCGTGGATTTAACCATCACCTTCTTTGATGATAGAAGTTCTAAAGAGCTAGATATGGGTTCAAAATACGATTTATTTGACCCTAAATCACATACAATTACTCAATTAATCACAGCACAACAACAAAAGAATAGGCTAATTTTGAAAGAATTCATGGAACAACACGATTTTCAGAATTATGGTATGGAGTGGTGGCATTATTCATTTATCTCAAATAAGAAATACGATTATTTGGATTTCTTGGTTGAGTGACTATTTTTTTGGTGATTTCTGTATAGATATAGGTTAGCTTATAGTCCACTGGATAAACAAGACTCTTGAATAGGGGAAATAATATGAAGAAATCAAATCAAATAGCAATTATGATTTTGGCATTGAGCATCTTTGGCTGTGCGAGTAATTCTGGCGAAAATCCATCTGATCGAAACATATCTAATGCTTCAGCCTCTCAAAGTAGGGACATTAAATGCAATGCTGGAGAGATTCTTGTTTGTAAGGCAAGAGATTCTCATCGAGTTAGTGATGGTCGTTACGGAAGAAACAATAAAAGGAATCAAAAGTGTGGCTGCCAACCTGAAGCAGATCTATCGAAGATGGGAATGGATGTTTTAGGTAATGGTCAGTAAAAAACTCTATGAATAACTTTCGCTTTCTTTTTATCTTGATGTGTACCCTAAATGGATGCGCCAACTCAACTGGAGAGTATCAATCTGCTCGCGAACCGTCTACTTCGGCTACAGCTCAAAACAGAAATCTCAGGTGCAATGCTGGTGAAGTTCTTATTTGTGAAACTCGATCACCACATCGTGTTAGTGATGGAAGGTATGGCAGGAAAAACACACGAAGCAAGAAGTGTTCTTGTCAACAAGAAACAGATTTAAGTAAAATGATGAAGATTGATGTTTTGGGTAACGGCCAGTAAGGCTTTATGGCTAATAACCGCCTGCATTTATTGTTGATCTTATTTTTAGCTGGTTGTGCTGGCTCAATGCAACAACCTGAGTATCCATCTGCAAGGGTTCCATCCACAGCTCCATCATCTCAGGAGCAGCTAAAGTGCAGGACGGGCGAAACCTTAATCTGTCAAACTCGACGGAGAATCAGTGATCGACGTTTTGGCAGAAACTCAATTGCAGATGATAGGTTTTGCAGTTGTTATGCTGATTTACCTGGTATTATGGATAACCTTCCTGGTGTATGGTAAATCATATAAGTCAAAACTATAAAGATTGGTTACAATTTTCTTAAATGATGAATTTAAATAAATTAGTAAACCTTAATTTGACTGTTCAAATTGCGATTGGGATTGTTTTTGCCATATTGTTATCAATAATTTCTGTTGAGTGGGCTCAATTCGCATCAATTTTCGGCCAATTATTCGTTCAAAGTCTTAAGGCAGTTGCTCCGATTTTGGTTTTCTTTCTAGTTATTAGTGCTTTGGCCAATCAAACGAATCACCGTGAGTCTAAAATGCGCCCAGTGATCACATTGTATATTGTGGGTACGTTCTGTGCAGCTTTCTTGGCAGTTGTGATGAGTAAGTTATTCCCAATTAGTTTACAACTGGATACTGCCAATTTTATTATGGAAGCACCAAAAGGAATTGGCGAAGTGCTAAATAGTTTGTTATTCAAATTAGTTGATAACCCAATTAGCGCCATGGTGAATAGTAATTTTATTGGGATTCTAGTTTGGGGGGCTGCAGTGGGTATTGGACTAAGAAATTCAGCCGAAACAACAAAAGCAGTTTTTTTGGATTCTTCAAAAATATTAACCGACTTAGTTCGCGTCATTATAAAACTTGCTCCAATTGGAATTTTTGGCTTGGTCGCAGGAAGCCTTGCTGAATCTGGGTTTCAGGTTTTAGGTGAATATTTGAGATTGTTATCAGTTTTAGTTGGCTCAATGTTAATTATGGCCCTTTGTATAAATCCAATGATTGTATGGTTTAAAACAAAAAAAAATCCTTATCCAATTGTTTTTGTCGCATTACGTGAAAGTGGAGTGACTGCTTTCTTTACCCGAAGTTCTGCTGCAAATATTCCTGTAAATATGCGTTTGTGTGAAAAGTTAGGCCTTCAAAAAAATATTTATGCTGTTTCAATTCCACTCGGTGCAACCATTAATATGGGTGGTGCAGCAATCACTATTACTGTACTGACTTTGGCCGCTACCAATACATTGGGTATTGATGTAGATTTTCTTAGCGCGCTTTTACTTTGTATTATTTCCGCTTTATCGGCTTGCGGGGCATCAGGAGTTGCAGGTGGTAGCTTGTTATTGATTCCATTGAGTTGCGGCTTGTTTGGGATTTCTGATGACATAGCAATGCAAGTTGTAGCAGTGGGTTTTGTTATTAGTGTTTTGCAGGATTCAGCAGAGACAGCCCTAAATAGTTCGACAGATGTTGTATTTACTAGTGCTGTGAGCACTTAAAACAAGAAGCCAAAGCAGTTGGTCTAACGTTAATGGGGGGTCCTCCCTAGTAGGAATACTTCTTTCAGAACCTATAGCTTTGATGTATGCGGTCATGAGCAAGAAATAGTTTCTTTATCTAAATGTTTTGATAAGTTCTGCACATTGATCTTCGCAATTTGGGCCCATTAGGTGGACACCAC
>Ga0163108_10002940_pt1 | contig 12214 bp, 11 predicted proteins | sample Fk1155metaG_FD_109644 | JGI IMG/M metagenome (GOLD analysis project Ga0163108, IMG submission 109644) | Marine microbial communities from the Central Pacific Ocean - Fk160115 155m metaG | ecosystem: Environmental > Aquatic > Marine > Oceanic > Photic zone | place: The Central Pacific Ocean...
ACAAACAATACATGTCAATGGCGGCACGTATATGGGGTGAAAAAACCGAGTACTCAATTATTAACGTATTAAAACAAAGCACCCACACCTCAGATGCCATTTCCAGCAAAGCAAAAAAAATAGTTGCAGATCACTTAGGGATAGAAGAGGCAAAAGTTACAGAAGAATCTAGTTTTATAGATGATTTAGGTGCAGATAGCTTAGACACAGTAGAGTTGGTTATGGCATTCGAGGAAGAATTTGGATCAGAAATTTCAGACAATGAAGCTGAAAAAATTCTTACCGTTGGTGACGCAATTAAATTTATAGAGAATAGTAATAAATAGTTTTTAACAAATGTCTTCAAAAGAAGATGGGGCAATGATTGTTTTGTCATCCCCTTCAGGAGCTGGAAAAACTACACTTACCAAATTACTTTCAAAAAATAATAATTATTTTATATCAGTCTCACACACAACTCGTAAACCAAGAATAAACGAAGTAGAAGCGGAAGATTATTTTTTTGTTAAAGAAAATCAATTCAAATCTTTAATTAAAAAAGATGAATTTTTAGAACATGCAAAAGTTTTTAATCATTTTTATGGGACTAGCAAATCTTTTGTAATCAACAATCTAGAGAAAGGAAGTTGTGTAATTTTCGATATTGATTGGCAAGGCACTAAGCAAATAAAAGAAAAAAAATTAAAATATAAGTTAATAACTTTTTTTATATTGCCACCAAGCAAAAAAGTTTTGTTTGATAGGCTATCCAATAGAGACATGAAGGATAAACTTATTGTTGAAGAAAGAATGAGGCAATTTAACAAGGATGTCTTGCATTGGGTAGACTACGATTATGTGGTAATAAATGATAATTTAGAAAATTGTTATAATGAAGTGAACAGTTTAATTAAATCCGAAATGAATAGAACTAGTAACTCTTATGACGTAGATTTGATAAAAAAGCATATTAATCAATTAACTGGTTAAATCTTCATATTCTTTTGTAATTTCGAAATAATTTAAAGGACTTAAATTTTGAGGTCTTAGCTTTATATCTAATTTAAGTTTTTCTAAAATTATATCTGGTTTGTTAAAAATTTGTTTTAAAGGATTTTTAATCATTTTTCTTCTTTGATTAAAAAAAACTTTGGTTATTTTTTCAAGGTTGCAAGGATCTTTAATATTAAAATATTTTTTTTTAGGTTCAAAACTTAATAATGTACTAACAACTTTAGGTTTAGGAAAAAAACAATTAGGACTTATATCAAATTCTTTTTTTATATCCATTCGCCAATTAGAAATAATTGATAATCTTCCATAGTTTTTTGAATTTGTTTTCGCTATTATTCTATCAGCCACCTCTTTTTGAAACATTAAAATAAGTTTTTTACATGATTTAAATTTTTTATTATCTGTGATCCATTTAATTAAAATTTCTGTTGAAATGTTATATGGTAAATTTCCATATACGATAACTTTTTCGTTAGATATATCTTTTAAATGAAAATTAAGAACATCTTTATTAATGATATTTATTTTGTTATTGAATTTTTTATATAGGAGCTTCACTAAATTATAATCCTTTTCAATTACAAAAAAAATTTTTGGTTTTTTTTTTAAAATAAATTCAGTCAAATTTCCTGTACCAGGACCAATTTCTAGAACTGGATTGTTGTTTTTAATGTTCCCAATTTCAACAATGGCTTTTATTACATTTTTATCAGAAAGAAAATTTTGACCTAAACTTTTTTTTGGTTTAATTTTCATTTATTTTTTTTAAAAAAAGCAAAGCTTCTTTAAGACTTGTCGGATCAGATTTTTTTTTACCCAACATTTGATTATTTGTTCCATGATCTGGTGAAATTCTAATAAAAGGCAGACCCAAAGTAATGTTTATTGCGTTGAAATTATATATAGTTTTTAAAGGTGTTATGACTTGATCATGGTACATGCCAATAACAACATCAAATTTTTTAATATTATTTTTTGTAAATAAAGTGTCAGCAGGAAATGGACCTGAGACTTTTAGTTTCTTTTTTTGAGCTTGTTTAATAGCTGGTTTAATTATTTTATCCTCCTCACTATTTTTAAAATTTGATTCACAATGAGGATTTAAACCGGTAACAGCAAATTTTGGAGTTTTATTTAAATAATTTTTATAAAATTTATTAATTTCAATTATTTTTTTTAATATTTTATTGGATGAAATTTGTTTAGAAACATATTTTAAAGGTATATGTGTGGTAATAGGGCATACAGAAAGCAATTTATTGTAAATTAACATTGCTTCATTATTTTTTTTTTTAGTTTTGTGTGATAAATATTCAGTAATTCCATTGTGTTTTCCATATAAAAAGTCTTTTTTGGAAATGGGACCGTTAATTAGAGCAAAAGCTATTTTTTTTTTCATTATATTTAAAGCTATATCAAAGCAGTTTTTAATATATTTAGAAGATTTACTTGTGATTTTGCCAAACGGTTTTTTAAAATTCAATTTGACGTCAATTAAATTTATTTTTTTGTTATTTAATTTAGCATTTGTTACTTCATTTTTTTTTATCAAATTAATTCTACAAGAGTAGTTCATGCTTTTCATTTGCATTTCGATGATATTTTTTGAGCCAATTAATATTATTGGAATTTTATATTTTTTGTAAAAATTTGATTTAAATATTTTATAAAAAATTTCTAAAAATGTACTATAGGGTTCTCCAGCAACTATTATTAAAGGTTTGCTATTCACTTATTGTTGAATTTTTTTTAATTTTTTTAAAATATATTTCTGAGAAGTTTTTTAGTTGAGAATCTCTTTCACTACTAATTTTTTTTTTAAATTCTTCATCATAATTTAAATTTAACACTTCTATTTTTTTATCATCTAATTTTATAATTAAAAATCCACCAGGAATGGTTATCGGTTTGGTATAGTCACCAATTTTAAGATTTATTATTTCTTTTTTAATAGTTTCATTTAACTGTGACTCGCTTACCCATCCTATTGTTCCACCTAATTTGGCAGAATCAGAAACGCTATGAATGTTAGCTGTATTTTTAAATCCTATTTCTAAAATACTTTTTTCAATTGTTTTATATTTTTTTTGAAGTTTTTCATAATCGTTTGCGACAAACAAAATTTCAGAAATAGAGTATGTATTTTGTTCTTTACTGTCTGACATGTTTTTTTTTATTTTTTGTTTTATTTCCAATTCATTAATTTCAATTTTACTTGAAAATTTATTATATATTAAATCATTCCAAGCGGCCTCTATACTAATTTTTTTTTCTATATCTTTAAAATTTAGATTATATTTTGATAAATAATTTTTAAACTCATTTATATTTTTCATTCCCATTTTTGTAAAAAAATTATAGATAATTTTATCAATGAATTTATTTTTTATACTTAAATCATAATGTTTATCTAACTCATCTTTCTTAATTGTTTCTCTTATTATAGAATCTTTAGCTATCTTCATTACAGTTTCTCTATCAACACCTTGAAGACTTGGACTTAAAGCAATAAGGTAACGATATTCATTATCAATATCAATGTTAGTTATCACATTATTATTAATTTTCAAAACCACATATACTTCATTGGAATAAGCGCACACGTTAAGAAAAAAATTAAGAAAAATTAATATAGAAAAAATTTTTTTCATTTATTTGGGAAGTATATTTTTTGTTTCATAAGAACCAAGTGGAACAATTGTTAAGGAAAAGTAAAGTTGTTCAGTAGGTTTTAGGTCGCTGTCTGTATAATATTCTTTATTATATTCTATTGCCGCAGTTAAACAGTCATTTTGATAACGATAAATTAAGTCATAATATTCTGTTAAATCAATTTTTTTATTTTTTCTAGTTGAAAAGGTAAATGAATTATTTTCATCAAAATTGTAGGAAGTTATGTTTTGTAAATAATTTTCATCTCCAATGTTATCTTTTTCTTCAATATACTTAAAAGTTGTTACAAAATTATTTACTTTAAAGTTTGCAGTTATATCATGATATTTAAATTGATCTATACCGTTATCCACAGTGAAATTATAACTTGAACTAAAAAAATTATTTGGTTCGACCATTATATGTCCAAATATATCAGAGCTTTTATTTCCTAAAGAACTTGAAGTAGGGATATCCTCATTAATTTCATCTCTAAAAACTGTTGCCAAACTTAATTCCAAAACATCCTTAGGGGTGCTGTCTTTTTTCTCATTTCTAGACTTTTTATATTCCGCACCAATTGTTAAAGATTGTCCACTTTCTATGGTATTGGCAAAACCAATTCTATCTAATGAGAAAACGTTATTTATATCAATTCTTCTATCTTCATCTTTCAAATTTTTCATGTGAGTTGGGCTATACATTAATGAAATTTTAGGAGTAAAGTAATTATTAAAATTTATTCCTTCTCTAAGTAGCGGGTAAGATGATTCAAAAATAAATGTTGAGAGAAATTCTGTTTTTAAATCATTGGAAATTTTTGCTGAGTTATTTCCATCCGAATTAACATTTTTTAGCAAAAAATTGTAGTTATTTTTAATTCCATTTGCCGAATATTTATCATTAGATTTATACAATAAATCATTAATTATTTGAGCTTCTAATATATTAGTATCGTAAACATGTTGAGAACCTGATGAGTTAAATGTTAAAGATCCATTTAATGTATTATATTTTTTTATATTCTTATTTAAGTTATAATTGGGAAAAATAAATTCATACCTGTCACTGTTAGATTCATCTAATTTTTCATAAATTTCAACTGAAACAGTTAAATCTAAATCTTCTTTATTTGCTGTTAAATTTATAAAAGAATTTAATGTAGAAATTCCTTCAGAACCAACTCCTTCGCCAAAGAGCGGAGACTCTAAATCAAATAATTTTAAATAAGTATTATTCGAAGTTTTTTGTAATTGAACTTCAAGATTGCTTATATCAAAAATAGGCATATCAAGATCAATCATTGAATTAGAAAAAAAATGACTTCGTGCGTCGTTCTTATCGGCTTCAGAAGAATCGTGACCTTGAGTTAGACTAAAATCAAAAATATGATTAGCTTTTTTACTTACTCTTCTGTATTCACTTTGAATTGAAAATTTATTATCAGTAAAAATTCTAGGTTTAAAAGTTAAATCTTCTTTATCAGACATTACATAGAAATATGGAATATAAGCTGAAGAGCCTAAAGTTTGCGATTCTCCAATTTGTGGAGTTAAAAAACCAGATTGACGCTTAACTGTGGGATCAGGATGAAAAAAATATGGGTAATATAATACAGGGACATCATAAATTTTTAACCAAGCGTTCTTATAATAAATTGTTTTTTTAATTTTATCATGTCTTGCTTCTTTAGCTTCTATTATCCAAGGAGGACATTTTTCATCGGGTCTTTTTTTACAAGTAGTAAAAGCTCCTTTGGAAACTGTAGTTTCGTTTCTGTTTGAGTATGCTTTATTACCCTTTAATCTAGGATCATTATCTATATTTCCAAAAGTTTCTTTCTTAAAATTTACATTAAGATCTTTACCATGCAGTTCATTTGTTTCAACATTTACAAAAACATCTTCAAAAGAATATTTATCATCATTGTCAGACTCTAAAGTAATTTTATTACCTCTAAGTAGTTTTTTATCAGATAAATATCTAAATTTTTCAGCTGTGTAAAAATTATTTTCAGTGTCTTCAAAAGTGGTAAATTTTTCAGAAGAAAATTCTTTTTTATTTCTTAACCAAACAACATCTTTAGAATTTATTTCATACTGTTTTTCTATAACTATTTTAGTTTTTCCTTTAGTAAAAATTTTTTCTTCATTTCTTATATAAAATATTTTTTCAGATTCAGTAATAATACTGTTTAAGTCATCATCTACTTTTACATTTTTGCTTGCGGTATATTTTGAATTTTGTTTATCATATTCAAGCTCATCTGCTTCAATGGAAATTTTTTTTAAACTATCAATAAGTTTGGAATTTCCTTTAGCAGTATAAACAAAAGTTATTTTGTTAAAAATAAGCGTATCTGCATTGATAGTAACTTTGTTTAAAAGATCTATTCCTTGAGCATTTCCTTCAGCTATAAGGATTTTAGTTGATTTGTTATATTCAAACTTATCAGCAATAATTTCCGTGCTATTATCTATTACAGCTTTACCACCTTTATGAGCTTTTAATATATTTCCATTTTCGTAAGTTTCGATTTCAGGAGTTTCGAAAATTATTTCTTCACCAAAACTTGTTTCTTTTGGTAGCAAACAAAAAAAAACAAATAAAAATAATAAAATTTTTTTACTTTTCATTTAATCTAACCAATCCGATTGAACTAATTAAAGTTAAAACAATCAAAGGCAACCATACTGATAGTATTATCGGTATTTTTCTAGTTTCACCAAGTAAACCAGAAAAATAATTAACATAATATATTACAACTGATAATGAGATGCCTAAAATAACGTTAAAAATTGTGTTTTTTTTGTATTTTGAATTAAACATAATAATTCCTGACAAAAGTGTCATTATTGCTAAATAAATAGGTACAGAATAAATTTTATTTTCATATACTTTAATTCCCACTGTTGAATAACCTAACTTGCTATAATTTTTTTTTAACTTTCTTAATTGTATTAAAGACATTGATGAAAGATTAGAAAACAAATTATTGATTATTTCCATATCAAAATTGCTATTTAAATTAATAGATTCTGATTTGTTAGTTGAATTTTTTTTTGTAATAAAAGGATTACTAATTATCCATTTTTTTGATTTAATATTTACTTCCTTACTTCTTATCACTTGTAATAATTTAAAGTCTTTATCAAACTGAACAATCGATACATTTATTAAGAGATTACTACTTATCTTATCAGCATTTATTATATTTATTGTTCCATTAACTTCATCTCTTATCCATAAACCATTCTCAGTAATAACTGCCAAATATTTGTCATCAGATGTAAATTGATTTTTTTTTAGAAGATATTGGCTCTTAAGTTTTGATGAAAAAGTATAGTAACCAAATATTAGAAACAATCCTACAATAAACGAAAAAAAAACAATTATACGCAATATTTGATTATTTGTTATCCCAGTGTATTTAAAAGTAGATAATTCACTTTTGTTTATTAATTTAATGAAAAATAATAAAGTAGAGATTAAAAAAATAAAAGGCAGTATATCAAAAATAATAGATGGAGCATTAAGCAAAGCTAGAAATATTGGATAATATCCACTGACATTTTCATCTCTTAAAAAATTTATTTCTTCAAATAAATTTATTATAAGTATTAAAGAAAAAAAAAATTAAAATCACTTCCAATAAAGTTTTTGAAAATAAACTTAAAATATATTTCTTATAAGTATTTAAAATCATTGATTAGCTAAGTTAGTTTTTTTAATTTAAATTTTATATATAAATAAATGGTTATTAAAAATAAAATTGGCAAAGAGAATATATGAATATTTTGAGGGATATTGGCAGATGAATATTTTATAGAAATTTCAGAAATAATTATTGTAATTACACCCAATATAAATAGTCCAAATTTATGTCTGAAATACTCGTAATCGTCTTTTGATTTAATTATAATAAGACAAGCAATCAGAGATAATGTCATTAAATAAAAAGGTGATATCAATCTTTTAAAAATTTCTTGAAAAATATCTTTTAAATTTTCTGGTATGCAATTATTTAATTTTCTATTATTTAAAAAAATATTAGAAATATAAACATTGTTAAAGTTTTTTAATTTAGCGAGGCAAGCCAGAACATCATGGGTTCTAATCTCTTGAATTTTAGGATGTGTAGTAGTTTTAGTTGTAAATTTTGAAAGATTAATTTCAGTTTTTGAAAATTCAAAAGAACTTATTTTATTGTTATTATTGTTAATTATTTTTCCATCAAATAGCAATAAAGTACTTTTATTATCATATTTTTCTATTTTCCCTTCTTTAGCAATTATTGTTTGTGATTCATTTTTTGCAATTTTTTCTTTTAAAAAAATATTCTTTAAATTTTCTTTATTATCTTTTTCTTCAACAAAAATTGTTAAATTTTTTACAGCATCTATAAATTTTTTTTCCTGTATTATAGAAGAAAAAAGATCAACATTAGATCCTCTGATATAAGATCTAGCTTTGTCCAAAGTTGTTGGAACGATATAGGTTGTAAATAAAAGTTGTAATATTAAGTAAAATATTGAAAATTTTAATAGTACATTTACAAATTCAATTTTTTTTATTCCTATGGTCCAAAAAATAATCAATTCATTTTCATTTTCATATTTCAAAATTATATAAAATAAACTAATAAAATAAATAAATGGAAGAATTTTGCTAAATATTTTTGGAAGACTTAATAACGTATACAGAAAGTATACTTTAAATCCATGTCCGTCTTCTGTAACAATATCTAGAAAATTTACAGCTTGAATTACCCATACTATTAAAGAAATACTTATAGAAACCAGCAAAAAAAATTGAAAAACATCCTTTGCAAATTTTTTAAAAATCAATTTTTTCATTGAAATATGACAGTTTTGAACATATATAACATTTCAACCTAAAGTATATATGTAATCTATGAGTGTTCAAGTTGTCTATAAAAATAAAGCTAAATTAGTCAATCTAGGTGTAATTGTCTTATTTGCTGACGAAAAATTTAGCATAAAGAATATAAATAGTTTTCTACCAAGAAATGAAGCTTCTTATATTGAAAAAATTTTAAAAAATAAAAAAAATAATAAAGAAAAGATTATTTCTTTTAACATAAATGAAAAAACTACCGCTATATTAATATCTTTAAAAAAAGATCTAAAAGGTTTTGATGTAGAAAATTTAGGGGCAGAATTTTATAATTTTGTTAAAAAAAATTCATTTAAAGACGTATCTATAATTACAGAAAGTGTAAAAAGCAAACCAGGAAAAGATTTTATTGGTCGTTTTATGCATGGGTTTAAATTAAAATCATATGAATTTAATATATATAAATCAAAAAAAGAAAAAAATATAATAACAATTTATTTAATTGGAATACAAAGCACTTTATCGTTAAAAAATAAATTAAAATTTAAAGCTTTAGAAGAAGGAACATTTTTTACTAGAGATCTTGTCTCAGAACCTGGAAACATTTTACATCCTGACGAATACACAAAAAGACTACTTAAATTAAAAAAGTACGGGCTAAAAGTTACCGTTTATGATGAAAAAAAATTAAAAAAATTAGGTTTAAATGCATTGGTAGGAGTGGGTCAGGGCAGTATAAGAGGATCTTATCTTGTAACTATTGAATGGAATGGATCCAAATCAAAATCAAAACCTTTAAGTTTTGTTGGCAAAGGAGTTTGTTTTGACACGGGAGGTATATCTTTAAAACCTGCAAGGTTTATGGAAGACATGACATATGATATGGCAGGATCAGCTGTAGTTGTGGGGCTGATGAAAAATTTTGCAATAAGAAAAGCAAAAATAAATGCTGTTGGTGTCGTAGGACTTGTTGAAAATATGCCAGGTGGAAACGCTCAAAGACCTGGCGACATAGTAAAATCTTACAGTGGTAAGACAATTGAAGTTTTAAATACCGATGCAGAAGGAAGATTAGTTTTAGCAGACGCATTAACATTTACAGAAAAAAAATTCAAACCCCAACTAATGGTAGATCTAGCGACATTAACAGGAGCTATAATTGTTTGTTTGGGATCTGAATATGCGGGACTTTTTTCAAACGATGACAAACTGTCAAAACAAATATTTGATGCGGGAAAAAAGGTTGATGAAAAAGTATGGAGATTACCACTACATAAAAACTATGATAAACTTATGAATTCAAAAACTGCGGACATGCAAAATATAAATTATGTAGGAGGTGCTGGCTCAACAACTGCAGCACAATTTTTACAAAGGTTCGTAATTAACAAAACACCTTGGGCCCATCTTGATATTGCTGGAATGGCTTTTTCAAAATATGCAGGCGCTTTAAATCCAGGCGGCGCTACAGGTTATGGCGTAAGACTATTAAATCAATTTGTGGAGGATAATTATGAGTAATATTGAAAAAACATTATCAATTATTAAACCAGATGCTATTGAAAGAAATTTAGAAAATGAAATAAAAAAAGAATTTATCAATAAAGGTTTTAAAATAATAAAAGAAAAAAAAATTCAACTAGCAAAATCTGAAGCGGAACAATTTTATAAAGTCCATGAAACAAAACCTTTTTACAATGATTTGTGTAATTATTTATCTTCAGGACCAATTATGGTTATGGTTCTTGAAAAAGAAGGCGCTGTAACGGCAAATAGAGAGCTTATGGGAGCTACAGACCCAAAAAAAGCAGACGAAGGAACTCTTAGAAAAAAATTTGGCGTTTCAATTGATAAAAACTCTGTTCATGGATCTGATAGCTTAGAGAACGCTAAAATAGAAGTTAATTTTTTTTTTAAAGACTAATTAAAAATTTTCATAATAGCTCTGGGATAAAGCTTATGTTCTTCCTTAAGAATTTTTTTTCTTAAAGTATTTTCTTTGTCAGTTTTGTCTATTTTTATTTTTTTTTGTAATATTATTTTCCCAGAGTCTAGTTTTGCTGTAACGTAATGAACAGTACAGCCTGAAAATTCTTCATTATTTTTCAGGACTCTTTTATGTGTGTTTAAACCTTTATATTTTGGAAGTAAAGAAGGATGTATATTTACTATTTTGTTGTTAAATTTTTTTAGAAAATTATTTGATAAAATCTTCATGAACCCTGCAAGACAAATAAATTCAATCTTCCTTTTTTTAAGCAGATTTATGAGTTTTTTTTCCGATTCTTTCTGCTTTATAAAGTTAACTATTTTTTTTTCAATTTTTTTTGAATTTATGAATTTCAAACCTTTTGCATTTTTTTTATTAGAAATAACTAATTTTATTGAAATTGGTGAATTTTTTTTAAAAGAAAATTTAATTAAGTTTTTTAAATTTGAGCCAGTTCCCGATATAAATACTGCTGTCTTGATTTTATCAGAACCAATTGATTTTTTCATTTAATTTTATTTTATTTTTTCCAGAAGTAATTTTCCCAATAATATAAGGTTTATATTCTTTAGAAAAAAATCTTTTTATTTTGTTTAAATTTTTAGATTGAATTATTAGACAGAAACCAACTCCACAATTGAAAGTTTTTAGCATTTCTTTGTCACTAATTTTATTTTTCTTTAACCACTTAAATATTTTTTTAGTTTTTATTCTGTCAAGGTTTATTTCTGCAGTTAATCCTTCTGGGATAATTCTTTTTATGTTATCAGATAATCCGCCACCTGTAATATTGGCACATCCATTAATTAAGTTATATTTTGTTAAACTTAAAATTTCTTTAACATAAATTTTTGTTGGTTTTAATAATTCTTTACTCAAGAATTTATTTTTTTTTATATTTATTTTTTTTTTATTTAATACATGTCTTACTAAAGAATAACCATTTGAATGAATTCCATTTGAAGGAATAGCTAAAATTAAATTTTTTTTTTTTATTTTTTTTTTTTGAAGAATTTTGCTTTGATCAACTATTCCCACTGAAAAACCAGCTATATCAAATTTACCTCTTTCATAAGTGCCTGGCATTTCAGCCGTCTCTCCACCAACAAGCTCGCAATTAGAAATATTACAACCTTTTACAATACCTTTTAGTAATGATTTAAGCTTGGTTAAATTAATTTTATTAATTGATATGTAGTCAAGAAATAAAAGTGGTTTAGCTCCTTGAACTATTAAGTCATTAACGCACATGGCAACAAGATCAATTCCAATGGAATCATATTTTTTTAATATATTTGCTATTTCAATTTTTGTACCAACACCATCGGTACTAGTAACTATCCTTGGTTTTCTAATATTTTTTGGAATGTTAGATATAGACCCAAAACCACCGATATTTTCAAAACTTTTATTTTTTTTATTTTTTTTTGAAATTTTAGATATAAATTTAACAAATTTGTCTGCAGCTGCAATATTGACGCCACTTTTTTCATATGTAAATTTATGTTTATTCATTATTATTAAGATTAAATATGATTTTTATATGTAAATTAAAGATATTAAAAAAATTTTTAAATTTTATTTTCTTTTTTATCATTTTTTTTAACTCTATATTGATTTCAAAATTACATGCTAATTCATTTAATATAAACGAAATAGAAGTTTCTGAAGACTTTAATTTAGATTTTAATAAAAAAAAGGTCTTTGATAAAGCATTTGAAT
>Ga0163108_10002942_pt1 | contig 12212 bp, 9 predicted proteins | sample Fk1155metaG_FD_109644 | JGI IMG/M metagenome (GOLD analysis project Ga0163108, IMG submission 109644) | Marine microbial communities from the Central Pacific Ocean - Fk160115 155m metaG | ecosystem: Environmental > Aquatic > Marine > Oceanic > Photic zone | place: The Central Pacific Ocean...
AGAGTACTCAAAAAAGCAGAATCCGCGGGAGCCGATTGGATTGTATTGTGCGACACTAATGGAGGTTCTTTACCATCTGAGGTAGCGCAAGTATGTTCCTTAGTAAAAAATTCTATTAAAACAAAAATCGGAATTCATACTCATAATGATTCAGAGCTTGCTGTCGCTAATGCACTGGCAGCCGTCCAGGCAGGAGTTGATCAGGTTCAAGGAACAATAAATGGATTTGGTGAACGATGTGGAAATGCAAACCTCGTTTCAATTATTCCAAACCTAAAACTTAAATTAAATTTAAACTGTATTTCTGATAAACAAATGGAATCGTTGACAGGTTTGTCATCATTTGTTTATGAACTTGCTAATCAGTCTCACTGGAATAACCAACCTTATGTTGGTAAAAGTGCATTTGCTCATAAAGGAGGAATCCATGTTAGTGCTGTAAAAAAGAATAGTGCAACCTACGAACATATTAATCCTGAGTCAGTTGGTAATATCCAAAGAATCTTAATTTCTGATCTATCTGGTAAAAGCAATATTCTATCCAAGGCTCAAGAATATGGTATAAACATTGAGGATAATGACCCAAAAATAAAAAATATTCTAGATAACCTTAAATCACTCGAACAGCTTGGGTATCAATATGAAGGAGCAGAAGCTTCTTTTGAACTACTAATGCGTGATGCTCTTGGAGAAAAAGAATACTTTTTTGATTTTATTGGTTTTCGTGTGATTGTTGAACAAAGAGGAGAAGATGAAAAACCTATATCAGAAGCCACAGTAAAGATTCTGGTTAACGGAGTACAAGAAGTTACGGCTGCCGAAGGCTTAGGACCAGTTAACGCTTTGGACAAGGCTATAAAAAAAGCATTGGGTAAATTTTATCCTGAAATGAAAAATGTTTCTCTTTTTGACTACAAGGTAAGAATTCTCGATCAGAAAAAAGGCACACAGGCTAAAACCCGTGTACTAATTGAATCAGGGGACCATGACTCAAAGTGGGGAACTGTCGGTGTATCAGACAATATTATTGAAGCTAGTTGGCAAGCTTTAATAGATAGTGTCGAATCTAAGCTTAATTCATTCCCCAAAAACTCCAAAAATAAATAGCATATTTATTATTCTAAAGAGCCGTTCGCAACAAAACATCTATTGTTTTATTATAAAATACTCTTATTTCTTTAGTAGTTTGAGCATAGTCACTCAAGAGTTTTTTTACGGTATCAATTGAGTCTTTTTCAGAATACTTCAAAAACCTAGCAAGTATTAAGAGCTTCTCTTGCTCCTTCGGCAAGTGACTCATTAACGAAATATATTGAATTCTTAATGCACATTCTAAGTTTCGTAAAAAAAGATAGTTTTTTTTGATATTTCCTGAATCTTTATGATCGATAATTCCTAAAGCATCTAATTGGGCAACAGCCAAAAGCGTGTTAGTTTCTCTTAAATGATTATTTTTTTCTCCATACATCATCTGTAAAATTTGAACGGAAAACTCAATATCTGCCAAGCCTCCATAACCTAACTTCACATTCTTTCCCTTGGTGGCCTCTTCTGCTAAATCTTTTTCAATTTTCTCTCTCAATCTAGAAATTTGTATAATTGATTCATACTCTAGCTTAGGACGATATGTAAACTTCTTCACCATATTTATAAACTTATCTCCAGTTTTTTGATTGCCAGCTATGAACCTGGCTCTTACCATAGCCTGCTGCTCCCATGTACGAGCTCTTTGCTTATAATATTCTTCAAAGCTTTTAATTGAATTAACCATTAAACCACTTTTACCCTCAGGTCGTAAGTCCGAATCAATTTTATAAACATACCCAGCAGAAGTTACTTGACATGTCAACTCGTGTAATAACTGATAAATTTTTGTATAAAATAAAACTATATCTCCCGAAAATACTGAGTCATTTTTCACATCTTCGTAAACAAAAATCAAATCTAAGTCCGATTTAAAATTTATTTCGCTTCCACCTAGTTTTCCCACTCCAATAATAGAAAAATTATCAGGAATTATTTTTTCTTTACTGTACTGATTTTTTAGTTTTATAAATGCACTTTTATAAGCATTCTCTATATGTGCTTCTGCCAAACTTGAAAGGTCTTCTAATGTTCCTTCAATGTCAGCTTCACCAATGATATAGCGAATACCTATTCTCAATTCTTCGCCCTGTTTAAAACGCCTTAAGGTATTTTTTTTCTCCTCAAAGTTATTACAATTATTGAGGTTTTGATTGATTTCCTTATTTAATTTTTTTTTATTTTTAAAACGATAAATAGATTCAGTATCTCTAATCACATCAATCAAGTCAGGTTGTTTAATTAATATGTCCGATATTAAGTTACTACTGCCAAAAATTTTAAGAAGTAATTCTAAAAAATTTTTATTTTCAGCAAATATAGCTAAAAAGGATTCTCTTGCTTTACTTGATTCAATGAATTTTACCAAGTTTTCCAATGCTGAGCTTGGCATCGGCGCTTCACTACACCCATCCAGAATTTTTGGAAGAATTTTATAGAAATCGTTGATACTTTTATCACTTGGGTGAGAGAACTTAGGACCGTCTCTCAAGATCTTTAAAAAACGTAGTGCATTTTTATTATTTTGAAATGATACTTTTTTTAATATCTGTTCATTTAAGGAATTTATTTCACTAACCTTGCTTATATTATTTTCCAGGTCTCTATCTTGTTCTTTTTTGAATAATGCGGAAAAAATATCACTTACAAATTGAGTATGGCGTGTAAACTCAACATTTAACTTATTATTTAGTTCTTCAATTGACTCTCCTTCTATATTCATTTTTAATGCTAGAACTGCTAATAAGAATTTATCTTCTGGCAAATCATGAGTTTGAAGCCCAAATGAAATCTGCACTCTATTTTCTATATTTCTTAAAAAAATATATGCATCTTTTAATTGTTGATATTCAGGTTTTTTAATAAAATTTAATTTAAATAGATCATTCAAACCCTCAAGTGTATTACCTCTTCGTATATTTTTTTCTCTGCCTCCGAAAATCAATTGGTAGGTTTGAACTGTAAACTCAACCTCACGTATTCCCCCTTTCCCTAATTTTATATTTCTAACGTTTACCTTTTTTTTATTTATACTTTCATTAATTTTTTCTTTCGTATCAGTTATTTCTTTTACTGCAGTATAATCTATACTTTTTCTATAGATAAACGGTTCCAGCATATCAAAAAAGGTTTTTCCTAACGCTTCACTTCCGGCAGATACTCTTGCTTTCATTAGAGCCTGACGTTCCCAAAGACGACCCCATGATTGATAATATATTTCACAACTTTCAAGTGAGTTAGCTATTTGTCCACTTGTTCCCTCTGGCCGCAAGTCAAGGTCCACTCTAAACACGTTCCCATTTGATGTGATTTCATCTATTGTTTTTGTTAATAACACAGCCAGTTTTGTGAAATATTCGTGACTACTTATAGTTATTGTCCCAGGATAATCTACTGTTTCCTTTGTTTCCCCGTTGCTCGATGTGTATATGTAAATTAGATCAATGTCCGAACTATAATTTAATTCTAAACCACCTAGTTTACCCATACCTAGTATTGCAAATTCTACTTCCTTCATTTCCCTATTGTCTCTTTTGTAATAAGGGATACCATACTTTTCCTTCATTTTTTTATCTGCATATTCATATGCAACTTGTAAACTTAAATCTGCCAAGCATGATAGGTCTCTTCCTGTTTCTTCAAAATCTGTTTTACCCAATAAGTCCCGCAGACCAATCCTTATATATTCTCTTTTCTTGAATTTTCTTAATACTATAGGAGTATTATCTCCTAAGTAATTTTCGCCCGCCAATTCATAGTATGCCCGCATGAATTCATCTTTCGACCTTGAGTTATTTATTATTTGGGTATTATTGATCCATTCGAAAAATGATGGATCGCTAATTAAGCTATCAGTCAAGACCTGACTGCCTGAAAATAATACTAAAAGAGATTTTAGGGTTTCTGGTGTTGTAGATAGAATTGTATATAGATAATTTTTATCATTGATTTTTTGAGTAAATCTCTCGAAATTGTGCAATGCTAAATCTGGATTGTATGAATTTTTTATTAGCCCTATAAAAGTTTTAAAAAAGGTAGGGAATAATTTTCGGAAGTTTACATGACCTGATAATAATAAAAAATTTTTCCAAGATTTCTTAGGTTCTAAAAACTTGTATTCTTGAAGAGGTTTTTGAAAACTATCATGCCATGGATCACAATTATAGATTGAATTGAATAGTTGTAAATCAATCATATTATCCTTGTAAGATCACTTATCTTTTATTGTTTATAAAAATAATTATACGGTTGTAATCTAGCAAAAAAAAACCCCCGGCAAAAGCCGGGGGCTACAAACATTTATCTGTTTTATGACCTAAACATCGTAATACATGTAGAGTTCATAAGGGTGTGGACGCAAACGTAACTGGTCCACTTCATTTTCACGCTTGTAATCAATCCATGTATCTATAAGATCTTGAGTAAAGACATCTCCTTTAAGCATGAACTCATGATCTGCCTCAAGTGAACATAATGCTTCATCTAGTGAACCCGGAAGAGTAGGAATATTAGCTAACTCTTCCCGACCCATTGCATATATATCCTTATCCATTGGTTCACCTGGATCAATTTTATTTTCAATGCCATCTAAACCTGCCATCAGCATAACTGCAAAAGCCAGATAACCATTTGAAGAAGGATCGGGGAATCGGGCTTCCATTCGTTTTGCTTTGGGACTTTGAGAATACATTGGAATGCGAACGGCAGCACTTCGATTGCGGCTTGAATAAGCAAGGTTTACGGGTGCCTCAAACCCTGGAACCAGTCGTTTGTACGAGTTGGTAGTCGGCCCAGTAAAAGCACAAATTGCGCGAGCATGTTTTAAAATCCCACCTATGTAATGTAATCCCATTTCACTAAAACCTGAGTAGCCGTCTCCAGCAAAAAGTGGTTTCCCGCCTTTCCAAATACTCTGGTGAACATGCATTCCGGTTCCGTTATCACCATACAAAGGCTTTGGCATAAACGTTGCTGTTTTGCCATGACGCTTAGCTACATTTTTAACGATATACTTATACCACATTAAGTTATCTGCACATTTTACCAAAGGAGAGAAACGCATATCGATTTCACATTGCCCTGCAGTGGCTACTTCATGGTGATGACATTCCATTTCAATACCAACTGCTTCCATAGTCAGCAGCATCTCACTACGAATATCCTGCAAACTATCAGTGGGGGACGTAGGAAAATAACCTTCTTTGTGACGAGGTTTAAAACCCAAGTTTGCTTCTTCATCTCTGCCAGAGTTGCCAGAATTCCATATTCCTTCCTCTGAGTCGACCGCATAAAAACATTGATTGGAATCGTTTTGATATCTCACATCATCAAAAACAAAAAACTCAGCTTCTGGTCCGAAGTATCCTGTATCACCAAGCCCTGTCGACTTCAGATAAGCCTCCGCTTTTTGAGCAACATTCCGAGGGTCCTTTGAATATTTTTCCTTTGTGATAGGATCAGAGATATTACATATCAAACTTAGCGTGGGTACACTCATAAAAGGATCCATCATAGCAGTTGTCGGATCCGGTATTACGATCATATCGCTGTTATTGATTGCTTGCCATCCTCTAATACTAGAACCATCAAACCCAAGGCCGTCTTCAAATAAACTTTCTTCTAGTTCACTCGTGGGTACAGAAAAATGTTGCCATGTACCCAGCAAATCCGTGAACTTAATATCCACGATTTTAACTTCATTTTTTTTTGCTAAGTCCAACACCTCTTTGGGGGTCATGCTAATTACCTCCTACACTTTTATAAATTAATGAAAAATGAAACCTCTACTATATCTGCAAGTAATCAAACTTTATCTTATGATTGAAGTTAGTTAAAAATTTCTGGCTCAAAATCTCTAAAAATTTTAATAAAACTAGAGGACAAACTAAATTGCCTCATCACCTCGTTCCCCTGTTCGAATACGAATAGTATCATCTAAGTTAGTTACAAATATTTTACCGTCACCGATTCGTCCTGTTTGTGCTGATTGAGTAATTGCATTGATCACATCATCAACAAGGTCATCAGAAATAATAATCTCTAACTTTATTTTAGGTAAAAAGTCGACAATATATTCCGCTCCCCTATAAAGCTCTGCATGTCCCTTCTGCCTACCAAACCCCTTCACCTCGCTAACGGTTATTCCCTTGACTCCCATCTCGTTTAATTGATCCTTAACCTCATCCAATTTGAATGGCTTTATAATCGCTTCAACTTTCTTCATATATTGGTTATAGGCTGATCTGCAAAAATTAGATTCAATATGATTGATTTAAGTTTATGCTGGACAACAAAAGTCAACTCGTAAAAATTCTTACAATTTTTTGATTTGATATTTTTAAGAGATTAAAATCGAACTCTCTTAAGTTGACAGGATAATCAATAAGTCCTCGTGACCCAAACCAGTTCGATTTCCCAGAATTACTTCTTTATTTATAAAGTGTTGCGGAGAAGTGGGAAACTTAGCATAAGTCGACTTCTTTTTCAAACAAGACTTTATGCATTAATAAATTGGGATAAAAAAAATTGAAAAGCATTGATTTTATTGATTTATAAAAATTGAGTACTACTCTATTACTTCAGTAATATGGTTAAGGGATTCCTCTAGTTCCTTCTGCTTTTCTTGAATTATTTTCTCATTATCGCAATTTGACACTAAGATTAGATTCCCGAAATTTACCGTGCAATGAGTAAAAGGAAGGGGTAGCACAAACCTATCCCAAGTGTTCAGTTCTATTTTACAAGTGGCTCCATAAGTCATAGGTATGAGAGGAGAGTTGGTAATACTGGCCATCTGAATACTACCCGATTGAGCTTTCAATCGAGGACCACGTGAACCATCAGCTATAATAATAATTCTCTCTCCGCGCCTCAGCACTTTTATTAATGCACGTGTTGAAGATATAGCTTTTTTAAAAGTTGACCCACGAATGACTGAATAACCCATTAATTGAGCCAACTTGGCAAGTAAGTCACCATCTACACTGGGACTTATCAATAAATGAAAATCGGACCTTCCGCGTAAGTGATAAAATAAATAAAAAATGCGCCCGTGCCATAGGGTTAAAATATAACTTCCGGAGAGATTATTGAGATAATCTTCAGCCTCTGTTTTTTTTCGAAGCTCGCGAATAGTCCAACACCAAACGAATATTAAGACATATAAAATATAGGGAACAATAAAGTTAAATAGAAATTTTTTCATTCTTCTTTTGTTCTCTAAGAAACTCTATCATACTCACTGCGACTCTATTTAATACTCCCGGATCACCCAGAGATTTACGAACTTGCAAAAGACGTGACCGAATATTCTCACGCTCTTTTGAATTATCCATAATTTTTACTACTTCTGTGGCGATATTTTTTACAGTTGCTTTATTCTGAATCAGCTCAGTCACCACTTCTTCTCCAGCTACTATATTAACTAGACCATATAATTTGATTTTAACAAGGGCTCGCGCCAACCAATAAGTGATCCAGTTCAATTTATATACAATAACCATAGGACAACCAAGAAGTGCGGCCTCAAGGGTTGCTGAACCAGAAGCAATTATTAAAAAATCACAGCAGTTCATAACATCATATGACTTCCCTTCTACGATTTTTATATTAAGAGGATTTGATTTTAGTCGGTCTCGAATATCCTTTGAGCTTAACGTATTCGCAACCGGTAAAATAAATTGGCAGTCTTTGAGATATTTACTAATTTCTTCAGCCGAACTGACCATGAGATCAAGAAGAAAGTTAAGTTCACTTTTTCGGCTTCCCGGCATCAAACCAATGGTTTTTTTTGTAGAGTTCAACGAAAACTCGTTTATCGCTTCAGCACGAGTCATAGAAGTTTTCACAGTCTCAATAAAAGGATGGCCCACAAACTCCGCGTCAACTCCTTCTTTTTTGAGCAAAACCTCTTCAAAGGGAAATATAACAAACATTTTATCCACTGTGCGTCGAATCTCATCTATTCTACCTTTACGCCAAGCCCAAACCTGAGGACTAATAAAATAAAGTACTGGACAGGTATATTTTTTAGATAATTTAGCAAGTCTAAGATTAAGAGTAGGATAATCAACAAGAATTACCGCATCGTAATAACCACTTTTAATTTCGTAGGACAGCTTATGATAAACTTTTAAATAATGAGGCAGATCCCAAATAACTTCAACGATGCCCACAGCCCCCATCCGGTCAATATCATAAAATGTTTTAACTCCCTCCCGGCGCATTTGGTCACCACCTAATCCGCTAAATTCACAATTGGAGTGATTTTTTTTTAAGGCACGGACCAATCCGCCACCATGAATATCCCCAGAAGCCTCTCCAGCAACAATCAAAAATCGAATTGGCTCGCCTGTCATTAAATTTTATTAGGAAATTATGAAAAAAAATTTAGGATACACTGAAATGTATTATCTTTTATACACACACTAAAGATATTTTAGCTCGGTCCGCCATCTCTACTACTTTTTCCTGATCAACAATCATTACTCTACCTGCTTCCACTGCTAATACGGACGCCCCGCCACTAATCAGACTTTCCATCGTTAGTGACCCTATTCCTGGGACATCATACCTATAATCTTGATTTGTCCGGCTAACTTTAATGGCAATACATTTTCCACGTGACAATTCGCAACCCCTGTCTAAGGCTTTATCTGTTCCTTCGATTGCCTCTACAGAAACTACCGTTTTATTTTTTACCACGATTGTCTGTCCAATTTCCATATCCGCGAGTGTTTTTGCGATAGGAATACCAAATTTTATATCCTCCATTTCTTCAATCGACGGTTTTCTTTGCGTAAGAACCCCTTGTTTTGGAAAAACTTCTCCCAAAAGCTCCTTTTGATCCAAGACGTTGAACCCTTCTTTCTCTATTTCATTTATCACCCCAAGCAGAAGTGTTTTATCTTCGTGACTAATAAGTCTTTTAAAAAATTTAATCGCACGAAGATCAAAAAAACCTGGTCGAAAAATTATTTTTTTATCTACCTTTCCCAGCATTACAAGATCAGTTACATTCTCATTTTTAAATGTTTTAAAAATTTTACCAGGTTTTCCTATACCTATAGAATAGGCCTTTTCCACTAGAGGTTCTAATTTTACGTGTATCTCATCGGAAAATGAGACGGCAATAATGCTTATCCCCCTCTGGCCTGCTTTCCTAGCAAAATGAGCGGGGACTTCTCCCGCTCCAGCCAGCAACCCTATTTTTTTTACTGAATCAGACATTTAATGAGACTAGCGGTTGGAGGGTACTAATTTAGTAATACGCAATCCCTGAAAAATTATCGCCTTCCTGGTTTGAAGTGATCGAGTATTTGTAATGCAATTTTAAGAGAGTTTAACTCTTTCTTGACAGCTATTTTTCTCTGGCCACCTGCTACGCAATCGATAAAGTGTTTTAGCTCTAACTTGAGGGGATTATCCTTGTGGACAAAAATCCGCTCGACCAGGGATTCCTGTTTATATCTTAGCTCACCTGGGCTCAATTGGCTTTCGGATGAAGACTGGCGATGAACAAAAATTTCCTGTTCTGTATAATCGAGCAGTATGGACGATTCCTTTTGCGTTACTTCAAGCGTCCTTACCTTATTTTGAGATACTCGGCTCGCTAGAAAGTTCGCGATACACCCGTTCTCAAATTCTATCTGAGCATTTACCAAATCATCTCGCTTTGAAAAAACAGAACTTCCAACTACGTTGATATTGACTACATCCGACTCAACTAGGTTAAGGACGATATCTATGTCATGAATCATAATATCGAGCACAACCCCATCATCCTTGATTCGTTTCGAAAATGGACTCATTCGCCTACACTCAATATATATTGGATTCCTTACTATTTTAAACAATTCCTGAACCGCGCCATTAAACCTCTCTACATGACCAATTTGAAGAGTTACGTTTTTCTTAGCTGCAAGCTCAAACAACTCTTCCGCTTGACCTAGGTTGTCAGTACACGGCTTTTCCAACAAAGTATGGACGCCAGCTTCTATAAATTCCTTACCAATAGAATAATGGAGAGCCGTTGGAACTGAAATAACAACTGCATCAACCTTTTGAAAAAGCTCTTTGTAATCCCTATAAGCAAACGTTTTGTATTTCTCGGATATAATTTTAGCGCGTTCCTGATCACTATCTACGACCCCAGCCAAGTCGGCTTCACGCATATCAGACAATACGCCAACATGATATTCGCCCATTCTCCCAACTCCAACAACCCCTACTTTACACTTTGCCATTATCTAATAATTCCTCGATCAGATTGGTTCACAAAGTTAACAAGATAGCGAATCTCATCTGACATTTCAATTTCTTCCTCTATCCTTTTTATAGCTTGGGTAGTATTTAACTCATCATGCATAATAAAACTGATTGCTTTTTTTAAGCCACTTCTCACAGCAGGTGCCACCCCCGCCCTTTTTAAACCTATTGAGTTTGTTCCAATAAGCCGAGCAGGGTTGCCCTCAACTGTCGAAAATGGAAGAATATCTTTTACAATTCGGCTCATACCACCAGTCATAGAAAGTTTCCCGAATCGCACAAACTGATGAGCCCCTATCATCCCTGAAATGAAAGCACGATCTTCAACAATGATATGACCTGAAAGTGAAGTTGCATTGACAAGCACGACGTCATCCCCTATGGCGCAATCATGAGCAATATGTGCATAAGCCATCAAAAGACACCTCTTACCAATAGTTGTTTTTTCGTTCTCCTTTGCAGAACGGTGAACTGTAACAAATTCTCGCACGGTAGTTTTGTCATCAATTGTTACCGAGGATATAATGTCACGAACTCCTGCTATCTGTGGGTCTCCTCCAATAGATGCGCCATGAAAAATTCGACAATCCGCCCCCACAGATGTGCCTGCATCAATATAAACGTTGGGACCAATTTCTGTCCTGTCCCCAATTGTTACTCCAGGCCCGATAGTAGAAAATGGACCAACTCGAACATCTTTCCCTAGCTCAGCGCTGGAATTAATTTCAGAGTTACTATGGATAATCACTTTGGTACTTTTATCTGCAATATAAGATTATAATTAAAAAAGCATTTGGCTGAAAACCTTTATGGAGGGAAGTCTGTCGTTGGCTTTCTTCCTTCAGTCTACTTTACTGAATCATTCGTTTCTTTCCCCAACATTGCTTGAAGAGTACATTCTGCAGCAAGTTTCTCTTCAACATATGCACCGCCCTGAAAACGGAATAATGTACCTCTTTGTTTTATTTTTTCCAACTCTAGCCGCAGTTGATCCCCTGGGCGAACCGGTTGGCGAAATTTAGCCCCATCAATCCCCGTAAAAAATACCGATCCATGTCCTTCTTTTTTTAACTTTTTTAAAGCAAGAATACAAGCAACCTGCGCAAGAGCCTCAATAATGAGAACTCCTGGCATAATCGGGTATTCCGGAAAATGCCCTTGAAAAAATGGCTCATTGGTAGTGACGTTTTTTATACCAACAATGCGTGATTCCATATCACACTCAATTATACGGTCAACCAGTAAAAAAGGGTATCGGTGCGGAATTATCCTTTTAATTTCATCAATATCCATCATGGGTTACTTTCTTTAAACCTTATAACCCATCGCGAAGGTGGATTACCTTGGTAAGTCTTGCGTCTTATTTTGTTTTATCGTAGGTTTTGGTTGCCAATGCCGTGAGGTCAACGGATTGATCAAAATAAAGACCCACTTTTTTATCAAGTATCATTGTAAATTTTTTACTTTTTCCTAATTTTTTGATGACTTTCACCATTTTGCCTAAAATTTTACTTGTGATTACTTTTTCCTGTTTAGCAAACTCTTCGTTCTTATCCTGAACATAACGTTCAAAATCTTTCTTTTTTTGCATTAAGGCATCTGTTTTTTTCTTTTTTAATTCTGGACTAAGCACCATACTCTTTTTATTAAGATCTTCGATCATTTTTTTTAGCTGCTTTTCTTTTGCCGTAATCGATATTTTTTCTTTCTGAAATTTAGTCTTAAATGAAGCAAACTCCTTTTTCCATTCTTTGGTAGTAGAAACTGCTTTTTGAACATCAATCACCCCAACTCTTACATCTTTTGCATACCCAGGTGTAGTTTGAGCGAATATAAAAAATATAATTAAAAAACAAACCAAC
>Ga0163108_10002944_pt1 | contig 12211 bp, 13 predicted proteins | sample Fk1155metaG_FD_109644 | JGI IMG/M metagenome (GOLD analysis project Ga0163108, IMG submission 109644) | Marine microbial communities from the Central Pacific Ocean - Fk160115 155m metaG | ecosystem: Environmental > Aquatic > Marine > Oceanic > Photic zone | place: The Central Pacific Ocean...
CAGACCCCTTTCGATAAACTCAGAACCGTTGTCGCTTCGGATGTGTTTCGGGGCTCCGTGTTCATCGATCAGATTCGAAAAGATCTTCTTCACTTTACCGGCGTTGATCTCCCGATCCACATGAATGCTCTGGACCAGTTTGGGTAACTCGATCACTCGGTTCTCCCAGGCATACATACTTCGAGGAAACGACGAGTCGGGAATTTTCGTGTGCTATTCAACAACGAGTTACTGACGTTCTTTTAGTCTCAGCAGAAGATCAGCGTCGAAGGAGGAGATGACCAGTTGATCGTCTAGCGTTTTGCTAAGACGATCAAAGCGGACGAGATCGAGCAGCTTATGCAAGAAGGCTTAAAAGTCTTCGACCGGTTCTGTCGTTCTGCCTAAACCAGCCCACTCCACCACCTGAATGCCGCAGGGTTATTGTTCGTGGGCAACAGTTAAATCAGCCTTTTCACGGCACACTTGGGTGGCACTGCCAGCAACGGTAATTAAAAACTGAAGTCAAATGAAACACCTCCTACTCAAAATAATCGCAACCATGATGCTGGCAGAGTGTTCCAATAATGAAATAACAATAGCAAACAGCGGAACAAATGTTTGGCAGAAGATCGAAATAACAGGAGGAGGACAGCAATTGCTAATTGATCGACTAGAGGGAGGTGTATTTAAAGAATTTAGTTTTAAATCAAAACAAGTAGGTGGTGGCTTATTCAAGGGAAATATAAATGGGAAAACAGTTAAACAAGAATTTGGTTACTACACCCCAAATCTAACTAGCAACCTTGCAATAATTCTTGATGATAACAGTAATGGTGCTGAAGTTATAGATATGGATTCAACTGTTCAGAGTATTGATGACCTAATTGCAGAAAGAAGAAAGAGTGAAACTAGTGCGGTGAAAAAGAATCTTCGAGTTCTTGGCGAAATATTAAAAGCTGAAGGGAAATGAAAGCAGGTATTGTTATAGCAATCCTACCTTACTTGTTGGCACTACTACTATTTTACTCCTTAGCCATTCACATGCACCAAAGTTTAGATGGGTGGCCCGAGAGAATTGGAACGGATGGGTTTCCTCCGGAGTTGCTAATGCATGATCAAATTCAAGGTGCTTACATTCCGTATTTATTGCTTTTTACCATTTTTGTAGTGCCTACAGTTAAGCTGGCATGTCTACTTGTCTCTCGCTGGCGAAATCTGGTTGTCTATTTAGTGGTGCATTTAGTGTCGTTACCAGTGTGCTACGGACTGATGCTGCTTGCTCCTGAGGGTTATCTCTACTGGTGGTGGGATTGACGACATTATGCCAACTCAGAGCAAAGAAATTGCCGCCCTCCTCCGCAAACACGGATCCAAGACGAGTGAAGAATTGAAATCTGCTGGTAACTAAACCAACCCCCTCTACCACTTGAACGCAGTTGGCAAATGAAAAGCCACACACAGACAACAATCGCAGCCGTACTGTTTGTAAGGTGTAAGGATCAACGCACTGCAAGAATAAAACAGCTACAATGGGAGAGATGCTTCAAGCAACAGTTTTATCTCCTCCTCAACATTGCTGTAGACACCAGACTTTGTTGGAGCAGCCTGCCCAGAGACAGTTGTTTCTCACTAGGATGAAAGTTGACTGGGTCCGTATTTACCAACGCAAGTAGAGCCAAGTTCAATAAACGTATCAAGAGTCAAAAATGTAAATGCGATACGCTATTGATGGGATTTAAATGACATTGCATAAATGATCAATATTCGTTAACTTTGGTCGATATGAAAAACTTACTGACCACAACAACCGCAGCCGTACTTCTGGTGGTTTGTGTGGAAGCTCGAGAGTCGGCTTCTCCGCAAGTAAATCAACCTGCTGGACCAACTGCATACCGCCAAGCACAGGATGTTAAGCCAGTAAACCCAAAAGCAGATCGTGCGCTAATTGATGCTGTGCGGAAGGCGTCCAAAAAAACGGGGAGCATTGAAACGGTAAAACAGGCGATTGCCGCTGGTGCGGATATGGATGCGAAGATGCAGGGTGGATATACTTCTTTGCATCTTGCTGCTATTTACGATCACAAGGAAATCGCCGAAATACTAATTACCGAAGGTGCGGATGTGAATGCAAAGAATAAGCGGAATATGACTCCTTTGCATCAGGCAGCGCGTTCTGGCCGCAAGGAAATCGCTGGACTACTCATCCACAAAGATGCGGATGTGAATGCGAAGGATGAAGAGGGCTTTACACCCCTAGATCGCGCTATCCAGCGGAAAAAAACTGAAACCGTAAATCTACTCCGCAAGCATGGCGGTAAAAGAGGTGCAGTATATTCCATTCATCTTGCCGCAAAAGGTGACATCGAAGCCATAAAGCAACACTTGGCTGCTGGTGCAGACGTGAATGCGAAGGATAAGATTAGACGTACTCCTTTGCATTATGCGGCGGCTTACGGTCATAAGGAAATCGTCGAACTGCTAATGGCAGCAAGCGCTGATTTAAGAGTTAAGGATGAAAACAGAAAAACAATTTTGCATTTTGCGGCTTTGAACGGTCGCAAGGTTATCGTCGAACTACTCATCGGCAAAGGTGCGGATGTGAACGCGAAGGATGACGATGGCGAAACGGCACTAGATGCGACATCTGTATTTAATAAAACCGAAACCGCCGCGCTCCTCCGCAAACACGGCGCCAAGTCGGCTAAAGAATTGAAAGCTGCAGGTAAATGAAACGACTATTCACAACTATCGCAGCTGCGCTTCTGGTGGGGTGTGAGAAGGAAAGTAATCTAAAGGTGGATTATCGCCTGTTTAACGCTGTCATTGCCGGAAACATTGAAGCCGTCAAACAACATCTGTCTGATGGTGCGGATGCGAATACCACAAGCATCTTGGGGGAGGAAGATGCTGGCTGGACACCATTGCACAAGGCGGCTGCGGCTTGGGAAGTTCACAAGGAAATCGTCGTACTACTGATTGATAATGATGCGAATGTGAATGCGAAGAATGGCTGGGGATCGACACCCTTGCATTATGCGGCTTATAACGGTGATCATTTGGAAATTGCTGAACTGCTAATTGACAACGGCGCGGATGTGAATGCGAAGAATGATTGGGGATCGACTACTTTGCATTATGCGGCGCATAACGGTGATCACTGGGAAATCTCCAAACTGCTAATTGACAACGGCGCGGATGTGAATGCGAAAGACGAAGATGCCAATACACCGCTAGATATTGCTATCGACTTTGAACATACCGAAATCGTCAACCTCCTCCGCAAACACGGCGTCAAGATGCATTAAGGTTGAATGCAAAATGAAAATGATAAAAAAGACTTTGAAATTTATTGCCACAAGCTTTTCCATGTGCGTCCTTGTATTGTTTGCTATTCCTGTATCAGTTACTATTCTATTTTTTTCTTTCAGAATGCTGATAACAGGCGATCAGCAGTTTGATACATTTGTTGCTTATACATTCAGCATCTCAACTGCATTTTCAGTTTTGGCACTAAATGTAAGGCGTTATAGGCAAAGCATAAAAAGGTATTGTTCCGATTGGACAAGGATTTTGCCACGAAGCATTGTTGAATTAATAAGAAAATAATTATGTAAATTTGAGGTATACATCTTACGTAAACACAGCGGTAAATCCGTTGAATAATTAAAAACTGTTAACAATGAAACACCTTCTGGGCACAATGATTTTAGCCGTACTTATAGCAGGGTGCGGCAGGGGGCACGGGAAAGAGAAAAACAAGAATATAAACTATCATTTTTCGGGTGAAATTTCTCGCCTTGTTTTAGAGAACTATTTAGCCCGTAGTGCAACTATTGCCTCCTTGCTTCACTTAACCTTGGATGACGATTTACGTATGATGCAAAACACAGGCGTTAAATTTGCTGGGCGTGTTATTTGGATGTGGGGTGGTGAATCTAGGATTGAATCTTTAATTAAAAAAGGCGCTCCCTTCGTTCAACGAATTCATAAAACGGACCCAGATATTATTCTTCAAGGCGCCATCTTTGAAATTATTAGTACAGACGTGAATAATGTCCCTATCCCAAATGCCGTATTTGAAGAATACAACTTAAAGCCAGTCGATAGAAATTTTGACTACAAAAAAATGATTTACCCATTCGGTCGCCGAGTTGATCATTGGTATAAAGATGCTTCAGTTCCAGATATGAGCCGAATGGAGACAAAGATGTGGTTTTTCTTTGTAGCAAAGCGATGGATAGACATGGGTCTTGAAGCGATCCATTTTGGGCAAGTCGAAATTATGGATGACCGCGACAGGAAGCATATCCATTGGCGAGATCTGATGGCACGCATTCGAGGTTATGCAACAAAACATGCTCGCCGAAATATTGTTTTATGCGACGCCCATGTTCCGAGTGGAGGCATAGTACATGAAGGTAATTTAATGTTTGATCTACATTCATTTCCGTCACGTCCAAAATCAATAAAGAATAAACCGCATAAAGCAATTTTGGAAAAGGGATTTAGTGACAGCATATATGGTCGCAGTACTGGAGGAAGAACCCCAAGCGGTTGGTCGTGCAAGTCTCTGCCTTATATCGTTGAAATTGATAATTTTGGAAATTCTGATCATGCCGGACAATATCGTGAATCTGATCGATTTCATGTTTGGGGTTGGGATGAAATTAATTGGTTCATTAAGCAACCAGAGACATATCGGAATAAATGGTTAAGGTATGCTTACAATTGGGTTAGAGAAAATGATTGCAATGGGTATTTCCAGCTGCCTTTAAGGCGGTTTGAACATTATTCGGCAAGTATGACAGCCCCGAAAGGCCAGAGGCAGGAGGAAACCATCAAAAAGATTTGGTGTGATTTAAATAATTAAAGTTGCCAAAAGTTAACACCTTCAACTCACAACAATCGCATCTATGCTGCTGGTGGGGACTGTGGGGCAGAATCGGATTATCCTAATAATGGCCTTAACAAGCTAAGTGTCATTTATTATGCTAGTTTCGAAACAGCATGGTGTTGCAAGTTCGGAAAACTGTTGCGACTTAAAAGCAAAAGCGGAGAGGCTGGCAATAATACAAAGTGTGTAAGGATCAAAAAAAAGAAAAACCGGCTAATTTGAAAAGTAATTCTTTGGGGATCTACATTCTTTTTGACTACTAAAATCGCTGATTGATGATCTTGCGGGCATTTGTATAAAGAAAGTATAAGATTTATGTTCGAAGATATAAAAAATGGAGATATTGAAAGTGCCAAACTTGCCATTGCTAACGGCTCGGATGTAAATGCAAAGGATAAGTTTGGGGCTACTCCTTTGGATAGTGCTGTTTACGATGAGCGCAAGGAAATCGATGAATTACTTATTGTTAGCGGTGCAAATGCAAATGCCAAAGATATTGTAGAACTGCTGATTTCAAAAGGAGCAAATGTGAATGCGAAAGATGAGAATGAGATGACGCCTTTGTATATTGCAATTGAAGAAGGCCACACCGAAACCGCCACCACCCTCCGAAAAACACGGCGGCAAGACAGCTTGGAATTATAAGCTGAGAGGAAGAAGCCGCTGTAATACACACCGCGATCTCCTGCCACTTTTCAACTGAAGAATTAGAACTAGAAAGGAAACATGCAGCTTGAATCATCTATCCGCCTAGGGCTCTGTTGCGCCTTCTACAATCAACCTATTAAGTTTCGAACTACAACAGTAAAATCGCTCAGCACTATTGTTCGAGATTTAGCACTAAATAAGTTATCCTTGCTATGCCTAGAAAACTCTCGATCGCTACATGAGTCACTTAAATTTTGTGTGTTAAATGATATCGGATGTTTTCGTATTAACAGTCATATTCTGCCTATCAAAACGCACCCTGAATATGGTTATGATATTTACGATATTCCTGAAGGTGAAAATATAGTACAACGATTCAAAGAGTGCGGCCAATATGCGAAAAAACATAACATACGAACATGTTTCCACCCAGATCAGTTTGTTGTTTTGAACTCACCTAATGGTGAAGTAGTAAACAGATCTATCGCTGAGTTGGAATATCAAACAGAGGTAGCTGGGTGGGTTGGTGCCGATGTCGTAAATATTCACGGAGGTGGTGGATATGGTGATAAACCCAAAGCTCTATCCAGATTTGCACAAAATCTCAATCTACTCTCAGAAGATGCTAGACGTCGATTGACCGTTGAAAATGATGATGCAACCTACACTCCTTCCGACTTATTACCTCTTTGCAAAGCAGAAGGTATTCCGCTGGTATACGATGTTCATCATCACCGATGTAATCAAGATGATCTATCCGTCGAAGAAGTCACCAATAAGGCAATTGAAACATGGAACCGACTGCCAATGTTTCATATTTCAAGTCCGATTCAAGGATGGAACGGCCCGAAACCGCGCCGACATCATAACTACATCAATGTGGAAGACTTTCCAAACTGCTGGCGAGGTTTGAAACTGACCGTAGAAGTAGAAGCTAAGGCAAAAGAAATCGCTGTACTGAAACTTCAAAAGCAACTTTCGACTTGCCTTGTTGCTGATACAGCAATGAATCGAAAGCTGAACGGAAATGAAGTATGATTTTTCAACGCCAAGTTATCGTGGCGACCCTCTACATGAGTACGAATTGCCCTACAATCATTAAATTGCGCCTCAAATACATTATTATATAATGCAATTTATTACGCCTGCTCTGCTCCGCAGGCACTGTGGCAAGACGGGTGAAGAATTGAAGACTGAAGGGAAATGAAACACCTCCTACTCACATTCGCCCTTGGTCAAGAGTGAAGGTGAAAAACTTTGTTCATGATTTTCCACTCACCATCGACCTTAAGCAATGAGAGGAGGTCTGTATACTTATAACCAGTCCAGTTGTCACATTCAATTCGAGCCACAGCAATCGTCTCAAATATATCGATGTCAATAGCTTGAATCACTAATTCCTTTGCTGGGCCGTTCTGATCGTTCCAATCAAAAAGTCCTTGAATTGGGCCAGCGAACAATTCATCCCCGACATAGCCAAAAATAGTCGCACCTTCATGAAATGCCGGTTTCATATCTTCTCCTCGACCTGATATTCCACCATCAATGTAGTGCTGGATGGTCCTCTTGATCGCTTCGTGATCCTCAATCTTTTTATTTGCTTCCACAGCGCTATTTTAGCTGTATAAAAAATTAGTCAAACAAAAAACCACGCCAACCAAAGCCAGTGCGAGTAAAAACAGAAAGCTGAATACTTTTCGCGGCAACAGTTAAAACGCCTTGAAAACCGCACTCATCGGGATGCCAGTTTTCTCGCCATAAAATCAATACTCGTTTCAGCCGTCGCAACTGTTGCGCTGGCGGGGTATAGTGATTCACCTGAAGGTGAGCTAAGAAGTGCCGCCATAGACGGAAACATCGCAGCCGTCAAACAGCACATCGCTGATGGTGTTGATGTGAATGCAAAGAATACGTATGAAAGGACTGCTTTGTATTGGGCGGCCTCTAAAGGTCACAAGGAAATCGTTGAACTACTAATCGCCAATGGTGCGGATGTAAATGTGCAGGCTGATCGTGGCGATACACCACTAGATGGGACCATCGAGTACAAACATTCTGAAATCGCCGACCATCTGCAAAAAAACGGCGGCTAGATGAATAATGGGTTTTGATAGAGTAGGTTAATTTAGTCAATCAGTCTTGTTCTTCCGCTTATAAAAAAAACGCTCCCTCACTCTTTGATAGCCGGTTGCATTCGTAAAGCTATTGCGCACCTTTGTTTGACACTGTTGTCTCAATATAAACCCCCTTAGCCTGAGTTTCTTCAGCAAATGCTTCGACCTCAATCAGCAGCTTTGTCCCTATTCCTATTCCACGAACAGACTCAGACACGAATAAATCATTTAATATCCAGATTCGCTTCGCTGGAACCGAAGAAAAACTCGGATAGAGTTACGCAAACCCCACACACCGTCCATCCGATATATACGCACAAAAGATAACAGACTCCGAATTACTTAAACGGCTCCCGAAAAACTCTTGCGCCAAGAACAATACAACGATTGCGTCAATGGTATATCTTTTATTTGACTTTAAATTTCAGTTAATTACCAACTTAAGTTCAGAATGACAGGCCAATGGTCGCTTGCCCCTTTAGGCCTGTGATGGTCGATTGTGACTCCAGAAACTTTGTCCCTCCAACCAATGGGAAGAAGGATGTGATCCAGCGCCGTCTTTGAACCCTTGTAGTCGTAGGTATACCTCTTTTCCATAGGCACAATCCACTTGAGACCATTGACAAGCTCATCGGCACCACCCGGAACATAGTTCTTCATTTTTTTCAAGACCTGCGAGGTAGGAGTTGCCTGGTTGCTAGGATCGGCATCTGGAACAATGGGATCCCAATCGTTTAAATCTCCAAGTACCATAGTGGCGTAACCACCTGCCGAAAGTCTGTTAAGGTGCTTCGCAACTCCGTCGGCCTGCTTCTCCCTTTTAGCCACCGCATTCGGTTCAGTTGGGGCTGACTTAAGGTGTACCCCAATGATAGCAGCCTTCTCGCCATGAATCAGGCAGGTCAAAATTACGCATTTTGATGGGTATACTGGATCAATTGGATGAGAGGCTTTGATGTCGGTGATATCCCCGCTGCTTTTGTTGCTGAAAAACACAACGTCCTGCTCCAGATGATTATCACGGCTTTCAAGAAAATGAAGGTCGTATTGCAGGCCTTTGCCCTGAAGAGTCTTCTGGAGTCGTTTGGCAGCAAGCTCGTTAATAACCTCCTGAAGGCAAAGAATGTCCGGGGCGTGCCTTGCTATAATGGTGGCAACTGACTGATGCTGCTGTTCGATTTCAGATTCCGTGTCCTTCTCCTCTAACCCCCATATACCCTTCTTCTTCAATTCTTCTACCTGCGATTGGCTTCCTAGAAGCCACTCAGTGTTGAAAGTCATGATCGACACTCTCGATTCTTCAGGCAGCGACTCTATCTTCTTAACTTCAACAGGTAAAACGGTCGACCGCACCTCCCTCCACCCCACCAGTAACACTACTGCTATTGCTTTTATTAGTATGTTTTTCATTTTCCAGCAGCTTTCAATTCTTCACACGTATTGCCGAATGATTGCAGTAGTTTCGAAATGGTTGGCCTTGATCGCATAATCTAGCGGTGTATAGCAATAACTATTTTGCACATTCACATTTGCACCTGCGATAATGAGGAGTTGGACGACCTCTTCGCGACCACCAATAGAGGCATTGTGCAAAGGCACTCCACCTCGTTTATCCTTCGCATTCACATTCGCACCGTTGGTGATAAGAAGTTTCACAATTTCATTTTCGCCGATCCCTGCTGTCTCGTACAAAGCGGTGAGACCCATTCGGGTCTTCGAATTGACATAAGCGCCGTTTTTAATGAGCAGTTTAACAATTTCCTTATGCCCTCTACCAGCTGCATATAACAAAGGGGTGGTTTTTAGATCGTCCTTCGCATTCACATCCGTGCCAGAAATCAAATTTTGTTTTAACGCTCCGGGGTTTCCTGTTTGTGCAGCCTGCCAAATTGAGTTGACTGGAACTTTGACTGTTGTTGGCAGTCAATCGACTGCATCGCCACACATCCCGCCACCAACACGCCTACGACTGTTGTGATTAGTATGTGTTTCATTCCTTAATGATGTTCTACGAGCTTGAAACCGTCATTGTTCCTGTAACAGCACGGCTGCGATTGTTACGAGTAGTAGGTTTTCCCATACCGTGCTGTGAAGCTAGCAGGAGTCGAGATGACTGTCCCCAACCAATTTGATCACCCACATTCCATTATCTTGCCCTCTTGAAATCTCTTGGCTTCATCCTTTCTTGATCGCATTTAATCGCTGCAAGTAGCCATTAGAAATCGAATAGAGTTTTCCAACATCGGTTTTTTTTGTTAATTTACACGTGTGCAACCTGAAGAAAAAGCAAAGGAGCAGGGAGTTGATTTCACTAAACAGGAAGCAGGGTATCTGAATCTATGCATTCGCACTGGCAACCTGCTAATGACTTCCGGCCATGTCAGCACCACCCTCGGTGTGCTGGGGGCCGGACTATCCGTGGAGGATGGCTATGCGGCAGCTGAGGATTGTGCAAAGAAGATTTTGAACTCCGTTTACAATACACATGGCACAATCAACGGACTTAAAGTCATCAAGTTGTTGGGATGCGTATACTCTGCGCCCGACTTCACAGATCAACATTTGGTCATCAACGGAGCTTCCGATCTGCTGCACAAAATATATGACAAAGAAGGAGATGGGTATCACGCCCGCAGTGCCCTCGGTTTTTCCGCGCTACCCACCGGTGCTGCGGTGGAGGTGGAAGCCATCTTCGAAATCGTTGAGGAGTAATCCGAGGAAGCGGAAGACAGGAATCCTTATTTTGGCTTGATGTCTTTTAATTATCGAGTTGTGGGTGGACGGCGTTCAACCGCGCGCATCGACACTTAAACCAGTAGGCGATCGATACAATGATCAGCAATGGCATGGCGGAAAGAAGACCGGTCGTAAAAAGATAAGCTTCCCGGCTTTTATCATTAGCCGAAAAACAGACAGCGCATGAATAAGCCGGTTCCGACGCAGCAAGCCAAAGCATGGCCGCAGGAACGACGAAAACTAATCGTTGATAAGCTCCAAGGTGCACATTCACTTTACGAACTGTTCAAACAAGATAAACCAAGACGTATAGGACAGGCCAAAGACCGACCACAAAAAGCCAAAAAATCCGCGATGCCTCGAATAATCCACGGTTTAGCGCCCGTTGCCGAGTCCTGTAAAACACAAAAGCCAACAGGCAAAGTGCTGCCAAGGCGTGGATGGCGTGCGCGCCAATGATAAGGTAGAAAAAACTGCCGTAAGTACTCGAACTCATGGTTAGACCATGGGAAATCAGCCTTATCCATTCCACCCCTTGGAAGCCGACAAAAAGCAGGCCCAAAACCATGGCAATGCCCAAGTTTTTTTTTGTCCCGGCCATGTGGGTGTTGGTGATCCGGTTCATGACCCACCCGCTTAGCAGCAGTACTGCTGTATTGAAAGCCGTAGACCATACGGGCAAACGAGGTTGCCCTGCAGGTGGCCAATCCTGCCCCGCACTCCCCACAAGGTATGCGCTAACCAAGCCACCGAAGAACATGATCTCGCACACGACGAATATCAACATCCCGAGAGCAGCATGGGAAACAGCAGCGTCTTTTCCAATCCCGCCAGGCTGGGATGTTAGAACCTGATCTATGCCCTGTGCGGTATTGTTCATTTCATATCGTTTCGCGCACTCGCCCTACTTGCTGAGTGACTGCACATAGGCCATCAAGGCCTTGCGTTCCTTTAATGTAGTCGGCAACGGAGCCATCCCGGGAATTGATCCCTTGACAATTTTGTCCATCGGCTTTTCCACCGACTCAAGGAAATACGCTTCGTCCAATTTCACCTTCTTCACAGGCCCTCCCACCCCCACGTGCACCTCTCGCTCGGCTCCCCAGAATTTCCCGGTAAAAGCCGGTGCCTTCAATGCCGTACCAGCCGGACACGGAATCTTTGGATCGGTCTGGTGGCACGTAAAGCAAATCTTTGTTTGGAACAATTTTTTGCCTTCAGCGATGGTCACAGGATCAGGCTTGTCTGCGGCAATTAAACTAACTCCCGATATTGCCAATAGAGACATTAATGTGAATGCTTTTATCATGTTTTATTTACTTAATGATCGAACATAAGTCATCAAGGCCTTACGCTCGCTCAAAGTTGTCGGCAACGGTGCCATTCCGGGGATAGCGCCCTTCACAATTTTCTCCATCGGCTTCAGCACGGACTCAAGAAAATATTCCTCGTTCATTTTCACTTTCTCGACAGTTCCGCCCACTCCCACGTTCACCTCTCGCTCTGTTCCCCAGAATTTCCCAGTGAAGGGCGGTGCCTTCAGGGCTAGCCCAGCCGGTGCAGGAACATTGGGATCTATCTGGTGGCATGTGAAACAGATTTTCTCCTGAAAAAGAGCTTTCCCTTGTGCGACCAATGCCGGGTCGGCTTGGTATGTTTTACCGCCGGTTAAAGCTTGAGAAGAAGCCGAAATTGGATCAGTTTCCACTGGTACAGCCTGATCGATTTTCTTCACTCGAGTTTCTTCTTCCTTTGCTTTAGCTGCTGGCGTCTCACTCACCGCAGATGGTGATTGGACTTTGGCTAATTTAGGCACATTCTGCGCTGTTTCTTCATG
>Ga0163108_10002945_pt1 | contig 12209 bp, 10 predicted proteins | sample Fk1155metaG_FD_109644 | JGI IMG/M metagenome (GOLD analysis project Ga0163108, IMG submission 109644) | Marine microbial communities from the Central Pacific Ocean - Fk160115 155m metaG | ecosystem: Environmental > Aquatic > Marine > Oceanic > Photic zone | place: The Central Pacific Ocean...
TGCGAACAAGCACTACCGGATAAAAACCCAGCTCCAGATCTCACTGCTCCTAAAATATAGTTTTTTTGAACTTCTGGTTGTCCTTCTGATGCATCATGAAAGCGTTTTGTTTCTGACAATGCTGCATAAACTTTACGATAAATACTTTCCATTAAATGGATCTTATCCCAAATTTCATTTTGCCTTTCGGCTTCTTTTTGATCATTAGGTAAAACACCATTTTTTACTTTTAAAAGCCAATCGGTTAAAACAGGCATTCTTCTACCCAAAAGATCCATTCCTTGCCAGATCTCATGAGGGAGTTCTCCAGGAGAATCGTAGCTCCTTGCTTGGAGCTGTAAAAGATCATAAGCATCATTGGCATCACAATAAAGTTCTGTCATTGCTTCTAAACCACAAGAAAGCGCAATTGGCATTCTTGCTCTATGTAAGTCTTTAACTGCTTTTATGTAGTCAGACTGACGAATAGACTCGACTCCGATATTAATCAGCTGACCCAAAATCGCAATTCCTGCCCCATAAATGGGGGATACAAAACTTCCACCAATGGCAATTAAGTTGGTTGCTAATTGAATCGAAGCAGCAGGTGATTGTTGTAAGCATTGTGATAAACTTGCTGTTTCCCCTAACATCCCTTGAATCGCCTCAGTAAATGCCTCCGTAGATGCACTAAAACGTTCTTGGTTTAAGTTTTCTAAAGCAACATTGTAACTTGATTTTGCATAAGAAAGGTTTACCTGTTCTTCCACTAAAGCTGTTGATAATGCAGAAATTAAATCTGTATTTGCAGCATCAGTTTCATCTAAATCTTGTAAAGCTAAACTTAATGACTGAACTGCCTCTTCTGACTCTCTAAAGTCTTGGTAAGAGGTATCACTTAATAAAGAGCTCACTTGAGTGGTTAAACTTTGAATTACTGTTAATGATGAGGAAAACGGCTTACAGGCATCTGTCTCAATTAATGTTTGTATCACTGTAGATAAAGATTGGTTATGAGATAACGCAGCATCAGTCCAATAACCTTTCGAAGAACAGCCATTTTCAAAAGCACTAATAAGTTCTGAAGCTGCATCAGGACGATCGTCCTTACATGCTGATAAAAAACATAAAGATAGAACAAAAAAACAAGTTGCTAAACACCGCGCCATGAACACATTCCCCCGAACAGATGTTCATACCAGATTAACTCGGTGCGCATGAATCTTTTTATTGTATTATAAAGTGCTGATATTATTGATTTTTATTTGGAATTCTCAAGAACTACTGAAGAGTTACTTGAGGTTTATCTTCTGCTTGAGTTTTTTTTGATTCAGGATCAACTAACTCACGTAAATACTCATCTTTTTGATTAGATTGCTTTTCAACAAAGCTTTTTCGCTCAACTTGATTTAAATGGGTTTCAAAAAACTCTTTTCTTTCAACTCTGGCATTAGCTTCCCATTGTTTTTTTTCTTCAACTTGCTGTGGACTTAAATGAGTCAGCTCTTCTTCACTGACTTTCTTTACCTCTGAGCTAGCAAATACAACTTGCGTCATTAATAAGAGTAAAAAAGGCCCCAGGACAACTTTTTGCCCCGGAGCCATTTTAAATACAATTTTATTGAATAATTTATTCAACAACCTGTATTTTATCAATTTTATATCCCCAATACGCTACTGAAGTATCAGAAACAAAGTTTAATATAGCAGTGTCTCCTTTAATGTAATCAGTAGTGTAATCAGTTTTCTTCCCATCGATAGTTTCAATTAATTCACCTTCAGGAGTTTTGATAAGAATTTTGTCATATTTTCTTTCAAGCTCAATTTTTTCAAAGTGAATTCTAATATATTGAACACCAGGTTGAGTCACTTCAACATTTTGGTTTCTGTTGTTTTCGTATGGGTGTTTAGACTCATGTTCGAATTCAACATCTTTCCATAATGACTCATCTGGATCATCGCTTGGAGGTTCAATGTTATTAACAGCATTAAATGCGCTGACACGACCTTTTGCTACAACTTTTCTTTTTAAAGTTCGAACTGGCTCACTTGTTTTAACCAATCTTTCTTTAATATCGCTGTAAGCTAAAGTTGAATCAATTGACATCATCAAAGCCGCTACCCCAGCAACGTGAGGAGTTGCCATTGAGGTTCCACTGTATGATTTATAAGTTCCGCCTTTAACAGTACTATAAATTTTAACACCTGGAGCTGCCACATGAACACCTGTTCTTCCCCAGTTAGAGAAATAAGCAAGTTTGTCTTGATTATCAATTGCCGCCACAGAAACAACGTTTTCAACTTCATATCCTGCAGGATATGTTGGTGAACTGTCATTGTCTGAGCTATCGTTTCCAGCTGCTGCTACAAATAAAATACCTTTGTCTCTAGAGGCTTTAATCGCATCTTCCATAGTTTGAGAATGGCCACCGCCACCCCAACTATTACTCATAACATCAACATTCATGAGTGTTGCATAATTGATAGACTCAACTGCATCAGCTAATGAACCTGAACCACCAGCAGTTAAAAACTTAATTGGCAAAAGTGAAACTTCCCAGTTTACACCTGCAACACCAATTGAGTTGTTTCCAACCCCACCAATTGTTCCAGCGCAGTGCGTACCATGGCTATGATCATCATCAGAACTTCTTGTATCCGCTGCAAAGTTCCAACCATGAGTATCATCAATAAATCCGTTACCATCATCATCGATGCCATTTTCAGCTAACTCACCTGCTTCACCTGGGTTGTGATAAAGGTTATCCACTAGATCTGGGTGATCCCAGTCAATTCCAGTATCAATAACAGCTACTAGAATTTCTTTACTTCCAGTGTGACCTTGCTCCCAAAGCGGAAGTACATTTACATCCACTCCTGGAGTACCCACTTGGCCAGCAGAATCTGCTTGCCCAGTGTTTTTCATTCCCCATAGCTTTGCAAAATCAGCATCATTTGGCTCACCTGATAAAATTTGTGAGCGATGATCCTGAATAGTAAGGATATAGTTAGGCTCAGCGTACTCAACATAAGAAAGTTTTTCTAATGCTTCAATTGCTTTTTCAACGCTTAAACCTGCTTTGATTTTAATTCGTGTTAATTTTGTATCTGTAATGAAAGGTTTCATTGCCAAAACGCTATTTTCACCAAATTCATGATCCAACGCAGAAAACAAAGATGTCTTCATACTTAAAGCAGATTGACCGTCTTTTACTTTAACGATCAACTCACCTGGTACCATTTTTTGATTATTTTTAGCGCCGATCATGGCGAATGAAAGCTGACTAAAAAGAATTACAGAAACAACAATTAACGACCCAAACAACTTATTAAAAGAGACTCCGTTCCCCATTTGCCCTCCTTGAGCATTTCAGTGTTTGACACGAGAAAGAGCTAGCGTCCTTGCAATGCCCTTCTCGTGTGCATTATTCAATTGTGATAAAGAAAAGTTTATCTGTTCTGAGATCTCAGTCAACGGGGCTAAGGAAATATAAGAATCTATCTAAGCTCGCCAGTCTCTTACACGAAACGTTGGAGTTACTTTGCCTCTAAAGCGGTTTAACTCAGGCACTCCCGCCCAAAAAGATGCTTGTTTTTGGCTGATTTCACTTAAAAAGTCTTTTCTTTCTGCAGCATGAAACCATATAGCTTCGACTGTTTTTCCTTGATGGCTCAGCTGCATTTTTAAGTGTCTTTCTTTTAAAATCTGCTTACTTTTAACGCTTGCCTCTAAGGTAAAAACAGGTTCAGGATTACCAGGACCAAACGGACCTAAGCTTTCAAGCTCATGCAAAGTTTTTAAATCAAAATCAGATAACTTACACTCACCTTCGGTCCATAATAAAAGCTGTTCTTTAATAGAAACAATCTCTCCCATAGCTTTATCAAACGCTTCTATAAAAGGATCAACATTTTCAAAATCAATTGAAAGTCCTGCTGCATAAGCATGTCCCCCATAAGCTTTAAGATAAGAGTCACAAGCTCGCAATCCTTCTAAAACATTTTTTCCACCATAAGACCTCACCGAAGCTTTTCCAAAGTCTTCTCTAAGTGAAATAATAATGGCAGGTTTTTGAAACGTTTCAGTGACTTTTGAAGCAACAATACCAACCACACCCTCATGCCAGTTTTGATCAGCGACAACGACAGCGTGTTTAAATTTGCCGTCATCAATTCCTTTTTCAACACGCAACCGAACTTCATCCCAAATCTCATTTTGAGTAGCAATTCGCTCTTGATTTACTTTTTCAATTTGATGAGCTAGCTCAACAGCTGCAATAAAATCTTGAGATGTCAGTAAATTTAATGCTAAAGAAGCACTTCCCATTCTTCCTGAAGCATTAATTCTTGGACCTAGCACAAACCCTAAGTGACCTGGGCTCACTGAACGAAACGCAAGTCCTGCCACTTCCATTAATGCATTTACTCCTGGTTTTTTTGTTCGCTTTAAAACTTCCATTCCCTGACGAACTAAGGTTCGGTTATCTCCCACAAGTGGAACTAAGTCAGCTGCAGTTGCAATCACCACTAAATCTAAATGCTCCTTTAAGTTTGGTTCTTTTTTATTTTCAAACCAACCTTGTTTTCTTCCAAAGGACCTTAAAGCAATACATAAATAAAATGCTAGACCACATCCACAAAGCTCTTTTAATCCACTTTGACAGTCTTTTCTGTGCGGATTTACAACAGCAGTTGCAACAGGAATCCCCTTTTGAGGATCGACTTGATGGTGATCTACAATAATAACATCTATTCCAAGGTCTTTTGCTCTTTGAGCTGCTTCATGGTTAGTGATTCCACAGTCCACTGTCACCAGCACTTTCACACCATCTTGATGAGCCTTTTCAATTGCAGGAACATTTAATCCATAACCATCTTTAAAACGATCAGGCTGAACACCATCAAATTCAAACTCTAAGTCTCTAAAAAACCAAGTCAATAGCGCAACAGAGGTCGTTCCATCTACATCATAATCACCATAGATACGTATGAAATCTTTTTGTTCTTTAGCTAAAGATAAGCGCTCAACTGCCAAATCCATATCTTGAATTGAAAATGGATCTTTAAGTGATTGCAAACTAGGAGAAAGGTATTCTTTAATTTTCTCAGAAGTGTCAATTCCTCTTTGAACACAAACACGCAAGGTAACCGGTGAAAGACCTGATTGAGAAACCAATAACTCGATCTGCTCCTCTATATCCGTCAGGTCATCACTTCGTTTTTTCCACTCTCGTGGTTGACAGTAACGCTTCATAAATTAATGAAGTTTTGGTTCAGGTCGAACATTATACTGCTTACGCTTTTTACCTTTTTTATTTTCAAAAGCTTGTCTTTTTTTCTGATAGTTGGTGATAAAAATAATCACTGAACTTGCAATAAAGACAGAAGAGTATGTTCCAACTATGACTCCAATCATCAGTGCAAAAGCAAAGTTCTTAATGACCTGACCACCAAAAAACCACAGTGATGAAACCACCATAAAAGTGGTTAATGAAGTCACAATAGTTCTACCTAGCGTTTCATTGACTGCTTTATTCACTGCTTTTTCAATCGAGTACTCCGGATGCATATGAATGGTTTCACGTACGCGGTCATACACAATAATAGTATCGTTATTTGAGTAACCAATTAACGCTAAAATAGCTGCCAGAATCGTTAAATCAAACTGGTATTGAGTGATCATAAAGACACCCAAAACGATTAAACTATCATGAAGTAAAGCCACTATTGCCCCAGGAGCATAACGAGAATCAAATCGAATCGCCACATATATTAGAATCACCAAGAGCGCATAAAACATAGCCAAAAAGCCCTGTTTTCTTAAAAGTGCACCCGCAGCAGGACCAACCACATCTGCTCGTTTAATTTCAAAATCAGTCGGACTGAAAGTTTTTTGTAACGTTTCATTTACTTTTCCAGAAACAGTTCCTAGTGACTTTTCATCCCCATGAGCCCTTACTAGGTACTCATTAGCAGAAGGCTCACCAATTTGTTGAACCTTAAGTCCTTCTACTCCTCCTGCAGTAAGCTCTTTTCTTAACTTTCCAATATCCCAAGCTTTAGGAACACTCAAATGGATCTCAGCACCACCAGAGAAATCAATTCCGTAATTTAACCCTCTTACAAAAAACAAAACACAAGTGGCAATTAAAACCACAACAGAAAGCGAAAGGAAGATATGTCTTTTGCTTGCAAAATCAATATTTGTTCCAGGTCTTATAATATTTAACATTTACTCTCCCCTTATATACTTAAAGTTGGTGATGTTTTTTTCTCAAGCATTTTTAAGTAAAGCTCAAAAAGAAGTCTGCAAACAAAAACTGCTGTAAACAATGTGCAAACGATCCCAATCAATAACGTCACAGCAAAGCCCTTAATCGGTCCAGTACCATACATAAGTAGCACTCCTGCTGCCGCAGCATTTGTAATGTTTGCATCAAAAATAGTTCGAAAAGCCTTTTGAAAACCCGACTCAACTGCAGCTAAAAGCTTCTTCCCTGAACGAACTTCTTCTCGAATCCGCTCATAAATGACCACATTTGAGTCAACCGCTATCCCAATAGTTAACGCAATCCCTGCAATACCCGGTAAAGTTAACGTTGCGCCAAGTCCGACTAAAATAGCCATTACAAAAAGTACGTTCATCGTTAATGAAGCCACTGCGATAACACCGCTTACTCTGTAATAAAAAACCATAAACAAAAAGACTAACGCTGCACCAATGATCCCAGCAAAAGACCCATTACGAATCGAATCTTGTCCAAGCGATGGTCCCACCACTCTTTGTTCCATAAACTCAAGCTGAGCAGGGAGCGCACCGGCCCTAAGAACAATCGCTAAATCATTTGCTTCTTTTAAAACCTCATCATGACTTCCTCGGCCTAAAGTAATCTGCCCTCTTCCTCCTCCAATTCGAGACTGAATTGTTGGAGCTGAAAACACAATATTATCTAAGACAATCGCCAAACGATTCCCAATATTGTCTCCAGTTAACTTATCAAATAAAACCGCGCCTCTTGGGCTAAGTGAAAACGAAACTGCAGGCATTCTTGTATCAGGGTCATACTGAACCTGAGCGTCTTGTAAATCTTCCCCTGTCACTTCAGTTTTTGAAAAAATTAAATAAGGAACCCTTGAGGTAACTTTCCCTGTTTTACCCTGAATTCTTTCAAATGAAATTTCTGTATTTTTAGGAAGCTTTACTTTTAAAAATTCATTCAAGCTTCGAACATAATCCGAAAATTTTTGAGTTCCCTCTTCATCAAAAACAATTCCTTTTTCCTTAGCTTCACCCATAAGAACAGAAAGGTTTACACTTGAAGCATCTTTGTCATTTACCATTTTAAATTCAAGCTTAGCCGTTCGACCAATAAGTGACTTAGCACGCTCAACATCTTTTACTCCTGGAAGTTCAACAACAATGCGGTCTGCTCCTTGGCTAGTAATACTGGGTTCAGAAACCCCAAACTCGTCAATTCTATTTCGAATGACTTCAATACTTTGATTTAATGTGTTCTCACGAATTGTTTTGCGATGTGTTCTTGAAACACCTAACTGAAAATGTCCTTGTTCATCACCTGTTAAACGAAGTGACCAAAACTCATCTTTAATCAGCTGTTGGACCGCTTCTTTTTCTGCAGCTGGGTATTCAAAAGTAATTCTTGGATCATCTAAAGAATAATCTTTAGTTAAAACCTCAAAGTTAGAAGCTTTAATTGATTTTTCTTTTAACCGATCTTCTAATTGATTTGATTGTCTTGAAATAAAGTCTTTATAAACATTGTCAAAATCAATCCCAAGGACCATATAAAGGCCACCCTGTAGATCTAACCCCAAATTAATCTTTTGCTTAAATGGAAAATTAGTTTTCTTTAGGTCAAGATCTGCAACCGTTGGATAAACATAAATACCTGCAAAAACTAAAAAACAAACGAGGACAAAAAATTTTCCCCACCAGCTACGTTCCATAAACGTTCCCCTCTTTTCTTGTAAAGAAAATCAAACACTACATAGTCAAAAAAGACAAACAAAAAAATTGAAGTGAGTTTGTTAAACTTGGCCTTTAACAACCTGCGAAACTTGGCTTTTCATCATTTTCACTCGCACATTCGTTGCAAGCTCTAAAGTAACGACTTTTTCAGTCATGCCAGTTACTTTTCCTAAAAAGCCAGAGTTTGTAAGAACTTCATCTCCCTTTTTAATTTCAGAAAGAAGTCTTTGATGTTCTTTCATTTTCTTTTGTTGTGGACGGATCATTAAAAAGTATAAAACTCCGAACATCAGAACAAATGGAAGAACCATTCCCATAAAACCAGGTTGTTGTGCAGCAGCACCGCCTGCAGCAGTTGCTGATCCAGCAGGTACAGAGGATGCCGCTGTTCCAGCAGGAACAATCGGTTGATCTGCCCAAACAGTTGCAGCAGTGAAAAATAAACCTAAGCTAAAATGAAAAATATTACGCATCATATAAAATACCTATTCCTTAAAGATTTTCATACTTTATATAGAAAATTTTCGCCCATTCGTCAAACTGATTCTGCAAAATTGCGCTTCGCATCTGCTTCATGAGTTGGGTGTAAAAAGTTAAGTTATGTAAGGTATTTAGCCGTGCTGATAACAGCTCCTGATTAACAAAAAGGTGCCTCAAATAAGCACGTGTGTAATTTTTACAGGTATCACACTCACATTCTGGGTCTAAAGGACTATTATCTTCCTTGTAACGAGTATTTTTAATGTTCACTTTTCCATAAGAAGTAAAAAGCTGACCATTACGAGCATTGCGAGTTGGCATCACACAATCAAACATATCAACACCACTTCTCACTCCTTCAACTAAATCCTCAGGCCTTCCAACTCCCATTAAGTATCTCGGTTTATCTTCAGGTAACAATGGAGCTGTAAATTGAGTCATCTCTTGCATTAGCTCTGGCGACTCACCAATAGAAAGCCCACCAATGGCAAATCCATCAAATGGGAGCTCTGTCATTTCAGCTGCGCTTTTTTCTCGAAGCTGCTCATAAAGTCCACCTTGAACAATTCCAAAGCGTGCCTGGTGAGACTTTAATGGAAAATCTAAACCTCGCTTTGCCCAACGAAGCGTTCTTCCCATTGCTTCATCCACTTGCTTTTGTGTTGCAGGGTAAGGAGGACAGTCATCAAAAGCCATGACAATATCACTTCCCAAAGAGCGCTGAACTTCCATTGAAAGCTCAGGAGTAAACTGATGTTTTGATCCATCAATATGCGAACGAAAAGTCACTCCTTTTTCTTCAATCTTATTTAGCTTAGATAAAGAAAAAACCTGAAACCCACCACTATCCGTTAAGATCGGTCCATCCCAAGCCATAAATTTATGTAACTGCCCTAATTTTTCAACTAACTGATGTCCTGGTCTTAAATAAAGGTGATAAGTATTGCCTAAAATAATCTGTGCATCTATTTGTCTTAAATCCTGTGGTGTCATTGACTTTACTGTACCCAATGTTCCTACTGGCATAAAAGTCGGAGTTAATATCGTATGAGACTTATCATAAGCACCTTTAAGAGTAATTTTTCCAGCACGAGCTTGTGACTGCGGTGAATTTTTAGATTGTAATTCAAACTCAAGTGCACTCACAAAAACATCCTCTCCTATTTTAAAAATGGGTTGTCTTTTTTCTCAACACCCACAATCGTATCGGGACCATGCCCTGGGCATACCTTAGTATCATCATCTAAAATAAAAACTCTTTGGCGAATACTCTTTAAAAGCAGATCTAAATCCCCACCCCAAAGATCCGTTCTACCAATACTGTTTTGGAACAAGGTATCTCCAGAAAATAAAGTCTCACTTGCTTTTAGCCCACTATCTTCATGTAAGCGCAAACAAACCCCACCCGGACTATGACCTGGAGTATGATAAATAGAAAACTTCATCTGACCAATTTTAAGTTCTTGGTCGTTTTCAAAAAACTGATCTAAAGGCAAAGGCTCATCTACTTCAAAACCAAACATCTGAGCTTGCATCTTTAGGTTTTGATAAAGCATCTGGTCTTCTTGATGTAAAAAGATCTGTGGAACCGCATCTCCTTGCTTTTGACTGAGCGCCTCTTTTACTTTTCTTGTTCCTGAAATATGATCTAAATGAGCATGCGTATGAAAAAGTGCTTCGATCTCAATAGAAGCTCCCAGCTCTTTTTCTATTTGATCAATTTCTTTTAAAATCTTTTCAGGTTCTTCTCCGGGATCAATCACAGCTGCCTGATTTGTCTTAGGACAAACTAAAATCTGGCAATTACACTGAAATGGACCCACGGCCAAACATCGATGAATCATCCATTTGACTTAGCGCAAAACACACTTAAGTCGCAAGTTTTATTAAAAAAAAGACTCGAATTTTCAGTTTTTTTCATATAAATTCTTAGTTTCATTTCACTTTAAGCATCCGGGGGGAAGCAGATTATGAGCAAATCTTTATTTATCGGGTTTTTCCGACTTTTCATTCTATTTATCAGTTTTACTTTTGTCTCTCATTACAGCTTTGCACAAGATTTAATGGTTCAAACAGATACTGTAAAAGTAGATTTTTTTGCAATTGGACAACCGAGTTTTCTTAAAATCCACGGAAAAAGTGAACAGCTCAATGGAAAGATTCAAATTAAAAACAAAAAGCTTACTGCTTCTTTTCAATTTCCATTAAACACTTTAAACACTGGGATCAAACTCAGAGACAAACACATGAAAAAAAAATACCTTGAAACAAAAGCACACCCCAATGCTGTATTTGAAGTGAAGAGCTGGGACATTCCCAATGCGGATCAGCTTTTTTCTACTGGACTAGATGCGACTCTTTCTGGAACTTTAACTATTCGAAAAATCCCCCAAAAAGTCGACGTGCAACTTCAACTTACACCTGAAGGAAAAAACCTAAAAGTTCTCGCAAAACTAAAAACTAAGATCTCTGATTTTAATATTGAACTACCCAGCTTTATGGGAATCACTGTCGCTGAAGATATAGACTTACAAATCGCTTTTGATGCTGCAACTAAGGAGAAGTAATGAAAACATTATTTTTAACTTTAATCGCTGTTTTATTTCTCCCACAAACAAGTTTTTCTTTACCTGAGTTAGTAAGGCATGGTTACACCAACTGTACCACTTGTCATCACAGTCCAAATGGAGGTGGGATTTTCACTCAATATGGGCGGGCCTTAACTGCGGAGGTTCAATCTACTTACAATAGCGAAGGTGAGTCTGATTTTGCTTATGGGTTAGTAAAAACTCCAAAGTGGTTAGAGATGGGGGGGAACTTTCGTTCTATCGTGACTCGCCAAGAGTATCCCAACGAGAGTCTAACAAAGTTTATTCGCATGCAAGCGGACTTAGAAACAGCGCTTGTTTTTAATAAATTAAAAATCATTGGAACAGTGGGATTACAAGACACTGACTACCCTTCTGATCCTACTCAAGGAGCTTTTTTTAGTAGAAGGCATTACCTGCTTTATTCTGCAAACCCAAATCTTACTCTTCGCGCTGGAAAATTTATGCATACCTTTGGAGTCATGCAACCTGATCACATGGTTCCAACCCGGCAAGGCTTAGGTTGGAACATTGGTTCTGAAACTTACAACTTAGAGGCCTCATGGATTAATGAAGAGTGGAACCTTTTTGCAACTGGGGTTTTTGGACGACCTGATCAATCCACCTTAAACAGAGAAACAGGGTTTAGTTTAAATGCCAGCAGAAAACTTTCTGACACTTACAAAGCGGGGTTGAACTATTTTCATGGATCTGAGAATAATGACTCTCGGCATGTCATTGGAATGCATGTGTTAGCTGGCTTTACTCCAAAGCTTTATTTATTAAAAGAAACAAACTTTGAACAAAAAGACTCTCAGTGGAATTTATATAATTTCACTAAACTAGGCTATGAACCCACTCAAGGACTTCACTTTAACTTGTTTTTAGGGGCAGTTGCCTCAGACCTATCATCAGATACACCAATTTATTATATTTATGGTCCAGCAATTCAGTATTTCCCAAGGCCACATATCGACTTACAACTCACTTATGAAATGATTCACGAAAGAAACTCAAGCTTTGTTAAAAAGTGGTTAACATTGATGATGCATTTTTATCTCTAAGTTACGTGACGCAAGTCACCCTAAGAGTCAAAATATAACCGCCATAAAAAAAAAAAAAAAAACATGTTTATAATTTTTGTTTTTTTTTTTTATTTAAATAAAGAGGAA
>Ga0163108_10002946_pt1 | contig 12208 bp, 14 predicted proteins | sample Fk1155metaG_FD_109644 | JGI IMG/M metagenome (GOLD analysis project Ga0163108, IMG submission 109644) | Marine microbial communities from the Central Pacific Ocean - Fk160115 155m metaG | ecosystem: Environmental > Aquatic > Marine > Oceanic > Photic zone | place: The Central Pacific Ocean...
GAGCCAATCCTTTATCATGGCTATGTCATTTACATCTGGGTATTGCCTATCACTGGCTTTATTAAGCTCTGTCGCTAACCATTTGATAAACTCTTTTCTATTTGCTGGAATTAAATCTTCGTCTATATTATTTCGAATAAACTCTATTGCTTTTGAAGAAAAGTAAGGACCATTCGCAGCCAACTGATTAAGCATTCTATAATACTCTCTAGGCTCTTCTCCTTCTTTCTTTGGAAACTCTTTCCTCAAAGCACCTAGGTTGATTCCAGATAAATACTTAGCGTCCCTTTCTGCTGCGGTCTTTATTAAATCTTCTAAATATAAAAACTCAGAATCATAAGATTCTCTTTGCAAATAATGTGCTAATTTTATTATTGCTTTCATTGTATTCTCTTAAAGATAATCTTCTAGATCATCAAAGTTTCTTGATAATAATTTTTCTTCTAATCTCTCCAAGTCTCCTGAGGTTCCAACGGGTTCTTCGAATTCATAATGTTCTGGAGAAGAAGTATCTGTGTATTCTGATAATTCTTCGGGAACATATGGCTCCACTTCTTCTGATCCCATCAGAGCTTTCTGCTCTTTTGTGAGAGAGTCTATAAACTCATCCCACTCTTCATTTATTTCATCTATAATTGGATCTAGATTAGGATAATCTTTAACAATTGTATCAGCAAGATCTTCTAAGCTTAATTTCTCTAAGTCTTCAAAGTTTGGCTCTCTGTTTTCAATCCACTCAGAAAATTTTCTTATTATTTCTTTTCTTATTTCATAAACCTCATCTCTACCTGGAGAATCTGCTTGTTGATTCAAATCTTCATCTTGAAATAATTGTAAAGAAATTATATTATCGTCAAAGTCGTGATGCCCTTCTGGTTGCAGACTATATGCTGTCCATAAGGTTTCCAATGCATTGTCCATATTTAAATCATAAAGATAAATTAATCCTTGATCTATAGTCTCAATAAAGTTTTTTTCTAAATCATTAAAACCAATATCTGTTATGCTTTCAAAATCTGTTTCATAATTCCATTCAAAATGTCTTTCAGAATAGGGATCAGACAATTCTGCTAGTATACGACTTTTGAGCTCGTCTCTAAGCTCTTCCTCTCTTTCTAACGCTGAATAATTTGCAAGCTTAAGTATTAAATTGCTTTCCTCTGAAAGATCAAATGAATTCAGAAAAGAACTAAGCTTATTAAGTTTTTGAGTTATATAAAAATTTTCAATAATTTTTATATCAAAATTTTTAGGGTATCCTTCTTCGGTTAAAAATTTATCGGTAATATCTGATAAATAATCAACAGAGTCTTCTTCGTTGTCTTCATCTTTTGGATTTTTTTCCTCTTCATCTTTAACATTATACATATATTCTAATTCATCATACATTTTCAAATCCTTGTAATAGACGAACCTCGCCTATGCCTCATCTCAAGCCTCGTTAAAGCGATCCTCTTCTCTTAATAGTTCCTCTAATCCAGAAAAAAGCATAGGCTCTTCTTCTGGCTCATTATATTTCACCAAAGGCTCTTCATCTTCTCTCATAGAAGGTTCGCTATCTCCACATTGATTGTCTAACCAATTATCTGCTGAGCCCTTTTTGATCAAGTAATCTATTACGCCAGCCTCTTTGCCGAGGCCCATTCTGTCCAGCTTATCTGCCAGCCATATTAATTCTATTTTTAAATTCATGATTTATTCCTTAATATAATTTATTCTTTTATTTGACAAAATTTAGTTAAACCAGATACTTTTTCCACATGCATGCCTAAAAATGCAAAATCATCAGAAAGATCCATGTCTAACATTTTAGAAATTACCCCTGCCTTATAGGATACGCTTTGTGCAAGCTCTACAACCTTTTCGAGCTCTTCTAAGGTTGCCGAACCAGATTCAATAGTCGCCTTCTCTATTCCTAGCAATTCATCCGTCTCTCTTAACGCCTCAAGCGCAAGATCTCTGGAGCCATCTTCTTCAACCTTTTCTCTGAGCATATCAAAAGCTTTTACTGCTCCGGGACACATATCAAAATGCTCTGTATTATCTCCATGAAACTCTACCTGCTCTTCATCTTCTGACTCTTCATCTTCTGTTTCCTCAGAGCTTTCTTTATCTTCTGTTTTGCCCTCAGAGTCTTTCAATACTTTTGATAACATATTTAAAATATCATCTACAGATCCAGCCTCTTTTGAAAAGCCATCTCTGTTTAAATCTTTTAATAAATTTTCAAGTTTCTTTAACATAATTATCCTTCTTATATTTTATACAAAATATTAGTAACTTAATTTGCAGACTCTAAGGCTAACTCTGCAGCTATCCAGTTTATTTCAGAATAAGGCACAACCCAAACAAAGTCCTCTATTAAAACCACGTCTTCTCCAAGCCTTCCAACGCTGATAGCCACCAGAACCCCTGCTAAGTGCCCTGTTTTGTCAAATACACAAGATCCAGAAGACCCCTTCCATGCTGCTCCGTGAAGTATAAAATGCGAATTTTGAAATCCGGCTATATCACCACGAATTGTCATAAGATTATGCTGAGCAGGAAATCCCGAGAAGTAAAACTCTTCTCCAAGCTTATCTCTTATATTATACTGTGGTATTTTAAACTTTATAGGTTTAGTTTTTTGAAAGGCAGGAATCAAGATTATTGCAAAATCTTGCGCAGAGTCTCTATATACAACGCTTCCAAATCTTTCATTGTTCCATCTATCTGTAACTAAAAATATACTTCCAGAGTCAACAACATGAGCGGCGGTGAACACTACATGATATCCCTTGAACAAAAAATATGTACCAGATCCATAGGATCCCTCTGGGGAGTAAATCTTTACAGATGCATTTCTTGTTCTTATCTCATTTCTTGACATCGATGCTAGCTTTGCTTCAAAATCACTAACAATATAGGCATCTTTCCATGAGTCTGCATTAGGCTTTACAATGTTATCTGCTGGCACCAAAATAACCGCCAAGAATGCAGTTGCCAAAAACAATATCAATGTTTTGTATTTCATGAAACAATTCTCCTATTTATATGAGAATTATTAGCCGAATTTAACTATTCCTCTTCGGACTGTTCTAGGTGCCACCGGTAGAGGTCTCGAATTGAACGGTCGTCATTCAATTCGCTTTCCGATTCATCCTCAGGGATGTCACCCTTTGTATCTCTAACTTCCTCATTAGATCTAACTTCCTCATTAGACTCAGGCGGAGGGGCTTTTCGTGATGAACTGCAGTCTACGCATGTCCACCACACCTGTTTATTCGGCACGCGCTGCAATTTATCGGGAAGAATGATTCTAAATTTAAATTCACCATTAAATGATCTATCTATCTCGTTTGCCACAATCATCCAAAATGTATCGGGCGCGCCGGCCATCTTATTAAAAGGGGCTTTTGCCTTTTTTGCTATAAAACTTCTTTCTTCAGAAGATGCCATATGAAAGCCAACAAACTCGGGGTCCACCGGTGTATAGTTTTCAGGATATCCTCCACCCTTTCTTATAAAGAATGCTAGAGTTCCACAGCTATCGCCTGGTGAACCCGCCGTCTCTTGATTAGGATCGAAATCTCGCACTCTGACGGACAATGATAGGGTCAGGGATTGGCCGCTGCGATCACCACTGTACAGCTCAACATCAGGCGTTATAGGTCTCCCACCGCCGCCGCCTCTATACGATGGACACCAAACTTCTATAAGCTCTCTGTGCTCTCTGTCTGAAACCGTTTTAAATACAACCTCATCTAATTCAGACTCACTCCATTGTGAATGCTTTTTGATCAAACTATCTACATTGTTTGCTTCAGCTGTATAGCCATTAATATCTAAATAACTTGCAAGCTTAATAAGACTTTTTATCATCGCCTTTTCCCTCATCGAGTTTACAGATTCTAACCATACCTATATATATTGTTTATTAGCAAAAAACTAATAATAGCCTGGGTTTACAAATTAATTAAGTACAAACAAACTATTAAATTATTTGTCATATGAGCAAGAATTGGTGGAAAAATTGAATTGGACCTAAGTCTAAGCCATCCGATGTATACCCCTACGGGAAGGACTCCTATTATGTGATGTGGTTCGACATGAGCTAATGCAAATAAAATACTCGTTATTATAAATACATATTTTTTACTTAGAAATTTTTCTAGAATATGCCACAAAGCTCCACGAAAGAAAAGCTCTTCTGTTATTGGAGCTACTAGGCAAACAGATATAATTATATAGTAAAAAAGATAATCATGCTCACCGGTTGCTACTTCAAAAAATGGTTGCAGATTCTCTGGAAGCTCTGGAGCTTTGGTAATGCTGTCAAAAAATTGGATAGCCAAATTATGATATAATATTATTGCCATCGCTCCAAAGAAGGCATAAAGATAATCGCTTAACTTGCCTAATCTAATAGCGAAAAAATTCTGAAATAGTTTTTTAATAGTTTCAATCATATTCATAGACTATTAAAAAATTTTACTAAAAAAATCTGTTTATATCAAAATATCTTTAAGTACCAAGCGATTGCGCCCATGATGAATTGAACCGAAATGAATACTCCAATTGCTTTTATCTTAAAAGAATTTAGCTCATCCACCTTAACTATAAGCTCTTTAAACTGAGTGGGTGACGCAACCTCGTCTACCTTTTCTTTCCAAGCTTTTAAGTCATCAATTCGGTCTTCTTTTGCTCTTATCTCTATTAGCTCTTGCTTCACTTCTTGCAATTGTATATTTAGATTATCAATACTGTCTGCGAGAGACACAAGTTCTTTTAGGACAAGTTTAGAGTACTCGTTCCAGCCATTTTGATGATTATCAGGCATCTTTCGCGACCTTCTTGCACCCTTTGCTTGCAACCATGCTTGATATACCACTTAGCTTGTTAACTACTGTGTTGATTTTAGTCTGATTGTCTTTACTTTCTACTTTAATTAATTCAAGAGCGCTTCTTGCTTCTTGTATATTTGATAAAATATCCCATAATGTTGAAGCATTAATCTTCAACTGTTCATCGCGATCCTCTAACTCTCCGCATAAAGTTTTAAGTTTGTTTATATTATCTCTACAGGTCTTCATTACATTCTCCAAAAATTAATATTTATTAAAATAACTTTTAAGAACTTAACTAGACTTTTACATGATATTGTTAAATAATTAGCATGTTATAAAAATATGTTATATTTATTCCAAAGAAATGTATCCCGTCCCTAGAATTGCACAAACTTTATCATTATAAGAACACTCTGGGATTTCTAATCCTAAATACAGATTGTCCCATATTATTTCCAAACAAGCGTCTGTCTTCCATGCCCATTCTATATTATCCTTTTCTGCATCAGAGCACAAAAGCTCATCGCTTGTTGCCTTGGCCGCTACATAGTCTTGCAAAGGATGTTTCGTATTTAATTCTAGATTTGCTCCACATAAAAATAAATTTGTATCATAATATGGATCATCTTTAAAATGCCAAATTTTTACATAACCTGTTAATGGATCTGTTTCTATATAGTCTTCGCATACAACTACTGAATCATCCCACCTTAAACATGATAAATAAAAATCTCCCTCAGACTTGTCGTTTGTGTCTGTGCAACTGCTTGTAAAAATTAATAATAAACTTAAAAAGATGTCCTTTGCATACGGCAACTATTCTCCCATAGTATCTTGTATTAACATATCAATGTAAGAAGAGCTGTATCCTCGCAAGCTTGTATTCAAAACCATTTCATCTGTAATAAAGTAAAAAGTTGGCCAACCCGAAATATTCCACCCTGTAGATGAACTGCTATCGATCATAGCCCTACTTCCTGCCAAAACTGGTTCTGATATTCCATAATCATCTGCCCATCCTTTGCAGTCATCAGCGGTAGGCTCAAGGCCTTGCGCTGTCTCTACCAAAACAGTTAAGTATGAAAGATCTTCATAGCTATCCGCTACAGATTGAACCTCTGTTGCCGCAACGTTGCAAGGGCCGCACCACATTGCGCTGAAATCTAGAACTATAGTATCTCCATAAAAATCATACAAAGATACATCATTATTATTTTGATCTTTCAAAGTAAAATTGCACGGATGATCTCCAATGTTCTGAGAGCAAGTCTCCCAAGTTGCAAAAGGATATTCGGCCTCTTCCTCATTGTCAAATCCTGTATCAGCTTTGCTTTCAATATTTTGCATGCATGATGAACATGCCGTCAAAATTACCAAAAGAAAAAGCAGACACATATTTTTATTAAACATTTATTAACTCCCTATGTTTGTTGTTGTTCATTGAGACTCATCTTCATCCAGATCTTCACTACAATCTGCCCAAACTGCATATGAAATGTCTATTAAGCTGCCATCTGCAGGCGCTATAGTAAACGTTACAGAGTTTGAAGTGCTGCTGTATGTCCAATCTGCATTGACAGCGCCATCAACCAGCACTTCTATAGTATCTTCTATTGGATCGCCAGAAAGAGGAAAGTCCATTAATGCCATTGATTCTCTGGCCAAAGTGTCCATTTGAGTTCCCCAATCAGATGCGCAAATAGACATAAAAGTTCCACCTAGATCGTTTACTACATCGTAATATCCGTCTCCAAATTGTGCTCCACCATTTGTTGAGCATCCGCTGGGATAATCTCCAGCAACCGCGTGAGCCGCAACCATTGAGCTTGAAGACTTAAGGCTTGCAAGGTGGCTGCTTACTTCAGACGGGGTTACATAAGCGCTAGATCCATCTGGCTCGTCTGACACATATATAACAGCCAGCTTTGCATCTGATCTCAAAAAAGTACTTCCAATACCAGCATCAGCACCAGGCTGGGTTGCGAGATATGAGTAATAAAGCCCCCTCTCCATTGGGCTACCTGTGGTTCCAATGCTATCTATGATATTTCCAACTTCTGTTATTGGGTCTGAAGATGCTGATGTTACTATTGTTCCATTTACAAAATTTTCATCATCTGTTGTTATAAATGCAATTTGAAAATCAACTCCAGCAGATGAAAAAACTGCTATAAAAGAATCAAAATTATTTTTAAAATTTATTTGATTTGAATACATAGAGCCAGAATTATCTATAACAAATAATATGTCTGTAATAGCCATCCCGTCTTGCTCAAAATTATCAGTAACATAGCTTTCGTAGTCACCTAGTCCATCCTGATCTGCAGTTACAATTGGGTTCAAAGGATCGCTAGATACTACCTCTATATAAGCTGAATCATCATATATATCCAAAGGCATATACGAAACGTCCAGACTTATCGTCTCTCCAGGAGTCATTGTCCAAGGAAGAGGGCCATATTCTGTCTCATACTCTCCAAGGTCGAAATCAACAGGAAGGCTTGCAAAATATTCTACATCACTAATCTCTAGTGAAACATTTCCAATGTTCCCTATAACAACCTCAAGAGTATCATCGCACCCTAGATACACAGATCCAAAGTCATAATACTCTGGAGTTATCTCTATAACCGGAGCATCCCCTGAGCCGCCAACCGGAACCCACGTATCTGGTTCATCTTCATCATTCGATAAGATGCTAACAATATCACTGTTTGTTTCGTATGTATCTGGATTATATGTAACAACAAGATCTGTTGACTCCCAAGGCTCTAGCGACGTTACCGGCAAGGCGCTTAGAACGAAGGTAGAATCTCCATTCACAAGAGATGCTCCATCCAAAGTCAAGATATCATTGCCAATATTTGATATACTTATAATAATTTGATCGCCATAACCATTGGCGTCAATGGCTCCGAACTCATGCTCTACTGGGGTTACATCTATCTCCGGAGCCAATACTGGTGGCTCGGTTTCTTCTGGTATTAACGATAAATTATAATCACTGCATCCAACAAAGAAAATTAAACATAAACTTGCAACAATTGACCTAAACAAATTCCCCTCCTAAATATATATTTGATATCCAACTTCTACCAGAGCCCCATTATCTGGTACAAAATCAAGCTTAACTGAGTTTGAATCCTCAACGTACTCCCAACCATATATTGCTTCGTTATCAAGATATACAATTATTGAATCTGGAATTGGATCATCCTCACTTAGGTTGACATAATCTTTTAATTCTGTTAAATAAGATGATTCAGATAGCCATACAGACCAATCTTCTTCGCATATATCTATTGCGCTCTTATTGTATAATACTGCAAGCTCTTCATATTTATATCCTACATCATATGCATAGCCACAAGTACTGCCCTCCAACTGAGTGATGGAGACAACATCGTGCCTCACCTCTGAAAACTGTTCTTGTAGCCATTCTTGAAAAATTTCAGGAGAAATGCTGCTCTGCTCATTTTCGTCAGAAATTAGAAACAAAAGAAAGTCGGCCTCTGCTCTTGGAAAGTTAAATCCTTCTTCTGATGTCAAAAAATAATATGTAGCAGCAAAGCCTTCTTCATAGCCGGTGGATGGCAATAAGTTTGGAGCCATCAACATGTCTATGGAGCTTGAGGAAGAATCATACGGACCTATATATCCGATGTTTGTTGGATCCATTGTAATGTAGCCAAATTTATAATCTAATGTAAGCCTTTCGATATCTAATCTTAAAAGCTCCATTCCATTGGCGACATCTTCAAAGTTGTCATGCATTGATCCAGATGTATCTAATGATATTAAAACATCCAGTTCTTCTATTGGTTCGGGCTGTATAAACGAGTCCACCACCACTCGGGTCTCTCTTTGGCTTACAATTGAAACATCACTGCCTTGACACCCAGCGGTTAATAATAAAACAAATATTATACAAAACCGTTTCACCTAACCCTACCAAACTTAATATACAAACTTAATATACATATGTAGTATAAATATTAATTGTTTTTTAGAATAGTGTTTAGTATAACATTAAGTTTTGCTTAGCGACAAAATATCAAAATAAACATAAAACATTTGATAATCAAAGAAGTATTGAATAAAAATCTTATATATTTTTTTCAAGAAAAGGACTTCTTACTCAAACCCTTTGTCAGACAAAGCTTGTTTAGATTATAAAGTTTTTCAAACCTAGAATTGCTATAGCTATCTGCAGCCATTTTTGGACCCACCAGATCAGCGATGCCCATAGCAACCTCTGTCCTCTTCCTGGTGGATTCTACAGGGTGCCTTGGTCGCTCTACCTTTTCTACAAACCACTTTACCCACTCGGCTATACTTTTTTCTTGACTTACATCTGTCTTTCTTTGAACATAGGCTGTCATAAACTCCAACTGCTTATCGTAGCTCGATAGAACCTCCATCTTTTCTTCTACGGTTGAGTTATCCACGTCTACTCCGTATGCTTTTAAGAGACTTATTCCTAGTCCTCCGCAAATATTGAATTGCCATAATCCGAAAGAACAACACAGGCCTTTACCGGATATATCTATGGCTCGATCAGCATGCTTTTTTCCGTAGTCATCACAATCTCCGGCTATATCAGGTTTTAGATTTGACTCTTCTTTGGCGTTGGCAACCATTGCAATGCAGAGATTTTTATTTTTAAGCACAGAATATAAATCATTATACAACTGAATAGAGCCAGTTTGCCCAGAGGTTGTCCTATAAGAGGAGGGAGCTTCTTTGGAGGAAAAGTCCTCCAAAGCTGCTAGAGTTTTCTGTCCAACCGATCCGTCTGCAGTCAAGTTGAGCTCTTGATTATTTTTCTGAAAAGCCAAAACAGCTCTCTTCGTTTGCTTTCCGAAGATGCCATCTGCGCCAGCTGGCATAAAGTAGCCCTTATCTAATAATAACCTTTGTATTCTTTCTATAGAATAATCTTTTGGGGGATCATCCCTGTCTCCAAATTCGATCTTGCTTAAAACATTATCTCTTAATTTTTCTATTTTAGTTTTAAAAGATTCAAACTCTGATGAAACAAAATTAAAAATAGACTCAACAGACTCTTCTATACTTGATGTTTTAAAAAGTCTTATTAAAGATTTGCGCCTTTCCAGGTCTGACACGATTATTCCTCCTTAGCTAAGAAGGTTTCCATATTTTGTTTTTCATCGTAAGTTGAGGTTACCTCTACTGTGGTCAAAGCATTTGTTTCATTCTTAGCATCTTCAGAGGATGGGTAAACAACCAATCTGCAGGAGAGAAGTCTTCCAGAGTCATCATAAAGAGAGTCTGTAATCCTATGATTAAACTGAGTAAGACCTGTCATTATTCTGCTAAACATTCCGAATGTATCTGCTGTTTCGTGATCAAAGACCGACTCCTCCCAAACCTCATGCGCAACCTCGTGCATTGTAGGATCTGTTTCTGCCTTTACAATAAGGGAATCAGTAGATTGCACAATCCCTCCTGGAATTGAACTTTCATCTTCATCAACCATTTGTATTACAAAATGTTGTCCATGACCATCTGTTTCAACGCTGATAATTCTTACCAAATATTGTTCATAATCTTCTGGGGTTGCACTAAATATGCTCCTGGCCAATATAGCGGTTCGATCTATATACCCCGGCATTTGTTCACCGCTCAATGAATCGCTCGCCAAGGATGAAGAATAAAATCTTTTTCCATCGGAATCATCATGAGCACAATTATGGTAAGGGGTAAATCCATCTGCTGAATTATGAACTGTATGCTGTGTTATATATTGAGCCAGCATAGCATGCCCCATTGAGCCAATATCTGCACGACTATATGAGCTTCCATCATATTCATCGGAGGCATCAATAGGGCTTCTTACATCTGCATTCCAAATACCCTCTACAATTTCTGCAACTGCACTACTAGATATTTCTTCATACGTAACAGAATCAACCTGTATAGCTCCTTCGTCAATTGCGTTGTCAGCAATAACATCAGCAGTTATTGCATCATCATCAAAAACCCTAGAGCTTATTGCGTCGGCTTGAAAAGAATCTTCCTGGATTCCGTCTGGCCTTATAAGATTTACATTTTCAACGGCATTATTTATATTGTCATAGCCTTCGTCCATAAAGTCTTGTAAATTATTTGCCGCAGAAGAGCTGTCGTTTATAGAGTCTACATCAACTTCAGGAAGACCTGTTGATGCAGATGTCTTTACAGCGCCGGTATCACCCTCCCACTCCATAACATTAACATCTGGAAAGTTATCAGTAACATTTATAGCAGTATCGTCACTATCCCACTCTTTAACATCTACCTGCAACCTGGCAGTATCTGTTCCTGTTTTTGCTGAAATTCCCTTGATCTCCTGTATACTAACGCCGGGCATGCCACCTGTTGTTGGAGATGACGCAACCCCGGCTCCGTCCCACTCAACTGTGTTTACGCTAGGCTTAAAAGATGGAGACAAAGCAATATCTGCTGCAACTCCACCAAGAAGGTTGTTGCCCCAGCCCAAAACATTAACATCTGGTTGTCCATCAAGCCCTGATGCCATCGCCGCCGGTGATCCTCCGTTAAGTGGATTGACTTGCGCATAATACGAAACATTTGTATTTGGAACCGCCTTATGTGTTCCTGCTCCTCCTACAATGTTTATAAGTCCAGAAACTAATCCATCTGATCCAACATCTGGGTCTGACCATCCGGCAACAGTTATTGCCGGGAGATCAGTGTCACCTCCTACACTTATATTCGCAGCAACCCCTCCCCAGTCTACAACATTTGCATTAATTGTTGAATTTGTAAGAAGGGCAATATGAGCATATTCTAAAATATTATTTACAGGCTCTCTAAAGCATAAGATATAACCTTGATCTCCCGACCCTGGATCAGTAGTCCATATGTCCTGCCCAGCAAAGGGGCCTGTTGTATTGTTTGCATCAAAATAAAATAATCCCGGAAGGAGGCATTCGTTCGCCGCCGCCGGAGGAGTTCCTGAGGCGTGATGATGATGATCCAGCATATCGTGCAATAATCCAGCCCCTAATCCCGGTGGGTTTAGGGTGCCAGGAATTTGCACCCAACCAGTCGCGAGGGGGCCCGTACCGTCACTCCAATATGCATCCAGAGAAACACTGTAAATGCTGACGGTCGGAGAACTTCCTATCATAAAGCTAGTCTGGCCTGCACCGCCGAGGATTACCTCTAAAGTAAAGTATAAATCAGTACTATCTCTTGTTTCATGTCTCATGGGCAACTAACCTCTTCTTCTAAATGAAAATTTTATAGTTCATTTTACTTATATTATTAATAAAAAATAATAAGTATACACACCTAACATACATACTAATATCATTAGTATGTTATAGCGAGGAGAATAAAAATGGCAGAATCTA
>Ga0163108_10002947_pt1 | contig 12208 bp, 10 predicted proteins | sample Fk1155metaG_FD_109644 | JGI IMG/M metagenome (GOLD analysis project Ga0163108, IMG submission 109644) | Marine microbial communities from the Central Pacific Ocean - Fk160115 155m metaG | ecosystem: Environmental > Aquatic > Marine > Oceanic > Photic zone | place: The Central Pacific Ocean...
AGAAGCAGTTTTTGTTGGTTCTCCCACCAGCTCGTTGGAATGTGCTGCTGGATCGTTTCAGCGAGATATCACTGTCGGATGAAGAGGGAGCCGAAGTGGAGCGGGTTATCGGGGGAAGTTCGGCCCACCTGACACTGGACAAGGCGGGTCGACTATGTCTACCGGAGGAGCTGGCCGCCGTGGCCGGGCTACGGAAGGAGGCCATGTTTGTGGGTCGGTTGAACAAGTTCGAAATCTGGGAGCCGGGTCGATTCAAAGAAAACAGCAAGGGCAACGAGGCGGTCGCGGCTGCGGCCATCAAGAATTTAAACCTATGAACCTGATGCAATACTTGTCAGTTAGTGGAGCCCTTGAGGGGCCAAGGGAGAAATTTCTTTCCCGCAGGATTGGTTACAGCCAGGAAGGCTTGGCCAATGAGAGGGGAGGGGTGCTTGCTCATCCGGAGCCGGTAGCGCTGGCTGAGTCGGCGGTGCAGGAGTCAGGGCAGGGCGAGTTCGGCTTTGTTGAGCCGCTCGAGATTGAGCCGAGGTCGTCCGGGCCGGGAAACCACCTCGCGCTTGGCCAGTCGGAGGCCAAGCCGCAGGACCGGGATCAGGTTGAGGTTTACAGCCGGATCAGCCCGGCGCGCGTGCGGGTGGTGCGGAACGATTTGACCGAGTCGGATTTGGCGGTTCGCACTGGTGAAGGGGTGGAGCAATATCGCCCGAGCCTTATCGCTGAGGAGCCGTCGAGGAGCTCGTGGACGGAGCGGATGCGCGGTCGGTTGGGATCTTTAAACCAAGTGTCGCGCTGGGTGTCACGCCGGTCGTGGCGTTGGGTGCTGGCATTCAAGTCGTTTTGGCCGGTCGGCATCATGGCGGGGGCATCGGTCGGTGCTCTGAAGGTTGCCCCTAAAAAAGTGGCGGAGGAGGTGCCGGCACAGGTGAACTCTACCGAACTGCAGGAGGCGATCGAGGTGGCCAAGGATTACAAGACGGACGTGTACGTGGACGGTAAAGTGGCGTGGAGCTACGAGGAATACGTCGCGAGCGTAAAGGAGATGGTTTCCACCGACGATGCCCATGACCTGTGACCGAATTCATCCACGAACCGGTTCTGCTGGAGGAAGTGCTCTTGGCGCTTCAACCGGCGGCGGGCCGGTTGTACGTGGATGGCACGGTCGGCGGCGGTGGGCACGCGGAGGCGATTCTCGAGGCGAGCAGCCCGGGTGGGCGGTTGGTGGCGTTCGACCGCGACGACCGGGCGATCACGGCTGCAGCCAAGCGGTTGGTCAGGTTTGGCGATCGGCTGGAATTGCACCGAGAACCTTTTTCCGGCCTGGCCAAGCGCTTGGCCGAGGCAAGCTGCGATGGGGTGTTGCTGGATCTCGGGGTCAGCTCACCTCAACTCGACGAGCCGGAGCGGGGCTTCAGTTTTCAGACCGAAGGCCCGCTGGATATGCGGATGGATCACCGGCAGTCGATGACGGCGGAGCAGTTGGTCAACGGGCTCGAGGCCGAGGAGTTGGCGAGGATTATTTGGGAACTGGGTGGCGAGCGACGGTCGCGCCGCATTGCCCGGGCCATAGTTGAGCAGCGAGATATGCAGCGATTCGAGACAACCACGCAACTGGCCGACACGGTGGAGCGGATCTGTCCCCGGCGCGGCGCGCGGACGCACCCGGCGACGGGTGTGTTTCAGGCGTTGCGCATGGCGGTGAACGACGAGCTGGGTCAGGCGCAGACGGGGCTGGAGGCCGCTTGGTCGGTGCTCAAGCCGGGTGGCCGCCTGGCGGTCATCACGTTTCACTCCGGGGAGGATCGGCTGATGAAACAGTTCAGCCGCCGCTTGGCCAGAGCGTACACGGTGCGAGGCGAAGTCGATGTGCCGGAACTGCGCGAACCGCGTGAACCGTTGGGCCGGGAGCTGAGTCGCAAAGCGATCAAGCCAAGCGCCACGGAGCTGGAGCGAAATCCCCGAAGCCGCAGCGCCAAGTTGCGGGCGTTGGAGAAGATGTAAGGACTATGTCGCGCAACCGTAAAAAACAGGATTCCCCGCTGAGCGTTGGTTCATGGATCCGGGCTGCGCTGATTTGCCTGCTCCTCGGCGGCGCGGCGATGGGGTACGTATGGCAGAAGTCGCAGATTCACCAACTTGGCACCGAGGTTCGCAAGAAGGAAGTGCGGCTTGAGCTGCTTGAGAGCGACAACGAGCGCTGGCAGCAGCTCCGTGCCGAGATGCGCTCGACACAGAAACTTTATGAAAGAGTCCGCAAGCTCGGGCTGGGGTTGACGATGCCGCAGCCGGAGCAGGTGCTACGACTCCCAGATCTTTCGCTGGACGCCAAGGAGCCAAAGCAAAGCAAGCCGGGGGAATACCGAACGGTAAAAAACACGCCGCGTCGAGGACGGCCGTAACAGAGATGCAAAACAACCTGTTTACAGACTGACATGGCGACATTAGCAGCCAACGCTCACCGGGGAAGGGTGATGTTACTGGTCTCACTCATAACGGCCGGTTATGTGGGACTCGGGGTGAGGTTGGTGGACATTCAAGTGCTGCAGCATGACAAGCACGCTGCGCACGCGATGGATAACACGCGGCGCAGGGTAGTGCAGGCCTCAAGGCGGGGCGACATCCTCGACACTCGCGGCACGGTGCTGGCGACGAGCCGTATTGCCAAGACGGTGTGCGCCGATCCCTCGCTGGTGGGCAGCCACCAACTGATCGTTGCACAGGCGATTGCGCCGTTCCTCGGTAGAGACGCCGCCGACTTGGCCAAGCGCATGAAGTACCGCGTGTACACCGACAAGCAGGGACGCCAGCGCGAGGACAAGCACGTCGTGCTCAAACGCAAGGTTCCGCTCGAGGATTGGAAGAGTATCACCAACGCGCTAGCTCATCTCCAGTTTGGAGTCGATGTGAAGTCGCTGCCACGCAATGAGCGGCTGAAATATTACAACGTCAAGCGCTCTGTTTTTTGCGAGCGGGTGGACTCGCAGTTGCGCGTTTATCCGAGCGGCAATCTCGCCGCACACGTGACCGGTTTTGTCGGTGCGCGCGACCCGGAAGGCTCAAGCGTGCCGGTGATCGGTCTCGAGGGGAAACACGGTATCGAGAAGATGCTCGACTCGGCACTCGAGGGCGTGCGCGGCTGGCGCGAGACCGAGACCGACCGCAGTCGCCGCGAGGTGGTGGCGTTTCGCGAACACAACGTGAAGCCGCGTGACGGGATGAATGTGGTGCTGACGCTCGACGCCAATGTGCAGTACATTGCTGAGAAGGCGCTTGAGGCGCTTTGCGCGAAGCACACCCCAGCGAGCGCGTGCGTCGTGGTGGTGAACCCGCAGACTGGGGCCATACTCGCTCTGGCCAATCGGCCGACGTTTGATCCCAACAAGCCGGGCGAATCGAATGCGGCCAACCGCCGCAACCGCGTGATTACCGATTCATTCGAGCCGGGCTCGACATTCAAAATCGTGGCGGTGTCCGGCGCTCTCAACGAGGGAGCGGTGCGGCTTACTGACCGATTTCACTGCGAGAACGGCCGCTTATATTTCGCCGGCAAGGTATTGCGCGATCACCATGCATATGGCCCGCTGTCGGTCCGGGAGATCATCACTAAGTCGTCCAACATCGGCACGGCCAAGGTGGCAATGAAGCTGGGCTCGCATCGACTGCACAATTACATTTCCCAAATGGGCTTCGGTCAGCGCAGCGGCGTGCCGCTGCCTGGGGAGGTGCGAGGCATCCTTCATCCGGTCAATAAATGGAGCAAGCTCTCGATCTCACGGATTCCAATGGGGCACGGGATTGCGGCGACACCGCTGCAACTCGTGATGGCGATGTCCGCCATGGCCAACGGGGGCAACTTGATGCGACCGCTGTTGGTTGATCGCTTGGTGGACCGGGACGGGAACATCGTGATGCAATACGAACCAACCGTGGTTCGCAAGGTAATCCGCGACGTGACGGCGCAGCAGATGGTGCAGACGCTCAGGACGGTGGTCTCGGACGAAGGCACCGCGAGTCAGGCTCGGCTGGAGAACTATGCCGTCGCTGGTAAGACCGGTACGGCTCAAAAACCGTCCAAGACACGGCGCGGCTATGAGGCAGGGAAATATTTTTCGTCATTCATCGGTTTCCTGCCGGCAGAGAATCCCCAACTGTGCATCGGAGTGTTTGTGGATGAGCCGCACAATGGCCACTACGGGGGCACGGTGGCGGGTCCTGCGTTCAAGATGATTGCGGAGCAGTCGGCCAACTACCTCGGCCTCGAGCCTTCGGTGCCGGTGAAATCGATGTCGGAACAGAAATCCAAGGTGGTGTTGAGATGATGGAACCGCGGACGCTAGGTTTTGTGGAGGAGAGCTGTAACGGGCAACTCGTCGCAGGCGAACGCTCAGCGAGTGTGCGCCGCATCTGCACCGACTCGCGCTTGGCCAAGGCGGGCGACCTGTTCGTGGCGCTTCGCGGTGACCAGTTTGACGGGCATGACTACCTCAACGACGCGCTTGGCCAAGGGGCGGAGGCGGCTGTGGTCAACCGAGCCCGGCTTGGCCAGGCGGAGGTTGCCGGGCCGAGGATCGAGGTGGAGGAAACCCGCAACGCCCTTGGCCTGTTGGCTGCCCGCTACCGGCAGGATTTTGAACTGCCGGTGATTGCCGTTGGCGGCTCGAACGGCAAGACGAGCACCAAGGAGATCCTGGGCACGGTTTTGGGACAGCGATTTGAGACGCTCTTGAGCGAGGCCAGTTTCAACAACGATATCGGCGTGCCGCTCACACTGCTGCGGTTGAGCGAGTCCCACGAGACGGCGGTGCTCGAGGTCGGCTCGAATCACCCCGGCGAACTGCAACCGCTGCTGAAACTTGTCCGGCCAAGGTACGGAGTGCTGACGAGCATCGGCCGGGAGCACTTGGAGTTTTTTGGGGATCTTGAGGGAGTCATTGAGGAGGAGGGCGCGCTGGCGGAGGCGCTGCCGCCGGAGGGCTGCCTGTTCGCCAACGGAGACATTAAGGGATTGGATGCCATTCGTGCCCGCTGCCGCGCGGCGGTCATTACTGTTGGGGAAGGAGAGGCCTGCGACTGGCACATCGGCGACATCCGGATCGACGAGAGAGGGACCATTTTTGAAGTCATTTCGCCAAAGGGAGATTGGAGCGGAACCTACCACGTCAACCTACTGGGCCATCAAAACGCCCGGAACGCCGCGCTCGCGATAGCGCTCGCGGCTGAACTGGGCCTGAGCCGGGAGGAACTGGATCAGGGCCTGCAGTGTTGCCGTCCAGCGTCGATGCGAATGGAGATGCAGATACTCGGCGGTGTCCGCATAATCAATGACGCCTACAACTCCAACCCGGACTCCCTTCTGGCGGCTTTGGAGACAATGGGATTGTTTCCCGTAAAAGGGAAGCGAATCGCCGTTCTGGGCGATATGGCCGAGCTTGGCCAAGCCAGCGAGTCCGCACATACAGAGGCGGGCCAGCTTGCGGCCAGGCTCGGCCTGAACGGCCTTGTCACCGTGGGCCGGTGGGCAGATACAACGGCACGCGCGGCACAGGCGGCCGGCTTGGCCAACGTGGCGGCGTTCGACGACATTACTATGGCCGGCTCAACGTTGGCCAAAAAACTGAAACCGGGCGATGCGGTGCTCATCAAGGGCAGTCGTGCAGCGGGAATGGAAAGCATCATCGAGGTGCTCTCGGGAGCCATGAATACGTAGCAAGGCAGGATGATTTTTTATCTCAGCCAGGTGCCGCAGTGGTTGGCCGAAAACGGCCACGCCGCCTTGGCGGATTGGCTCTCCTTCCTGCGGGTGTTCCAGTACATCACCTTTCGGACGGCCGGCGCGGCGGTCACGGCGCTGCTGTTTTGCTGGTGGTTTGGCCCGAAAATCATCGGGCTGCTTAAGCGGCTGAAATTCAACCAGAACTACAAGGACAAGGCCGAGGAAGCCGGTGGTCTGGATGCGCGGGTGCTCAGCAAGAGGGGCACGCCGTCGATGGGGGGGGGTCATGGTAGTGCTGGCGCTGGACGTGACCGCGCTGCTCTGGGCGAAGTGGAACGAGTTTCTCGCATTGAGCCTGATGTCGGTGTTAGTGCTTGCAGCGCTCGGGTTTTACGACGACTGGGTGAAACTCACCAAGCAGGACAAGGCCGGCATTCACTCGAAGGTGAAGCTGGCAGTGCAACTGGCGCTGGGCCTGTTTATCGGCATTTACCTGTGGCATCACCCCACCAAGAGTGACTTGATAGGGGAACTGGTGGTGCCGTTTTATAGCGGGAAGATTGTTTTCGCCGGAGTGGGATTTGTGGGCTTGTTGGTTACCACTGTGGCTATTGTGGGCAGTTCCAACGCGGTGAACCTGACCGACGGCCTCGACGGCTTGGCTATCGGCTGCACACTGATCGTGACGTTCGTGTTCATCATCTTCACCTACATCGCCGGCAATAAGATCATGGCCGACTATCTGCGCGTGCCGTACGTCGAGGGGGCGGGGGAGTTGACGGTGTTCTGCGCGGCGATGATCGGGGCCGGCCTTGGTTTTCTCTGGTTTAATTGCCACCCAGCGCAGGTGTTCATGGGTGACACTGGCTCGCTCGCGCTGGGCGGTGTGCTGGGAGTGATCGCGGTGCTGATCCACCAACCGTTTGTGCTGGTGATCGCAGGCGGGGTGTTCGTGCTCGAGGCATCGTCGGTGATGATTCAAACAGGTTGGTTCAAGCATACTCGGCGAAAATATGGAGAGGGGCGGCGAGTGTTTTTAATGGCGCCACTTCATCATCACTTCGAGAAAAAAGGCTGGTACGAGTCGCAGGTGGTCGCGCGGTTTTACATTCTGGGAATTCTTTTTGCGGTAATCGCTTTGAGTACGCTGAAATTGAGGTAAGTTAGGCAGTGGTGTACAAGCTGAAGGGCAAACGGGTATTGTTGGTCGGTCTCGGTTCGAGAGGCCGCTCCGCCTGTCGCCTGCTCTGCTCCAGCGGCGCCTCGGTGGTGGCGGTGGATCATAAAGACGACGACTTATTTCGCCGCGAGAGCGAGGCCTTGGCCAAGCTGGGGGCGGAGGTGCACCTGGGCTTGACCAAACCGCTGACCAAGTTGCTAGAAGGCGTCGAGTTGGGCGTGATCAGCGTGGGCGGCATCCGCGAGACCGCTTGGGTGCGCGCGTTGCGCAAAGCCGATGTTCCCGTGATCGGCGAGCTCGAGCTTGGCTTTCAGCAGTTGCGCTGCCTTAACATCGCAGTGACCGGCACCAATGGCAAAACCCCGGCGGCCAAGCTGATCGAGCAGGTACTACTTGGTGCGCAGAGAGAGACCCGGTTCGCCGGCAAAGTGGACTGCCCTATCGGCGACGCCGTGGGCGAGTCGAAGGAACTGGATTACCTGATCCTTGCTGTGAACTCGTTCCAGCTTGAGCTAAGCCAGTTTTTCAGCCCGACCGTCGCTGTGCTGACGAACATCGCGCCGGATCACATGGATCACTACGGCAGCATGGCGGATTATGTGAAAGCTAAGGCGCGAATTTTCGCCAACCAGCAACCGTTCGACTGGGCGATCGTACAGAGCGAGGCGCTGGCACAGATTCGCTCGCTCGGCATCGAGATCCCGTCCAAGATTATCACGTTCAGCGTGAGTAACCGCCGGGCGGACATATCGCTTGACCGCAGTCTGATCGTGAGCCGCGTGCCGGGGTGGGAAGGGCCTCTCATGGATTTCACCAAATGCCAACTGCAGGGGGCGCACAACGCGGAGATTCTGATGGCTGCGCTGGCTGTGGGTCGGGTGTTCCGAGTGCCTCTGGAACAGTCGACGGAGGTGCTTCGCAGTCATCCGGCGTTGCCGCACCGGTGCGAACTCGTGGTCAAGAGGGGCGGGGTGAGCTACATCAACGACTCCCGCTCCACCAACCTTGCCGCGCTAGAGAAGTCACTTTCATCAATGAAACCGGGCCCCGAAGGTCGCCCCAACGTCTGGCTGCTGGCCGGTGGGCGGGATAAGGGCGGCGCGTTTCACGACATCGGCCCACTGCTTTCGCAGAGAGTCAAGGCGGCGTTTTTGATGGGTGAAACCCGCGAAAAACTGCGTGCTGCGTGGAGTCTATTCACACCCTGTCGCCTGATCGATTCACTGGAGGAAGCCGTCCAGCAGACGGCGGAACAGGCCGAGGAGGGTGATGTCATTTTACTCTCGCCAGCGAGTGAGGATTCCAGTAGCGTCGACGGCTATCAACATCGTGGCGAGATGTTCCGACGCTCAGTCGAACTCTTGGCCGGTACTTCAACGGAAGCTGAAAGCACCGGCATGGCCTCTTCGGCCTCAAAAACAACTCCCGTCTTGTCGCGATGAATCCTGTCCACCAACCACCATATCTTGTGTTTCCCGCCTGTGCGCTTGGCCAAGCGCAACTCAATTTTTTAGCCAAGGAGTAAAATATCATGTCCAGTCATAATCCCCTACGACCCAAAAGTTCCCTGCTCGAGCAGAAAGCCAAGAGCCGATCCGGCTTGCAGATAGTGATGATCATCGTGGCCGTGCACGTGGTTTTCCTCGGAGGGCTGTTGTTCTCCGGTTGCCGCCCGGAGCAACCGGCATCCGACACGGTAACCAATACCAACACCATCCCGGTGTTGCCACCCATCGGGGGAGAAGTGGCTTCTCCGCCGGACACCAACATGGTGACAGTCGTGGAGCCGCCCACCAACGCCACGCCTGCTGCGCCGCCGCTGCCGACAACCGGCGAGCCGAAACCGCCGCCTGTCACCCGCGACACGGAGTCGGTGGAGGACATTGTGCCGCTGGTGCCCGAGCCAACCGGCGAGCCCGAGGTGCCGGTGGCCGCCGGCGAGATTGAGTACGTGGTGGCCAAGGGCGACAACTTCACCATCATCGCCCGCAAACACGGCGTCACCGTCCAGGCCATCGTCAAGGCCAACCCGGCCGTGGAGCCGAATCGCATCGCCATCGGTCAGGTGTTGATCATCCCCGCGTCGGCACCCAAGCCGGCTGCACCCGCGCTACCCGAGGGGACAGTGGTGTACGAGGTCAAGGCGGGCGACAGTCTTTACGCCATCGCCCAGGAGCACAAGACTTCGGTCAAGGCCATTCGCGATGCTAACAACCTGACAACTTCCAAGATTCAGCCAGGGCAAAAACTGACCATTCCCTCGCCGCCGACCGACAACTAGGCAAGCGAGCGATCCGTCCCAATGAAGTTCGCCTCGACCCTGTTGGTGTTTGTCGTCTCCGCCCTGCTTGCGCTGGGGTTGGTGATGCTCTACAGCGCCACAATGTTTCACCGCAGCGGCGCGTCCGAGGGGTCGCAGCTGCTGTGGTGCTGCATTGGGGTGGGGATCTGTCTTGCTGCGGCAATGGCGGACTATCAACTGTTAAAAAAAATCTCCGTGCCGGCGCTGGTGTTGGCGTTGCTTTTGTTGGTGGCAGTGATGATTCCTGGCATTGGGCTGGAGCGCAACGGCGCCCGCCGCTGGCTGCAGTTGCCGGGCACGACGTTCCAGCCGTCTGAGTTCGCCAAGCTGGCTGTCATCATCGCGCTGGCTCACTACTGCGAGCGCAAGGGCCGCAAGATGGGCACGTTCAAGTACGGATTACTCATCCCCGGAGCGGTGCTGGCACTGTTTCTCGGGCTGGTTTTTGTTGAGCCGGACTGGGGGGCGACAGTGTTGCTGGCCACGGTGTGCGGCTTGATGCTCTTTTTGGCCGGCACGAAGCTGAGGTTCATCGTTCCACCGGTACTAGTGCTGGGTACGGCTGGCGGTTTTCTGCTGTTGCAAAACACCGTGCGGCTCAACCGCATCATGAGCTGGCTCGATCCCGAGGGTACGAAGCAGGGCGTGGGCTATCAGGCTTGGCAGTCGCTTATCGCGCTAGGTTCGGGCGGGACGACAGGCCTTGGCCTTGGCAACGGCCGGCAAAAACTCGGCTTCGTACCGGAGCACCAGACTGACTTCATCTTTTCAGTGATTGGCGAGGAACTCGGCTTGATCGCCACTATGGGCGTTGTTGTGGCGTTCGTGCTGTTTGTGGTTTGCGGGGCGTTTATCGCCATGCGTGCGCGCGATTTTTTCGGTTTTCTGCTGGCTTCCGGATTGACGCTGCTGATCGGCCTGCAGGCGTTCATCAACATCGGTGTCGTCACCAGTACGCTGCCCAACAAGGGACTGCCGCTGCCGTTCATCAGCCGGGGTGGCACGAACCTCGTGGTAATGCTGTTTTGCGTCGGTGTGCTGTTGAGCATCGCGCGGTTTGCGAATCAGGAAGGCCGAGCCAAGGCGGACAAATTGAAGGTATCGGGCGGGTACTCTCCGTTCCGGACAGGCACATAGCATGACACACTCGGCCAAGCGCATTGCCATTGCCTGCGGCGGAACCGGCGGACACCTGTTCCCCGGCTTGGCTGTGGGGGACGCGCTCGTGGCGCGCGGCTGCGAGGTTACATTGCTCGTCAGCAAGAAGGAGGTGGATCAGACTGCGGTCAAGTCGGCTTACGGGATGGAGGTCGAGTCGTTGCCGGTCGTTGGACTTAGTGGCAATCTGCTCCGCTTCGCCGCCCACTTTTGTTCGTCACTTGGCCGATGCCGGAGGCTGTTCCGCGAAAACCGCCCGGACGCGGTGCTGGCGATGGGCGGATTCACCAGCGCGCCGCCGGTAGTCGCAGGGAAGCTGGCTGGCGCTCGCATTTTTTTGCACGAGGCCAACGCCATCCCGGGCCGGGCGGTGAAGTTGCTGGCGCCGTTGGCCGACGAGGTATTCGTCCAGTTTTCCGCCGCGATGCCGCGTGTGCTGAGCACCGACATTCGTGCCACCGGCCTGCCGGTGAGATCGGCGATGGAGCCTTTGCCCAAGGCCGACGCGCGGACCGCGCTTGGCTTGGCAGAAGACCAGCCGGTGCTGCTCGTGATGGGCGGCAGCCAGGGGGCAGAATCGATAAACCAAGCGCTCATTGACTCGCTGCCGCGACTGGCCAAGACGATGCCTGGATTGCAGTACATCCACCTCACTGGCGGGAGTGTCGAGCCAGTGCGCCAGGCGTACGGCACGCTTGATCTCCGCGCGGTCGTACGCCCGTTTTTGACGGAGATGGAGTATGCACTTGGCGCGGCTGACCTGGTCGTGAGTCGCTCGGGGGCGTCGTCGTTAGCGGAGTTTTCGGCGATGGAGTTGCCGGCCATTTTGATCCCGTATCCTACCGCTGTGGACGACCATCAACGGCTCAACGCCCAGTCGTTTGTCGACATCGGTGCGGCGCGCTGCTTTCACCAGAAACAACTGACGCCCAACCTGCTTGTCAGGCAGTTGAGCGAGCTGTTCGGCAGTCCTGCCAAGCTTGATGCGATGGCTGGCGCGATGAAAAAGTGGAAGGCGGCACAGGCCACCGAGGAGGTCGTGCAGCGGATTTTTGAGGTATGCGGCTGGGAGGACGCCGCTGAGGATGAGTTGATGTTCGCCCTGCCAAACGGAGAGGAGGAGGCTGCGTGAGCGCCAGCGCCGCAGCGCTCGTGGTAGAGGGCTTGAAGGAGTCGCTCGAGCGCGCTGCCAACGATGGGACAGTCGTCGAGCCGGACTGCCAGTTGGCGGAGATGACAACCTTGCGGGCGGGAGGGCGGGCCGACTTTTTTGCCGAGCCCAACACCGAGGCCGGTCTCTCGGAGTTGCTGGCTGCCTGCCGCGAGCGGGATTTGCCGGTGACCGTGCTCGGACGCGGATCGAATTTTCTTCCGCTCGACTCCGGCGTGCGCGGGCTGACCGTGCGGCTGAGCCGTGAGCCTTTTGCCGGCATCGAGTCGGACGGGTCGATGATCTGGTGCGGCGCGGGTGCGAAGATGAAAAACGTAGCTGCCGAGGCCAAGCGTTGCCGGTTGGCGGGGATGGAGTTTCTCGAGGGCATCCCGGGCAGCATCGGCGGCGGGCTGCGCATGAACGCCGGCGCGATGGGCAGCGAGTTGTTTGACGTGGTGGAGACGGTGCGATTCATGGATCCCGAAGGCGCGGTGTTCGAGATGTTGGCAGAGTCGATCGAGCACCAGTACCGAAGCTGTCCGTTGTTGAAAAACCAGATCGCGCTGGGAGCGGTGCTCAAAGGCGAGCCGAACACTGCAGAGGCCATCGCCGCCCGGATGGCGGAGTTTGGCCACCGGCGTTGGGGCAGCCAGCCCAAGGCGCCAAGCGCTGGCTGTATTTTCAAAAACCCGGAGGCCATCCCTG
>Ga0163108_10002949_pt1 | contig 12207 bp, 11 predicted proteins | sample Fk1155metaG_FD_109644 | JGI IMG/M metagenome (GOLD analysis project Ga0163108, IMG submission 109644) | Marine microbial communities from the Central Pacific Ocean - Fk160115 155m metaG | ecosystem: Environmental > Aquatic > Marine > Oceanic > Photic zone | place: The Central Pacific Ocean...
AAGCTGGCCTGACACAGCCAGTTTTAACTTCGGGGCCTCCCGAATACACCGTTCCTCTGCAATTGGGCACCGCAAATGGAAACGGCACCCGCTGGGTGGATTCATTGGACTGGGTGGCTCTCCTTTCAAGGATTCGTCACTACCGGCAAGTTCCAGTTCTTCGAGCCAGGAAGCCTTTATTAATGCACGGGTATACGGATGAGTGGGGGTGGCAAATAAGGTATCGCGATCGGCAATCTCTACAATTTGACCAAGATACATTACAGCCACTCTATCGCAGAAGTATTTGACCACCCGAAGATCGTGAGTGATCATCAAAATTGTGAGCCCAAATCTACTCTTTAGCTCAATCAACAGATTAAGCACCTGAGCCCTTACAGAGGCATCAAGTGACGATGTCGGCTCGTCACAAATTAGAAAGCTCGGCTCAAGTAACAGTGCTCGCGCAATAGCAGCACGCTGCAACTGACCACCCGAACACTGGCTCGGAAATCGTTCATAGAATGATCCATCGAGACCAACTTCTGAGAGAAATCGAAGTACACGTTTCTGGCGTTCCTCATAATCGCCTATGTGATGCTGGGCGAGCGGAGCTTCAAGGCTCACTCCTATCCGCATACGCGGATCAAATGCCGCCAGAGAATCCTGAAAGATTAGCTGCATAGTTTGCCGCAACCTTCTCAGCTCCCTGCCCTTTACCGCAGAAACATCTCGACCTTCAATTGCAACAGTACCACTGTCGAGTGATATTAATTTGAGCAACAACCGAGCTAGTGTACTCTTTCCACATCCGGACTCACCAACCAAACCTAAAGTCTCATTTTTTTCAATAGAAAAAGATACACCGTCTACCGCACGCACGACTCCCCCGCGGACACTTCCACTGGCTCGAATCGGGAAGTGTTTCACAATATTCTCTGCAACAAAATGTGGAGTATCCGATTTCAACGGATCAGAGTGTGAGTTGTTGAATACGCTCACGTTGAAGTCTCCTCTCCTGCTTGACGGGAATTGTCGTAGCCACTCATCGAGTACTCAGAAGGAGGTACTGCCCAGCATCGCGCACGACAGGGCTCTGAATACGTGCGAAGAGGTGGCTCCTGTCGTTTGCATTGCTCAGAAATACCAATGTCCTCTGCTGTTATACAGCGTGGCAAGAACGTGCATCCACTGGTTGTTTCAATTCCTGTATTCTCACCTGAGGGTATTGTATATAGCGCCTGCTCATCGTCAGTCTCCAAAAGAGAACAACGCAATAGGGCCTGCGTGTATGGTTGTCGCGGCTTGCTAAGAATATGTCGGGTCGGCCCTTCTTCAACAATTCTCCCGGCATACATTACAACGACACGGTCCGCTAACGACGAGACCACTGTCAGATCATGGGTAATAAGGAGTATCGCTAACTCTCTTTCTCGACGTTCACGTTCGAGAAGTTTTAAAATTTGAGTTTGCACCGTGACATCGAGTGCCGTTGTCGGCTCATCAGCAATCAGTAGATGCGGATCGGCGCTCAGGGCAGCCGCTATCATCACCCGCTGAGCCATTCCGCCTGACATCTGATGAGCATAGTTACGTGACCGCTCCACCGGCTCCGGAATTCCAACTTCCCCTAATAACTCAATCACTCGTGCCTTTGTTGCCTGCTTATCAAGCCTCCGGTGAACAGTCAGTGATTCAGCTACTTGAGACCCCACTGTTGCCGAAGGATCGAGCATAGACTGTGGTTGTTGGAAGATCATTCCGATTCGACCACCACGCAGCTCGTTGAGCTGTGGCGCAGTCATATCACGAACTTCCTTTCCGTCGAACTTTATAGAACCTTCTTTGATGTCAAACACATGGGGCAATAATCGGATCAATGACAACGCAGTCATCGTCTTGCCTGACCCTGATTCACCAACCAGAGCTACGATCTCACCGCGACCAATGGTTAATTCAAGGTCCTCAACCACCTGCTTTTTGCTTTGTTCACCGGTCAAGCCGATCGATAGCCCTTTGACACTTAATAGCGGGGTGGTCACAGTAGTATTCGATTCTGGTTCACAAGCTTTCCCGACCCTGCGTCTATGAGAGTCCTTCCTCTACACCCAGCAAATCTGTCGTCGAAATAATAAGAGGGTCCCACCACAACTTTGCAATGTACTCCTAGCCAGTACAATGCCTTAATACCCATCAGATTGGGTCTTTGGATATCAATCATTTTTCGTCGGTCGCATCATAAAGTAATTCATCAGCACTTATGAATTTGGACCTTTCGTTGTCTTGGCGGATGGTTCGAAATCTTTGTGAGATTCCTCTTTCGCATTTTTTGACTCGTCCTCAATTTCAAGCCCCTGACCTATCAAGGTAACTGCGAGAGCGGTAATAAAGATCGCAAAACCTGGAGCAAAGGCCAGTAACGGAGCACGATCGACAAAGCGTAGCGCATCCGCCAGCATCGCTCCCCAGTCCGATTTTGGTGGTTGTACACCAAGCCCGAGAAAGGATAAAGCGCCAACTGTGATTAATTTGTGGCTAAATCTTAAAAAGGTAAGTGCCGCCAGAGGACGATAAACATTCGGAATCACGTGGCGAAAAATAATAAAGAAACGAGAACAACCGAGAACCTCCGCAGCTGTAATGTAGTCTTTGGAGTTGATCTCAAGAGTAAGGCTACGCGCCATCCGAGCAAAGGGCGTCCATGCGACTACTATCAGCGACAAGATTAGCGTCATAGATCCCGGTCCAATAAGAGCAATAATGACAAGGGCTACCAAGACGTCCGGAAAAGCAATCAACAAATCAACCGTTCGCATTATTACTTCGTCAACCATACCGCCGGCACGACGCGCACAAATAACCCCCACAATTGTCCCAAAGGTGGCCGAAATTACCATAACCACGGCCGCAACAGAGACTGAAAATCGCCCACCAATCAATAAGCGACTGAGAACGTCTCTTCCTAGCTGGTCCGTCCCTAACCAGTAGAGGCTACTGGGACCTGAGAGCCGGTGGAGTAATTCTTGGGCGTCGGGGTCGTAAGGAGCGATCCACTGAGCGAGAATAAGGACACAGATTACTGCTAAGAAGATACTGACGCCGGCGGTGAACGACCAGTGCCGTGTGCCAAGAATGTACAAGGTTTGCCTTATCGTTTTCCTCAGACCAAGAACCGTGTTTGAACGTGGGCGAACCATCGCCGCGGTGGGGTTAGGCTGAAGCATCTTTGATCCTTACCGCCGGATTAATCAGAACATAGATGAAATCGGTGATCGTACTCATGAGAACGGCGAACGACACCAAACACATAATCGTTCCTTGTAGTACCGGAAGGTCTTTGTTGACTACAGCTTCATACAGAAGCCTCCCCATGCCGGGAATAGAGAAGATGACCTCTATCACCACGGCACCACCGATTAGGCCTGACAACCACATAGCAAACAGAGTAATGACAGGCGTCATGGCGTTACGAACGCCATGACGCCGAATTGTCTGGCCCAGCCCTAATCCCCTGCTGAGTGCAGCGGTAATGTATGGTGCCTCCAGCACATCAATCATCGAGGCTCTCATCACGCGAGTAAAGTAGGCCATCGGTCGGAGCGCCAGTGCTAGCGCCGGTAAGATGACGTGCTCTGGTCCGGCCCATCCAGCTGACGGTAACCACTGCAAATATACAGCGAACACGAGAGTTGCCATCGGTGCAAGCCAGTACTCAGGAATTGCCACCAAAATTTGCGTTAGGAAAGTGATTGCATTATCAAACTTTCCAGCTGGCTTAAGCGCTGCAATTGCTCCCAAGGGTAACGCAACCACCAGGGCCAAGATCAGTGCGGACAGGGCGAGAGTAATCGAAACCACGAAAGCGTACTTGATGTGCACTGACACAGGCAGTCGGTCGGTAAAGGTGAAGCCAAAATCTCCACGAATTGCATTTCCGAGCCAGTCCAAATATTGGACTGCCAACGGCCTATCGAGACCGAGCTGAACCCGCAGCGCAGCAATCGTATCCGGATCCACCGCCAGGTCAGACACCCGGGCATGCATGATCATCTGGGCAGGTTCAGGTCCACTTAGATACGGGATGAGAAAAGCCAGTATCGACACCACAAGAAGAGCCGCAAGCAAAACAACCAGTCGCTGAAATAGGAATTTCAACATTGCGAATCCCCTCGTGGCAGTCGCAAGGTAGTTATCAGGAAATATTGTCCTTGATGCGGTAGTACATACCTACTAACGGCAAAAACCATGGAGGGCCAAAATGTCCCGGTATCGCAGACCATTGACTTTCGCGCCAAACATTATTCCCGACCTTGCCATCCATTATCTCGGCCAGTTGTGCCCCCATGTAGGTCGACATTTGGGTCCCGTGGCCACTGTAACCCATGGAATAAAAAAGCCCGTTTTTCTCACCAGCACGTGGAAGCCTGTCAATCGTCAGGTCGACAAGTCCTCCCCAACAATAGTCGATTCGTGTGTCACGCAGTTGTGGCAAGACAGCCAACATGTTGCGCTTCAAAATTCGGCCACTCTTTCGATCGGATGTGGGATTGGATATTGCAAAACGGGCTCTTCCACCAAACAACAATCGATTGTCAGGAGTTATTCGGAAATAATGACTAATATTGAGGCTATCCGACGCCATTCGACGCATCGGCAAAATATCATCTGTTAGCTCTTGAGAAAGGGGTTCAGTGACAATTATGAAACTACCGACTGGAACAATTCGCCGCTGAAACCATCCAAATGGCGCACCTGTTTTACTCCCAGTTGCAAGTAGAATCTTAGCTGCCCTTACCGTACCCTTGGGTGTTGTAAGCTCATGCTCAAAGCCGTCTATCCGTCGAGATTTTGTGACAGGGGTATTCTCGTAAATGCGCACGCCAAGCTTGTGCGCAACCCGAGCCAAGCCTCTCACAAATTTTCCAACATGCAAGCCAGCACCCTGCTTATCAAGCAAGCCGCCGTAATAGCTATCAGATCCAATCTCTGACCTAATGTCGGCATGCGGAATTAGACTGGTTTCGTAGTCAAAATGTTCCGCGAGCAAGTTGTGACGTTTTTCAAAATTGGTATAGTGATGCGGCTTAGAAGCAAGAGTAAGCTTGCCAGTACGCTCGAAATCGCAGTCTATTTTTTCTTCGACAATGAGCTTCTCGACATAGTTGATAGCGGAATTATAAGAAAGATACATTTCCTTGGCCCGGGCTAATCCGTGTCTTTCTAAAGCGATAGAAGGATCTGTAGCCAGGCCCGGAGTACACATTCCGCCATTTCGACCAGAAGCGCTAAACCCCACCGTGTCTTTCTCGAATAAAACGACCTGCGTCCCTTTGCGGGCGAGAGTGATTGCTGCAGACAGTCCAGTGAGGCCACCACCGACGATTACCACATCGACGTCGCCAACGATCGGGTCGGTAGCTCCGTCCTCAAACGCCGGTGCAGTATCAAGCCAATATGGCACAGTCTCAACTCCTTCTTCCAAGCCACCGCCATGACTGTGACTGTGACTGTGACTGTGACTGTGGCTATGACTGTGACTGTGGCTATGACTGTGACTGTGGCCTTTTTCTTTCTCAGCAGAATTCAATTTCTGTACTCCTTCAAGTGAGTTATAGACCTAAAAGATCTGGCAACCCACTTAAATCACTTACTTCATGGTAATTGAAGGGAGATACAATTGACGCATTGTCCACCCATTCGAACCCACGATTGACGTAGACCTTTTGTGTAAAACGTAAGTGATGAACCGGCATAATATCGTAGTATAGGCTCGACGATACGTGAAGAATTTCTGAACGGTCACAACCCAGTTTACCGATCATGTATTCAAACGCCTGAAATTGGGGCTTATATGCGCCTGCTTGCTCACCGGTCAAGACAGCATGGAACGGAGCACCAAGTTTATCAACGTTAGAGTAAATTTGATCTTCAGAAGCATTCGAAAGTATGACCAGAGGATAATGTTCAGCGAGCTTTGCTAATGCGTCTGGCACATCTGGATACGGTCCCCAAGTTGGTACCACGGCCATTATCTCTTCACCATCACTGTCTTTATATTCAATTTCCCACCGTGCGCATGCTCGTTTCAACGCATCTTTTACAAGTTGTGGGTACAGTTTGAAGGCTCCCAAAACTTCATCACCACGGTAGGCCTCGAAGTCATCTAGGAACTCGTCCATCTGATCCTCACCTATCCTGTCAGCAAAAACCACGCGAGTTGGTGGAGACATTTGAAAGTTAACAAGCGTTCCGTATGCATCAAATGAAATGTACTTGGGCTGTAATTTTGGTAACACTGGACTCTCCATACAAGTTATGGTTCGAAAAATATCAGACAAGAAGGACGATATTAATACAACGTTTGCCGGACTCCCCCACTCGGTCGTCAAATGACTCCCGAGTGGGGGAATGTCCAGAAAGTTATGGTTATTTAATATGGATCAAAAGTGAAGGGTTAGGTTTCAATCTTGATCCCCTACAATATCCGTACGTTCTTGCTTAATTCCCTAGGGCAAGTTCTTTGGTAACGTAGTAATGGCCAAGCGGATGTGTCCGAAAACCTTTAACGTTGGATCTGACCGCATTTGTCTCCGAATTATGAACGATAAAAACGGTTATCGCTTCCTCTTGGAGCCATGTGGACACTTTCTTGTAGATAGCAAACCGCGTGTCGTTATCGACAATACTTGAAGCGTTTTCTAAAAGTGCATCAATTTCAGGATTGCAAACATGCGACATGTTGAAGCCACCGTCACAAGTGTAATCAGCCTGCAAGAATCCTATCGGGTCAGCGACATCAAGCTGATGGCCACGAGACATCATTGCCATATCATACGTGGCCCCCTTGAAACTGGGCGCCATCCCAGCCCAATCAGTAATAATCACTGCCACTGCGATGCCAGCTTCCTTCAACTGTGCCTGGATGATCTGAGCCACATCCACTAGTTCCGGACGCGAGTTATAGGCGCGTAATGAGATACTAAGTTCACCCTCCTTGACACCTGCCTCCGCCAACAATGCTTTTGCACGATCCAGGTCTCGTGTGATTGCCGTAGTAGGACCGGCCCAAGGCTCGTTTGATCCGAACGGACCTATTGCAGCAACTGCACCACCCTCGTAGGCACTGGCGGCAATCGCAGTGGTGTCAATAGCCGCCTGTACCGCTTTACGTATAAGTGGGTTATTGAACGGAGCCTTCTTGTTGTTGAGATACATCCCCGTTGTACGTGGGATTTCTACCGAGGTAACTACGAGATCCTTGTTTTTCGCTAACCCGGCTTTGGCAGACAGCGGGACTTTAGTCGCAATATGGGCTTCGCCGCTTTTAAGTTGGGTAACGCGTGTATTGCCGTCAGCAATGAAACGCATCTCAGCCTCTTCCACTGCGGGCATTCCACCCCAGTAGGATTCGTTACGAGCCAAGTCGAGCTTTTGTTGTGGAACATATGACGTTACAGCGAATGGCCCAGTACAGGCTCCAATTACATCAACTGTACCCCCATCATTGTACGATGCCGGCGACAGAATACCCGTATTCGGGGAAGCTAACCTTAGCGGTAACACCACACTCGGAGCAGGTGTAGTTATCTGTACTGTACTAGCGTCAATCGCCTCGACCTTGCTGACCTTTTTCGGATTAAACGTGCGTGACGGGGTCTCTGCCGTTAGCACGCGATTCAAAGAATTGACTACCGCAGCAGCATTGAGTTCCTGACCATCAGTAAACTTGACACCTTGACGTATCGAGAAATCCCAAGTCGTCGGACTCGACTGCTTCCAAGAAGTAGCAAGAGAAGGTTGCAGTTTCCCATCAAAGTCAATGCGGACTAAACTTTCCAGACATCCAGCTCTCGCCAAGGCAAAGGCATCATCGGTCTCCATCGCCCAATTGGCCTCAGGTGCAAAAGGATCCAGCAGCACTATCTTATCTGCGTGTGCTTGTGACAAACCAACCGTCATGGCTCCAACAAATATTGTTGCTAATGAATAAGATTTCAACAGGCTATTGCTAAACATTTGATTGATTCCTCCCAGAGTCAAAATTATTTAAGAAATATATCTAGTGCCCAGACGCTTTCCAAAAAGCCCTTGGGTATACGGTAACCCTAGACTCTAGTCCAGAGTCAAGTCAGGGATGCAACCTTAAAGCTTAAAGGAGGGTTGAAGGTCAAGCGTTTATTTAGATGTGCTTTTAGGAATTAAATATCATATATTTATATTATGTTTGCAGATAGTTAATTAAGCCTATATAGCTTGGGGGTGTTAGCTTTCGGGCGCCTCTAAAGCCAAGAATAGCTGCGCATATAAAAAGGCATTGTTGCCGCGGGCAGTAAATAGAATGCCGTCACTGCTTCGTTCCACTTTGGGCTGTTCATGTGCCACGCAGGAAGATTCGCTTTTTGCCAGTGTTTGTAAAGCCTTTTGGACGATTTCATCGGAACCAATAAATAACGTACTGTAGGCATCGGCTTCCTGCCAGATGTGCATGTGGCACCCACGCAGGTCTGTTAGTAGCTTGTCCCATTCATTTTTAGCGAGATTGCAGCTCATGCGTTCAGTAAGCATTTGCAGGGAAGAGCGTGAGGTATCCCCATGCTCGTGCCCGCAGACCTGTACCATCAGGTCACGATATTGGCTGCCGACTTCCTCAGCCGCCTGTTTGCCGATGAGACCTGCCAGGTCTCCTAGAAATATCCCCAGTTCACGGCGCAGCACTAGCATCTTTGTTACCCGTCGTTCGATATCAAGAAAGCGTTGCTCGGCTATCGCCTTAATATTATTGACGGTACCCGCTTCATGTACGGCACCGCGCATCATTTTGATGTCATTCAACGAGAATCCATAACGCTGCGCTCTACGAATAAATCTTAGATGTCTTACCGAATCTGCGGAATAGTTACGGTAACCTGATCGTGTGCGTCCGGCTGGCTCGAGCAGCCCCTCTTTCTCGTAGTAGCGGAGGAGGGATGTCGCGACGCCGCCCAGTTTGGCAAGTTCGCCTATTGTCAGTGTAGTTTTCGACATACGGGAGCCCCGTGGTTTGTTGTATTTGGCGCCTATATTGCAAGCTATATCGGCCGGATATCGGGATGAGCGCTATTCAGCACTTGACCTTAAACCCTACTTTAGGGCTTAAGATACAAGTAACACAATAGAAAAAAAGGACGATTGTTAATGTCTAGCGGTCATCATCACGGCCATCATCATGGTCATAATCATGCACCCGGTGGCGATAGAGGTTTGATTGCCGCCATCGGACTCAATTTGTTTTTAACTATAGCTCAGTTTACTGGCGGTATTGTTTCTGGAAGCCTATCCTTAATTGCAGATGCCTTGCATAACTTTAGTGATGCAGTCTCACTTTGCATCGCTTTCTTTGCACGCAAAATAGCAAAAAAACAGCCTGATGAGTTCAAAACTTTTGGCTATCAACGAGCAGAGATTATCGCTGCACTTATCAATCTCACTCTCTTAATCGTAGTTTGCGTTTACCTAGTCTATGAGGCGATCTGGAGGATAGTAGAACCAGAAGTTATAACGGGGTGGATCATTGTGGTTCTAGCAAGTGTTGGATTGATTGTGGATTTAATCACAGCATTTATTACTTACCGCATGTCAGAAAACAACGTGAATATGAAAACTGCTTTTTTGCACAATTTGTCAGATGCCCTCGCCTCCATCGGCGTGATCTTGGCTGGAATTTTTATCATACTATACCAATGGTATTGGGTAGATACGCTGGCTACTTTATTGGTTGCCGGCTTTATTGTATGGCAAGCTTTCAAGCTACTCCCTAAAACTATCAATTTGCTAATGGAGGGCACACCTGACGGCCTATCACTGAAGGACATTAAGCACTCATTAGAAGAAATTGAAGGAGTGGCACGTATTCATCACATTCACATTTGGAATTTGGACGAACAACGGATTGCTTTTGAAGCTCACGTGGTGGTAAATGCAAACGAATTGAAACAAGTTGAAGTTATAAAAGATAGATTAAAGGAACTTCTGAATAGGACATTCGGCATTCTTCATTCAACCCTTGAATTCGAACACTACATAGACGCAAGCTGCGATGAAAGTTTGAAATGTATCTAAAGTCCTTAAACCCTCTATAGAAGGATATCCAGAAGCCCACAAAAGTGGCGCGAGGCAAGGCTTTACCTCACGGCACCGGTGTCGACCAACCTGGTCCTGGCTTATATTGGTCAGCATGTCATGGGATTGCCCAAGTCCTATTGAGCGCGGTACAGATCGACAGACAGGCACCTGCGTATGGATGCATCGGTAGAGCCAATTCCGTTACAGCGCCTGGTACCGCTGTTCGTGCCCGTCCTAATAGTGTCGTGATTCAGATTCGCTGGGCACTGTCCGCTCGGACATCACTGTACGCGATCGGCAGAATGCTATTGCAATTGCTGCTGATCCGTTATGTGCTGCTGTTTCTTTTCGAATCCGAACATGCTGTTCTGGTTTCGCTGGTACTGGTGGTCATGATTACTGTCTCGAGTTGGATTGCACTCCGCCCGATCGCAACCGAGCGCCGCCGTCTGTATCCAGTGGCACTTATGGCCATCGCTGTGGCTGGGTTACCAGTCTTGTTCCTGACTACGGAATAGGTATTGGACTTAACGCCGTGGTATGCACCGCGTTATCTGATCCCACTGGCTGGAATGATTTTCGCCAATGCCATGAATTCTGTCAGGATCGCTTCTGAACGCTATGTCTCTAAGTTCAATAGTGGCCACGATCATGTGGAAGCACGTCGGAAAGCTTTTGAAGCGGCTTTGATTCCCCTGATTAACTCTCTACTGGCTGTTGGGTTGGTTTCACTGCCAGGCATGATGACAGGTCAGGTGCTGGCCGGCATTTCACCGCTGATCGCTGTGCGTTACCAGATTCTAGTGATGTGTATGCTGTTTGGGTCGTCCAGTATTACGGTCGCCTGTTATCTCTACTGGTCAAAACTGAGCCATCGCACGCGCGATTCAAAGGAAGTTCAATAAGACATATTGTTTGGTGGTTATTGCGGGTGATGTGGGCCACTACTAAAAGAATTCGTAAATAGTGTTAGAGAGATCGTCACCCACTCAAGGTCTACGGGTTTAAGCATGCAGACTATTATTGATCAGATCTGGCCTCTGTTTCAGGTTGTCCTGGTAGACCTGGTTCTTGCCGGTGACAACGCTATTGTTGTGGCTCTCGCGGCTGCCGGAGTACCCGCTGCAGCACGGCAGAGGGTCATTGTTATCGGAATTGCAGGCGCCGCAGTAACCCGCATTCTGTTTGCCCTAATCACCGTAAAACTTCTCCACTTCCCTGGCCTACTCCTCGTCGGTGGCTTGCTACTGCTCTGGGTATGCTGGAATTTATGGCAGGACCTTAGGTCCAGTGGATCGCGTGTAGATGATCAAAATGTGAAGCGCGAGACCAAGTCGGTGCGCCACGCAATTTTCCTCATCATCATGGCCGATGTTTCGATGTCACTGGACAACGTACTCGCAGTCGCCGGCGTGGCTCGAGATAACATCGTCGTTCTGATTTTCGGCCTTGCTTTGTCTGTGGTACTGATGATGTGCGCAGCAACAGTCATCGCGCGAATTCTGCAGAAACAACGGTGGATTGCTTATGCCGGGCTTGCGATAATACTCTACGTTGCACTAACCATGATTTGGAGTGAGGTTGGCGAGATCCCGGAGATCTTCACACACTATATTTCACGTGAAAACCTGTGAACCCATACCCTGTGCCAGAATCTTCTCGGTTCTGATTGTTGTGTTTTTGCTCCTCGGGGATTAGGGCCGAATCTCCATTCGAATCACTCCAAACTGCCCTTCATACCTTCTGACCCACTCCCCTGCTTCGAACAGATTCAACAACGAATTATTTCTCGAAAAAAATATTAGAAATTTTCTAAATAATATATTTGGAGAAGTTACTAGGCTGGGCCGACCCTCTATGTACGTGGTTCGATCTCGATTATTGGCCTTAAGGAGGCGTGGATCGTTCCATCAAAAAGCCGGATCAATCTTCAAACACGACTGGGGCCCCTGCTGAAATTTCAGAATAGGATTATCTTGGCGAGCTTTAGTTGCATTTGGTGAAAAGACTCAGAATTTCTGTCAGTGAGGAAGGAATTAGCACTGTGCCCAGAATGTGCCCTAATTGTGGCTACTCCAGTCCATTCCAGTCACATACACGCGGGATCGGTGTGCGTATGTGGTTGAT
>Ga0163108_10002950_pt1 | contig 12206 bp, 12 predicted proteins | sample Fk1155metaG_FD_109644 | JGI IMG/M metagenome (GOLD analysis project Ga0163108, IMG submission 109644) | Marine microbial communities from the Central Pacific Ocean - Fk160115 155m metaG | ecosystem: Environmental > Aquatic > Marine > Oceanic > Photic zone | place: The Central Pacific Ocean...
ATTTAGTTAAACTTTTTTTTGAATAATAAAGTAAAATTGAATACACTTAATATATGAGCTATATAATAATATAACTAGCTTAATTCTTCTAATAAGATTTAAAAGATATTGAATATTATGAAATATATAAAAAAAATTTTCTGTTTGGAACTTTTTATTTTTTTTATTTTTATAATTTTTTCAATATATTCTTATTCACATATTTTTTCACATAATCTTTTTTCAAATTATTCATACAGTGAACTTTTTATTAATTATCAAGCTGGTTTTGTGAGAAGAGGATTGCTTGGAGAACTTTTTTGGCAAATTTATGAAAATTTTAAATTAGATCCTAAAATTTTTTTTGGTTTAATATTCTATTCTTTATATTTATTTCAAATTTATTTTTTATATGTTATTTGCAAATCATATAAATCATCAATTATTTTTTTATTATTTATAGTTTTTGCTCCTCAGCTTATTTTATTCCCAATTTATGATTACAAGGTATTTTTTTTAAAAGATATTTTTTCTAAATTTATGATATTTTTTCACGGTTATTTAATTTTAAAATGCAATAAATCTCAGTACTTAAAATTATTTAAATTTTTATTATTACCTCTACTAACAATATCAATTCTAATTCATGAATATCAAATTTTATTCTTGGGAATTCATATCTTAATATCAATTAACTTTTTCAAAACAAATTCTGAAATAAAAAAAATATTAAAATATTATTTAATTCTTGCTATTCCTGTACTTTTAATTTTTTTTAACCTTGGAAACAACGAACAATTCAATAAACTAAATGAAATATTAATAATTTTTAATGCCGAAATTCACCCTCAACTTAGCGGAGGATTTAAAAATCTTATAGGAGGATTTTATAAATGGCATTTTTATTATTTCTCTTATAATGATTTTGTTAATTTTTTAATAAGTATAATTTTATCAATCTTTATACCAATATTAATTTTTGTAAATCTTGTAGAGTCAAAAGTATTTATTTTAAGTCACAACTTAAAAAAAAATTATTTTTATTTTTTTTTTCCAACTTTAATTTGCTTTCTTGCTTTAGACCATGGAAGAAATATAAGTTTAATAGCAAACCATATTTTTATTTTTTATTTAACTTTGAATATAAATAAAAAAAATTTTTTAAATATTCAAAAAAAAATTCAAGGTAATATAACATATGTTTTTTTAATAATATTATTATTGATTTTTTACATTTTTATGTGGAAATTAGATCAATTTGCTGGGTTTGCCTTACAAGGCAAAGATACATCTGTACTTAAAAGTTCACTTTTCGCAGAAATTACTAAATTTATTAAGTATACGTATTATCTAATCGACCTCTATTATTTTGATTTACCAGAAATAAAATTATAACCTTTTTGCTAAAAAAAAATAGTGTCTTTGTGTCTTAAACACATTTCCTTTGTAAAAGGAATTTAAAATTATTTTCACATTATATTTTTTTTTTATTTTGTGTTTAATATTATTAAAATAATTTTTATTATTTATATCTTCAAATGTTTCTTGATAGCAAATCATTATATATTCATAGTTATTAATTATATTAATTATTTTATTTCTAAAATTAAGTGGAGTTTCTGATAAAGACCAATTAGCTATAAATAGAGTTTTTTTTTTATAATTACTATTATATTTTAAAAATTTATTTTTTAGTATTATTTGATCTTTATTTCTAAATCCAACATTAAGATTATTGTGTCTAAGGTAATAGAATTGTAAAATATTTACTAGTTCTGTATCATATATACAATATTTTATTTTGGAATTAATTTTCGAAAAAATTCTTGCCATGCAACCATAGCCACCACCAAATTCAAACACATAAGATATTTTTTTAAAATTCAATTTAAAATAATCGTTTAAAATTGATAAATGATATATATGATTAATTTTGTTTCCTGAACTTTTTGGATAAAGAAAATATCGTATAGGGTTTCCAACATTATCTTCAACTAGTAATTTTTCATAAAATTTCCAATTAGGATCTTTTTTTAGCTTTATTAGTTCCTTAAATATAAAAAAACGATTATGTACAAAAAACATTTTTTGAATAAATGATTTTCTTAAGAAATTGTATAATTTTTTTTTACTTAAAAGTGAATAAAGTTGTTTATTAAATTCTACGTGAGTTTTTTTTAAATTTTTTTTATAACTTTTCTTTAATTTTTTTTTGATAATATTTGTTATTGCTTCGTCTCTAGATATTATTTTTGACATATTATTAAAATAAAATATGCTTAATAAACATGACATCTTTCTTAGTAAAGAACTCATTTTTTTAAATTAAATATAATTAAAATAAATAATAAAATAATATATACACTTATTTCTTGAAATGAAAAAAATAAAATTAAATTAAATAATATTAAATTGATAAAATATTTTTTATAGTTTTTAATCTTCTTTTTAAGATAGAATAGTCTTAAGATATTTAATATTAATTCTTTTGATAAAACAACCAAGCTAATATTAACTAATGAATCATGATATAAAAACAAATAAATCAAAACAATTAAAAAAATAGGCAACAAAAATATTTCTATTTTAAAATTTATTTTTGATATTTGATTTGCTTCAAAATTTGTTATTAAAATATGAGAAGTGCTAGATAATATGGCAATTAAACTAAATATTTTAGTTAATGATAGGATTTGTTCGCTGTAGTTTTCTCCTAACCATGTACTTAGTATTAAAGAATATAGGGGAAATAATGAAAATATTATTATTGGAACCAAACAAAAAAAAATATCCAAAGTTTTATTAAAATCTTCTTTTTTACTGCCAGCTGATAAAAAAGGCATTAAAAATGCACTAAATCCTCTTGATAAAACACTTAGCTTTCCCGTTAATTGCTGTGGTATTGAATAAATTGCTAATGCAGAGTTGCCAAAAAATATCTTAATTAAATATTTATCCAACATTTCATATAGCTGCATTAAAAAACTATTTAGTGTTAACCACAAGGAATTTTTTTTTATTATGTTTGATAAAATTTTACTTTTAGATTTTAGGACAAGCTTATCTTTTAGCATTATTAAGCAAATCGATAAAACAACTACAAACTTTATAGAGATGGAAATTGAGATTAAGTTATTTAAACTAAGATTTTCAAAATATATTAAAATAATAGATGGCATCGATAATGCCAAACTATAAAATAAAAAATTAAATAAACTTATAGCTTTGAACTTTTTATATGATTGCAGAATTCCTTCTAATACTAAATATATTATAGATAATATAATTCCAATTAACAAAACATTTGATGAAAAGTTTTTAAAATTAATAATATTAAAGTGTAAATTTACTAAATGAAAAAATATTAATAAAATTATAACTAAAAAAGAATATTTTAATCCTTCAAACGCAATTTCACTTTTTGAATTTTGGAATTTTCCACACGCAATTATTATAGATTTAGAAATGCCAAAGTTAAGCAGAAAAGAAAATGACAACATAATATGAAAAAAAATATAATTGCCGTAATTATCTATACCTAGAATATTTAGATGAATAGGTATTGAAACTAAAGATAATAAAATAGAAACGAATCCTGGTGTCGATAAAATAAGAGAGTTAAAATATAATTTATTTTTTAGAAATTGCATTTTTTTTCTTGAAATAAAAATAAAAAGGTAATTGAAAAATACCCATCATCATATTCCAATTATTAAAAATATTTCCTGATGGCAATAAAGGATTAAGATAAAATAGGGCTGGCAAAATAAAAAATATTAATGCTGATTGTCTTAAATCTGTTTTTCTTACTAAATTTTTTATGACAATTTCCAGTAATTTATAAAAAAACAATATATGTATAATTACACCTAAAATACCAAGCTCAGAGAGTATTTGGAAAAAATTGTTATGAGGATGTGTAGAGCAGTTGGATACAAATTTATATTTTGGTATAATTTTTTTACATTCATTTCGAAAATTTTTTGGCCCTATACCAATTATAGGTTTATTTTTAAAAATTTCAAAAGCCGTGTAAGCAAAATTTTCATGTTGTTGAGAAAAAAAATATACTTTAGATCCGTCTCCAGTAATTTGTTTGAATGTATTTTTTAAAGTTTGATCGAAACTATCTATTGAAAATTTAAAAAATATCGAAAAAACAATGAATGGAATAAGCAATAAAAATAAAATTTTATTACTAATTTCTCTCGCTATTAACACAATGAATATAAGAGTGACAATCAGACTGTTAAATAGCGATACTCTTTCTGAAGTAACAATTAAAAAGAAGTTGAAAATAAAAATTAATAATAAAAAGTAAATTAAATATTTTTTTTTTTTTACTAACGCTAAAAACAAACCAGATGTTACAGATAAAATTACCACTAAATACCTCCCAAGTTTTTTTTCATCTCCAAAGAAACTGGTTATGATCGTTTCATTGTCTGGTATTAGAAATAAATTGTATCCTGTAAATTTTTGCAATAAACCATCTAATAACAGGAACAATAGAAGAGACATCAAGAAAATAAAATAATAATATATAATCCAGCTGTTTTGTTTTAACACATGGGATATGATTATTACGTATAAAAAAAATCTCATTGTAGGCATTGATGATTTTAAAGAAAATGTTTGATAATCTGATAATGACGAGGAAAGTATTGCCAATAGATATAAAATCAAAATTAAAACTGTAAATAAATTAAATTCTATTTTTATTTCTTTATTATAAATTAATGTTAAACAAACTATAGACAGTATTAACAATAAGGGCTCAAGTGTTGCCGGTCCTGATAATAATGATATAGGTATTAAAAAAATTATAATTAATAAAAACTTGGATTTTGTGTTTAGACTATTTAAATTTGATTTTAAATCTGAAAGTAACATTGGTTTTTTTGATATATCTTATAAATTTATTTGTATAGGTTAAAAGTGAAAAAAAAAAGAATTTTAGTATTAGGATCCAACGGCCAAATTGGTAAATATTTATGCGATTATTTAAATAATAAGAATTATTTAGTTTATAAAATTGATATTGAAATTGGAAAAAAGCATGACTTAAGAATTAAAGATAATAAAATTTTAAAAAAATATATTAAAAATTCAGATTATATTTTCTTTTTAGCTTTTGATGTAGGAGGTTCTAGATATTTAAAAAAATTTCAAGAGAAATACGAATTTTTAAATAATAATTTAAAAATCATAGTTAACACATTTGAATTATTGGCAAAGTCTAAAAAGAAGTTTTTATTTGCAAGCAGTCAAATGTCTAACATGACTTATTCAAATTATGGTTTACTGAAATTGATAGGAGAAAAAATTACAAAGAGTTTGAATTGTAACTATGTAAAATTTTGGAACGTTTATGGAGTTGAGAATAACTTAAGAAAGTCTCATGTAATAACAGATTTTGTTAGAATGGCGATTAAGAGAAAGAAAATAAGAATGCTTACAAATGGGAGAGAGACAAGAGAATTCTTACACGCTTTAGATTGTTGCGAAGGCTTAGAGATTATCATGAAAAAACACAATCAATTACTGAAAGAAAAAATTGAACTTCATTTATCTACAGGAAAAAAGATTAAAATATTAAAAATAGCTGAAATTATAAAACAAATTGCTAAAAACAAAAAAATTAATATTAATATTTATCCTAAAAATTCAAAGGATAATGTTCAACTTGATAAAAAAAATAGATTTAATTATTACCTGTTTAAATATTGGAGACCAAAAATAAGTATAAGAAAAGGTATTGAGGAAATTTTTAGTCAGAATCTAAAAATAATAAAAAAAATATGAAAATACTATGGATGACATCTTTAAGACCTATCGGCACTTCTTATGAAAATGATAGAATTCAAAATATTTTTTTAAATTCAATATTATGTATAAAAAAAAAAATTAAATTTAGCTTTACTCAATTTGATGATACCGGAGTTAAGAAATTTGTAAAAAAAAAAAAATTAAATTCTTTTTTTGTCAACTTTAATAAAAACAAACTTCCACCACGAAAGAAATATTCTAATAAAATTATGCTTCATAATGCTTTAAAACAGTATCTAAGATATAACTTTAATTATTTAGTTTATTCAACAGCCGATATAGTTGTACCTTCCAATTTATTTGATGTTCTAAATGAAATGCATGAGTTTAAAAAAAAAAAAGAATTTTGTGCTTTAATATATCCAAATATATTATTAAAAAATGGAATAATAAGTTCTGTTACCAAACCACATTTTGGAATAGATATTTTCATATTTAAATTGGAAAAAAAAAATATAAAAAAAATAATCAAAGCGACAAAACATTGGAATCAATACGATTGGGGTATTAATGATAATTTTTATGTATCTTTATGTGAATTATTAAACATACCGATTTATAATTTATATAAAAAGATATCAATTTTAAAGTATGAAAATGATTTTAAAACTATAAATGAAAATAGAAAATGGCAGATAACTTCTTGGAATGAAAATAAAAAATACTTTTTAAATTTTTTGAAAAAGAACAATTTATCTTTGATGTATGCTCATGGTTCTTATTATTTTTTATTATTGAAAATATTAAGAATTTCAGACCTAAATTTTAAGTTAATATTTATATATATTCGATTTTATATATTCTTACCTATTAAGATTATTAATAAATTATTTAGCTAATATTTTTAAAAATTTTTTAGTAATATTATTCATTGAATATAAATTATTATAATAATTTATATTATTATTTGAAAATTTTTTTAACTTTTTATTATTATTTAATATATAAGTTAATTTTTTAATCTGATTATTCATTGAACTGGCTATGAATGGAGGATTTTTTTTTTTTAAATTTATTCCCTCTATTCCTTTTACAGAAGATAAAACTATACAACCAAGCATTAAAGACTCTATAATTTTTATTCTAGTACCAGAGCCAAATTCAAGAGGGACAAGCATACAGCTAGAGAAAGATATCAAATTATATAATTTATCTTTAGAGACTATATTTTTATTAATTAGCCAAGGATATTTTTTTGTATATCCTCCGCCTGTAAGAACAAGCTTTATTTTTGGAAACTTTTTGCACAAATTTGGCATTAAAAAATTATTTAGATAATCTATAGCTTTTTTATTTGGTTTATAAAAATAAGATCCACAATAAATAATATATTTATTTTTAATTAATTTTTTACCTTTTTTTTCTTTAATAGTTATTCCGTTGGGGTAAATAATAGTTTTTATTTTATATAATCTATAAATTTTTCTCCATTCGATTTTTGACACAGTTGTACTTGTATTTGCATTTTTAAAAACCAAATATTCTAAAAAGTATGTAAGAGAATAAATTATTAAATTTGAATATTTTTTTCTAATTTCAAATTCAACAGAATGAGATATATAAATTATTTTTGTTGATGGTAAAATTATCTTAAAAGCAAATAATACTATAAAACTATAAAATATCCAACTTGCCCCCTCAATTATTAGAGTTTTAGATTTACTATTTTTTAAATATTTGAATACCTTAAAAATTAATTTAGGCAATGAAGCAATTTTATTAATAGGACTTTCTTTTCTTATATAGACAGTTTCAAAATATTTATTTTTTTTTTTATTGATGTGAGAAATTTGAAAAATTTTTTTGTTACTTGGCCATACATTGAATCTTGAATTTATTACTGCAGATGAACCCATATTGTCAGGGCTGACAGGAAAAAAAGTGACAAATGCAGTTTTGTTGTTTTTCATCATATTTTTTAACAAAATATATACAATTTTTGCATTTTAAAAAAAAAAAAATTGCCTTTTAAAAATAAAATTATATAAAACATCTGCCTGGTGATTATTGCGAAAGGGTAATACCCGATCCCATTCCGAACTCGGAAGTCAAGCCTTTCTGCGCCAATGGTACTTTGTCTTAAGACATGGAAGAGTAGGACGTTGCCAGGCTAAATTTTAAATGAAAAAAATCATTATAGTAACTGGAGGATCAGGCTTTGTTGGCTCTCATCTTATAGAATATCTTATTAAAAAAACTAATTTAAAAATTATTAGTTTAGATGATTACTCAAGTGGTACAACACGCAATCATATTAATAATAAAAGAGTAAAATATATTAAAGGACACACTAAACATATAAATAAGATTTTAGGAAAATATAAAAAAAATATTAAATCTATTTTCCATTTCGGAGAATTTGCAAGAATTTATCAGAGTTTTAAAAAATTTGATCAATGTTATGATTCAAATAATTTAGGAAGCAAATCTGTTTTCAAGTTTTGTCTCGACAATAAAATAAAACTTATTTATTCTGCTACTTCTGCAAGTTTAGGAAACTATGGCAATGATAAAAACCTGTCTCCATATGCATATATAAAAGCGAAAAATTTAGAACTTTTAGAAAATTTAAAAAAATGGTTTAATTTAAAATATGAAGTAATTTATTTTTATAATGTTTATGGATTAAGACAAATTAAAAATGGAGATATGGCTACAGTAATTGGCATATTCCAAGATCACTATGAAAATGGAAAACCCTTGCCGATAGTAAAACCGGGAACGCAAACCAGAAGATTTACTCATATAAATGATACAATTTTAACTTGCTATGAAGCCTGGAAGAGTAACAAGTGTTTGCACTATAGTATTTCAAATAAAAAAGAATTTTCCATTATTGATGTAGCCAAAATGTTTGGTTCTAAAATCGTTTATTTGCCGAAAAGAAAAGGCGAAAGATATGCTTCAGCATTAACTAACTTGTCTTTCAGCAATAAAGTGCATAAAAGATTTGGAAAAATTGGATTGAAAGAATATATAAATTCATTTATTAAGAACCAAAAAATATGAAAATTGCAAGTTCACTTAAATCTTTAAAAAAAAGAGACCTTAATTCTAAGTTGGTTAGAAGAAGAGGTAGAGTTTATATAATAAATAAAAAAAATCCAAAATTTAAAGCGAGACAAAAGTAGTCTCTACGAAGCAATGATTATAGCGTCTCTTTTGGAAGATCAAAATATTGAAAAAAGAATATCGATTACTCCCGAGACAGCAAAGAAATACATTTCTATTGGTTTGGAGTTACATTTACCTTCAAATTATGGTGAACATTTAGGATTTAAAGATAATCAATATAAAGATTTAGGAGTAAAAATTTTTAAAGACGAAAAAGAAAGTATAGTTAATTCTGATATTATTGTTCAATTAGGATTGCCAACACAAGATAAACTTTCTTATTTAAAAGAGAATCAAACATTAATTGGAGTATTAAATCCTTATTCTAATAAAGAAAAATTAGATAATTTAATAAAAAAGAGAATTAATAATTTTTCCCTTGAATTATTACCAAGAATTACAAGGGCACAATCTATGGATATTCTTTCGTCCCAAGCGAATCTTGCAGGATACAAAGCTGTTATTGAATCTTTTTCAGAATTTCAAAAAGCTATACCAATGATGATGACAGCTGCGGGAACTGTACCGGCCGCTAAAGTTTTGGTTGTTGGAGCTGGAGTGGCAGGTTTACAAGCAATTGCAACTGCAAGAAGGATGGGAGCAATTGTTTTTGCCACAGATGTAAGAACCGTTTCAAAGGAACAAGTTGAAAGTTTAGGAGGTAAATTTTTAACTGTAGAAAGCTCAGAAAGTCTTGAAACTGAAGGTGGTTATGCAAAAGAAGTATCCGAAGATTTTAAAAAAAAACAAGAAGAACTATTAGGAGAAACTTTAAAAAAAATAGATATCGTTATTTGTACCGCTTTAATTCCAGGAAAAAAAGCACCAATAATAATTAAAGATACCATGATTAAGAATATGCAGCCAGGTTCAGTAATTTATGATTTAGCTGCAGTTCAAGGCGGAAACACTGCTTTTACCGAAGTGGATAAAGTAATTGATAAGGGAGGTGTTAAAATTATGGGAGAGACAAATATTTTAAACAAGTTGCCAATTTCTGCATCAAGCTTATATGCAAAAAATATATTTAATTTTGTTTCAAACTTATACGATAAAGAAAACAATAAAGTTAACATTAATTTAGAAGATGAAATAATAGAAAAAACATTAATTAAATAAATTATGGAAATAGATCCTTTTATATTCAGACTAAGTATTTTTATTCTTTCAATATTTATCGGTTATTATGTTGTTTGGAGCGTAACTCCATCACTTCATACTCCATTAATGTCAGTAACTAATGCGATTTCCTCAGTAATTATTGTGGGAGCAATCATAGCTGGATTAGCTGGCAATTCAGAAAGTATCTTTAATTCATCAAGTATTTTTGGATTTTTAGCGATATCTTTAGCAGCAATAAATATTTTTGGAGGATTTTTAGTAACCCAGAGAATGCTTGCTATGTATAAAAAAAAGAAGAAAGATAAATAATGATATCTGCAAATTTATCAGCAATTTTTTATTTAATTTCAGGCGTATTATTTATTTTAGCATTAAGAGGTTTGTCGTCTCCAGAAACATCCAGAAAAGGAAATTTTTTTGGAATTTTTGGAATGATTATTGCTATAACAGTTACATTTTTATCTATAGGAAATTTCTCAAATGGTTTTATATTTGTTTTAATTTTTCTTTTAATTGGCGGCTTAATAGGCACATTCATTGCATATAGAATTCCCATGACAGCTATGCCAGAACTTGTGGCTGGCTTCCATAGTCTTGTTGGGCTTGCAGCAGTATTTGTTGCTATTTCAGCATTTTTAAATCCAGAAGCTTTTAATCTTGGCTCCCAAGGCAATATTAAACTTGGAAGTTTGATTGAAATGTCAATAGGTGCTGCTGTCGGCGCAATAACTTTTTCAGGTTCAATAATTGCTTTTTTAAAGCTACAAGACTTAATGTCAGGAGCTCCAATAACATTTAGAGGTCAACATCCACTTAATGCTTTAATATTAATTTCGATAATAGTTTTAATATATTTGCTTTGTTCTACACAGAATCCAAATTACTTTTGGATATTGTTGGCTGTGTCATTTGTAATAGGATTTTTGTTAATAGTTCCAATTGGTGGAGCAGATATGCCCGTAGTAATTTCTATGTTAAATTCTTACTCAGGTTGGGCAGCTGCAGGTATTGGATTTACATTAGAAAATAGTGCACTAATTATTACAGGGGCATTAGTAGGATCTTCAGGAGCAATTTTGTCATACATAATGTGTAAAGGTATGAACCGTTCTTTCTTCAATGTAATTTTAGGAGGATTTGGTGCAACAGAGCAATCTTCTACTTCTGAAAATAAAGAGCAAAGACCAGTAAAAAGCGGCAATGCTGATGATGCGGCTTTTTTAATGAAAAATGCTTCGTCTGTTATAATAGTTCCAGGCTATGGTATGGCTGTTGCTCAAGCCCAACATGCTTTAAGAGAAATGGTAGATACTCTTAAAAAAAATGATATTAAAGTTTCTTATGCCATTCATCCGGTTGCAGGAAGAATGCCTGGACATATGAATGTATTGTTGGCTGAAGCAAACGTTCCATATGATGAAGTTTTTGAATTAGAAGAGATAAATAATGATTTCGCTAATACAGATGTTACATTTGTAATTGGAGCAAATGATGTAACAAATCCAGTTGCTAAAACCGATCCCCAAAGTCCAATATATGGAATGCCAGTGCTAGATGTTGAAAAATGCAAATCAGTTTTATTTGTGAAAAGAAGTCTTTCACCTGGTTATGCTGGTATAGATAATGATCTTTTTTATAAAGAAAATACCTTAATGTTATTTGCTGATGCTAAAAAAATGACTGAAGATATAACTAAAAATTTGTAAATCTTTAAAATGAAAACTAAAATATTTTGTGACATTGCAGAATTAGAGCTAATAAAAAAATTTAATAAAAAAAAAATTGTAAAAGGTTTTACAACAAATCCAAGCTTAATGAGAAAAGCTGGAGCAAAAGATTATAAATCTTATTCTAAGAAGATATTAAAAATTTGTAGTAACAAACCTGTTTCACTAGAGGTATTTGCAGATGAATATGAAGGAATGAAAAAACAAGCCCTTCAAATAAATACTTGGGGTAAAAATGTTTATGTTAAAATTCCAATAGTTAATTCAAAAGGTGTTTTTACTGGAAAAGTTATTAAAGAATTAAATAATCTTAATATTAAACTTAACATTACCGCCGTTTATACAGCCAAACAAACTGAACAAATTCTTAAATTAATAAATAAAAAAACCAAGGTAATAATTTCCATATTTGCTGGCAGAGGCGGAGATGCAGGC
>Ga0163108_10002952_pt1 | contig 12204 bp, 10 predicted proteins | sample Fk1155metaG_FD_109644 | JGI IMG/M metagenome (GOLD analysis project Ga0163108, IMG submission 109644) | Marine microbial communities from the Central Pacific Ocean - Fk160115 155m metaG | ecosystem: Environmental > Aquatic > Marine > Oceanic > Photic zone | place: The Central Pacific Ocean...
AAAAAAAGCGCAACAGCATGCTTGATATCCTGCGCTGGGGGATCGCGCTGGGCAGATGGCACTTTCGCGAAATCTGAAGTCGGACAATCCTTCTATCCGTGTTTATGCCGCGGTTTATGCCGGCGTCGTTCGGATGACTTTGATTAAACTACAACTAATCAGGTTGCTCGAAGATGAAGTCTTCGATGTCCGTATACGCGCCGCGCAATCGTTGCTGGTGCTGGCGCGCTAAAAGGGGCACATTTCCCGCGCATGAGAAAAAGCAAGGCGCTCGCACGCATTCGAAATAACGAACCGGTACGTACCTGCTGCCTGGGACATTATATTCCGGCTTATGTTTGCCACGCGGCACGGGCCGGATACGATTGCATCTGGCTCGATCTCGAGCATCGCGCCATGACGACAAGGGAGGTTCAGGCGTTGCTGGCATTTTCGCACCTGTACGATATCGATGTCATGTTTCGTCCGCCGACGGTGGAGAAATCTAAGCTTTCCCGCTGTCTTGAGGATGGTGCTGCTGGCATTTTGATCCCGCACGTATCCACTCCCGAGAAGGCTCGAATGCTTGTCGATTCAACCAAGTTTCCGCCTATTGGCGACCGGGGTATCGACAACGCTTGCTTGGATGCGGATTTCCAGCTCCACGACCCCGACAACTATGTCGCATGGGCGAATCGGGAGACCTTTCTCGCTGTTCAGATTGAGACTCCCGAGGGGGTGCGTAATTCAGAAGCAATCGCTGCGGTGGAAGGAGTGGATCTACTTTTTGTTGGCCCGGGTGACTTGGGTTTACGTCTACGGCAAAGTGGCGAGATGAGTTTGGACGATGCATGGGAAATTGTTGCCACCGCATGCAAAAAGCACGGGAAGGCATTTGGGGGTCCAACCATGGGGCTTGACGAGATGCAGAAACGCCATCGCCAGGGCGCTCAACTACTCGTCAATAGCAGCGAATTCTCTGGGTGGTCGTCTGAGTTGGTCGACGGCAAGGCTCTGTTTGACGATCTCGATTAAGCGATGAATTTATCAGGCAATATTGCATTGGTAACCGGTGCCGGGCGAGGCATTGGTAGGGGATGCGCGCTCGAGTTGGCGCGTGCCGGAGCCGATGTGATAATCAATGATCGACCCGGTAGCCCGGATATTGGATCGACCGCCGGGGAGATCCGCGCTCTAGGCCGGAAATGCACGCCCATCGAGGCAGATGTCTTTTCGCGTGACGGCTGCGAGAGTTTGGTTAAAGCCGCGCTTGAGGCAAATGGGCGTATCAACATCCTTGTCAGCAACCCGGCCTTCAGTCGGAGGGGAGATTTTTTGGAGTTTAGCTCTGAAGCTTTCGAGAAAACGATGCAAGGGACGCTCGCTGGCGGATTTCACATGGGGCAGATTGTCGCACGTCACATGGCCGAGCGGGGAGGTGGCGGGAAGATCGTTTTTATTTCAAGCGTGCACGGCGAAATGCCATTGGCCCAGGCCAATGCTTACAACGCAGCCAAGGCCGGATTGAATCACTTGGCTCGCTCAATGGCTGTCGAGTTGGTGTCACACCGGATCAACGTCAATGTCGTTTCCCCGGGCTGGATCGACACACCCGGAGAGCACGAAACATATTCCGCAAAAGTCATGTCTGAAGGCTGGCAGAAAGTGCCATGGGGACGTCTTGGTAAAGCGGATGAGATTGGCAAGGCCGCCGTTTTCCTCTGTTCGGACAATGCTGATTACATCACCGGGGTGGTGTTGCCTGTTGATGGCGGGATACGGTTTCGGGACTGTCTACCGGAGGAGTTGGTTCAGCACGACAACTCGGATTAAGCCATGGATGATACCCGATTATTTCGCCCTAAAACCTTCCAAGGTGGGCGAGAGGGGTCTCGTCTGCTAGTGACCGCCGGGGTGCATGGCGATGAGTTTGCCTCAATGCTGGCAGTGCAGCGCCTGATACACATGTTCAGCGACGATACTGCCCTGTGCCAAGCCATGCGAGGGAGTGTCACACTTGTGCCGGTTGTGAACGAATCGGCGTTTGTCAGGGGGCACCGCTGTGGGGAGGATGGACTGGATCTTGCCCGCAGTTGCCCCGGTTGTCCCGACGGATCGGTCACAGAGCGAGTTGCTTTTGAATTGAGCGAACTGATACGGCAGACCGATTATTACATTGATCTGCACACCGGCGGAACAGAGTTGAGCGTGTATCCGCTTACCGGTTACGTTCTTCACCGGGACCGAGAGATTCTCGAGAAACAACGCGCCATGGCACGGGCGTTTAATCTCCCGTTTGTCTGGGGAACTTCGGCAGAGTTAGCAGGCCGATCCATGTCGGTTGGACGCGATGCCAATGTGCCGGCGATTTATGTCGAGTACCTTGGAGGCAGTGACGAGTGCATCGAGGGGCAGACAAAGTGCGTCGACGGCTGCCTGAACATAATGGCCTACCTTGGTTTTATTGAACGGCAACTACCCGCTTCGGTGGTTGGGGAGATCATTGAGGATAGCCGTCCAGAGTCTGGGCATATGCAGGTCTGCAACCTCTCTCCGCTAACAGGTTTTTTTCAGTCTGCAGTTGGGCTTGGGCAGAATGTCGAATGCGGAACGGTGCTGGGTGCCGTGTCGAGTCTGGGCGAACATGTCTCACAGGAAGTTAGAGCACAACAGAGCGGCAGGGTGGTTGTGCTGCGCCGGGTTCCGCGAGTCAACAAGGGCGAAAGTATCGGGGTCATTGCAGAAAGAGGACACGAAGCGTGAGCATCCGGCAATGGTTTGAAGGTTTGAGTCCCTGCCGGAAAGCGCTTGGTCAAGGAGAAGGAAGTGTTCTGCGAACCCGCTGGTGCGGTCGTCCTGGCCGTAGCGTTAAACGCGACCTCCGACTGCCCGTTGATTGGCGTGGCGAGATGGTGTGAGCCTATAAGTCCGTAGGGAACCGTGTCAGTTGTTCCACGCCGTTCGCAGTCACAAGATAGTTTTCCTCTATCCGGATACCCGCACGCAGTGTCTTGTTGTACAGCCCTGGTTCGGCGGTGAAGATGTCGCCTTCCTGAAACGTGTCATTCCATGACCGGTTGAGGTGCGGGGCCTCATGCGGGTAAAGCCCGATGCCGTGGCCGAGGTGGTGGCAGAAAGAGTCCGGCTGGTATTCGTCCAGCATCGCCTTGGCTTCGGTGAACAACGCGGCGCACGACACACCCGGCTTGACCGTTGCAGCCACGTGATCCAACACCGACACGACGGCATTGTGTGCGCGCAACTGCTCGTCGCTTGGCCGAGTGTTTACGGCGAAGGTTCGGCAGTTGTCCGCGTAGTAACCGCGGTATGCAGGGCCGAGGTCGAGCACGAACAATTCACCGTCACGTGCGGCACGATTGCGCGGCGGGCCGCCGGGGGAGTTGCACTGGTAGTCATTGCCGGTGCCGGTGAGAGGTTCGCCGATGGTCTCCACGGCTGCGGCTTGTAGTTCGTTGAACACCTGTAATTCCGTGATGCCCGGCTCGATGATCTCCCTGGCGCGGGTGTACATGGCTTCCGTGCCACCGATGGCATGGCGGATCATAGCGAGTTCGTCGGGATCCTTGCACCGTCGCAGTTTGAGTATCTTCTCTTCAATGTCAGTAACGGCAGACAAATCGGTGACACCGAGTGCCTTGCAAACAACTAGGCCACCCGCCGAGCCTTCGATAGCCAGGTGAGTCGCCGGCTTGGCCAAGGCGTTCTTCAGTGACTTGGCCAAGGCGCGTTCCTGATCCTGCCGTAGCGTGCATAGCCACTGTGCCTTAAACGTAGCCACCCGCTTGGCTGCATGTCGGGCCGGCTCTTTGTTGGGTGCGACCAGCAGGCAACCGTCCGCATCCACGCAGACAGCGGCGGCCATCAGGTGGTGCGGTCGGAAGCCGGTGAAGTACTGCACCTGTTCCGGGCGCATCAGAATCGCCTGCTCGGCCTTGGCAGTTTCAAGCAGGTCCAGCAGGCGGTGTTGCCGCTGGCGACAAAGGTCGAGGTCGAGTTGGGGTAGTTCCTCGGGCATGGAGTATAATCGGTTTTCTGTTCTCAGTTTTTATATAGCCACTCGATAGGGAAGACGGTTACTTGCGAGGTGTTCAATCCGCCTTTGCGCCGGTCGCCAGCACAGTGGCCAAGCAGCACGTTTTTGTTGGTAAACGTCATCGCCGTGTAGCAGAAGTGACCGTGGGGGTTGCTTTCGAGCGTGCGGGACTTGCTCCAACTTTTGCCGTCGTCCCGTGAGATGGCCACGTTGAATGGGGTGCGTTTGCCACGATAATCCGGTGTGATGTTAGAGTGATCGTTCCACGCGATAAGCAGATCGCCGGTTGAAGGGATGCGCTCGATTGTTGCTGGCGATACGGGCGAGATGATGTTTGATGCTCTTTGAGGGGTCCATGTATCGCCGTGGTCCTCGGAATACGAAACAAACTGACTACCGCCGTCCGTTCGGCTGAACATCATGAGCCTCCCTCCTTTCAATTCCACGACGCCGGGTTCCTGGGTGGTGACGCGTTTGCCGTCTTTGGTAAAGGTCTTCAGTGTGTCCCTGCTGCGCCGCCAACTCTTACCGTTGTCGTCAGACAAATAGCACATTAGAATCCCCGCCCAGTCGGGCTTGGGGTATTCGTCAAGGTTGTGTAGTGCTACCGGAGCGACTAGGCGGCCGCTTTCCTTCAACTGGACTACACGGTCGTTGTTCATCACGTAATAGCCAACTGGCGACTGGATGACTTCGGTTGGTTGAGTCCAAGTTTTCCCGTCGTCCGTTGAACGGCGCAGCATCGGCCGGCAATCTTTCAAGGAGTTTTTGCGGAGGTAAAACAGCGCGATGCTTCCGTCCTGCAGGCGTAGCAACGAGACGGACATGATGTTCCAGTTAGCTTCATTGTGAAGGATGATTTCGTCGCTGGTGGACCAGGTTTGTCCGCTGTCGGTCGAGTAGCGTGCCGCCAGATAGGCCTTGGAGTGGTCGCCCGCGCCGTCAGTAAAATGTGTGTACAGATACATTACTCGCCCGTCTTTCAACTGGATAAAGTCACCCTCGCTGTTGCGTGGGTTGCCCTCGCCTGGCGGCAGTTGCAGAGAGCCCCGGGGGGTGTCGCTGGCGTAGCCAATGCATTGGCCAGAGAGAAGCAATAAAGCGGTAAATGTAATGGAAGAGATGAATGTAGTGAAACCCTTCATTTGAATAAATCGAATTTTACGGCCCCGAAAGACGGGATGGTAGCAAAATGACGTGAAGGCTATCAAGTATGCATCCGGCAGATGGCAGGGCACATGATCAAATGACTAACTCAATGTTTATGCTTTTGTTTTGTTCTGCGGAGTCTAGTCTTCTGCTCATGAGTTGTTATGCCAATCGATTTTAACAGAGCAAGTGTATGTCATGGCTTAGTTTTTATTTCGGTTTGTTTATCTCCTTAGTCAAATCATCTGCATGTACTGTTTTAACAACTAGGAGCTATGACGGATCAAAGAGAAAAATTCAGGGAAGACGGTTTTGTTGCTGTTGAGACTTTTTTTAGTAAAAATGAATTGGTTGAAATTGAGACGGCGCTTGACCTTTTCATGCGGGAAGTCAATCCGACTTTGCCATCGTCAGATATTTTTTATGAACTAAAATCTGACTTGTCTTCGTTGAAGCAGATTCAACGGATGCACGAATACGATGGATTCTTTGCCCGTCTGATCAATGGTAAGCCCAGGCGCTTGGCTGAGGAATTGTTGGGCGAGTTGGTGGTGGTAAAGAACATGCAGTATTTCAATAAACCACCGTCGATCGGTCAGGCAACACCGCCGCATCAGGATGGCTACTACTTTATGCTTGAACCGTGCCACGCACTCACGATGTGGGTGGCACTCGATGAGGTGGATGAGGAGAACGGCTGTGTACGTTATGTGCGTTATTCGCATCGCGACGGAATGAGACCGCATGAACGCACTCAAACGCTTGGTTTTTCACTGGGCATTGCGGATTTTGGTGCCAAGTCTTCTGAACGCGATGAGGTTGCGTGTCCGGCCAGCCCTGGTGATTTATTAGCGCATCATGCCTTGACGGTTCACCGTGCCGACGCCAATAGCAGTGCCGTGCGCAGTCGCCGTGCGCTTGGTTTTATTTTCTATGCTGAAAGCGCACAGGAAGATACCGCCGCGCATCAGGCTTACAAACAAGCACTTGAAAGGGAATTGGCCGAGGCGGGAAAAATTTAACATGGAAGTTTTTATCGCAACAATGAGATGCGGGTTGGCGCTTGCCTTGGCAATGGTGTTGGTTGGCCAAGCCGTTTCGGCAGCGGGCAAACCCATGCCACGTCGGTACACCATCCCAACGATCGACTTGGCGCAGCAAAAACATCGGCAGGTCGTCGTCGATCGCGAGCAGGGTCAGTACCTTGGGCATCCGACAACGGTATTGCTTGAGGATAACAAGACGATGTTGATTGTCTATCCCAAGGGGCACGGCCGAGGCGGCATTGTATACAAGCGAAGCACCGACGGAGGCAAAACATGGAGCGATCGTTTGCCGACGCCGGCCAGTTGGGCGACGAGCCGAGAGGTGCCGACGATCCATCGAGTAATAGATGACAAGGGAAAAAAACGCCTTATTATGTGGTCCGGTCTTTACCCCGCGCGCCTCGCCGTGAGCGAGGATGACGGCACGAACTGGAGCGAACTCAAATCAGTCGGCGACTGGGGAGGTATCGTTGTGATGGGCTGCTTAGAGCCACTAAAGACGGGGAGAGGGCATTATATCGCGATGTTCCATGATGACGGTCGTTTTTTTAAATCAAAGCCACAGAACAAAGACCCGGTTGTGTTCACGCTATTCAAAACATACTCGAATGACGGTGGGCTGAACTGGTCGGATCCTAAGGCGGTTTTTGCCCGTAGCGATGTTCATTTGTGTGAACCCGGGCTTTTACGTTCGCCGGATGGAAAACAGATTTGCGTTTTGTTGCGTGAAAATGCCCGTCGCCGGAACTCGTACGTCATCTTTTCAAATGACGAGGGCAAAACATGGACTCAACCGCGCGAGGTACCCGCCGCGCTGACAGGTGACCGGCACACGGCGCGGTACACTGCTGACGGGCGACTCTTCATTTCATTTAGAGATCGCACCCATGAGAGCCCGACTCCCGGCGACTGGGTGGCTTGGGTTGGCACGTACGAAGACATCGTCAGCGGTCGCGAAGGTCAATACCGTGTGCGGTTGATGGATAACACCAAGGGCGCTGACTGCGCCTATCCGCCAGTGGAGGTGCTACCTGACGACACAATTGTAACCACAACATATGGTCACTGGAGTATGGGGGAGTCACCTTACATCGTCAGCGTGCGCCTAAAGTTAAGTGAGTTGGATGCGATGCAGGCCAATACGAGAGTAGAGCCGGCAGCACCGGAAAATTAGAGGTAATTCAGCACGGCATGAATTGGCGTAGGTATGACTCCAACCACCCTCCAACTATGTTGAGGCGCTGGGAAGACGGACGGATCTCTATCAGTGCGAAATGCTGTCGAAGGGTTAGTTGATATGGGCTGCGCGCCTTACTCCACTGACTCCCGGATTGTTTAGGTTTGAGGCCCTTGATTCTGCTGTTCGCGAGTTTCAGATCAGTTTTTTCGACCTGGACTCCCGCCCCGAGGTTTTGCTGATTGTCAGGATTAACCAAATCTTCGCTTTATCGTGTTTTGCGTTGGCGACAGCGCCTCTTTGGGGCTTTATGTGTCGCGATGTTTTTTTTGTGGTCATTATTGGCAAAGCGAACCTGTGCTGCAGTGTGCCTGATAGTCTTTGTTTGTTTGGCTCTGTCGCCACTTAGCCGCTTGGGAGCAGGCCCCGTTTGGGTTGATGGCTTGGGCTACCGGAGCGTCGCATTGAGTGTGTCGGGTTCGCGCGCCGCCGGATTTGAACTCCAGTCCCCAGTGCTCACCGGGTTGAGTTTCACCAATCGACTATTTGGAGAGATGTTCCTCACGAATACCGTTGCTCACAATGGCTCGGGTGTGACTGCCTCCGACGTGGACGGGGACGGCTTGTGCGATCTTTACTACTCCAACCTTCAGGGAGCAAATAGGCTTTACCGAAATCTTGGTGCCTGGAAGTTCTCTGAGATCACTGACTCGGCAGGGGTAGGGTGCGAAGGGCAGCTTTCCACTGGGGCGGTGTTTGCCGACGTCAATGGCGACGGTCATACTGATCTGCTGGTCAACGGCATCTCCGCTGGCACACGGTTGTTTGTGAATGACGGCCGCGGCCGGTTCTCCGAGTTGGCTGACAGCGGCTTGGACAAAGAGGGCTCGGCTATGAGCTTGGCGTTGGGTGACGTGGATGGCGACGGTGACCTCGACCTGTATGTGGCGAATTATATCGACACCATTTATATTGCCGATGCGAGTACGAGGTTCACGCTGGGGCGGCGAGGCCCAGGGTGGGCTGTCACCCGCGTCAACGGGCAGTCCGCATTCAAGGCTCGGTTTCGTGGGCGGTTTTTGGTGACACCGGACGGTAGTGTCAAGGAGTTGCCGGAGCGCGACTGTTTTTACCTGAATGACGGCACGGGCAGGTTTCAAAAAATGGTGTTCGAGCAGGGCAGCTTCACTGACGAGGAAGGCCAACCGTTTGCCGCCGCGCGTGACTGGGGCCTGGCGGTGGCGTTCCGCGATGTCAACGGTGACCTTGCACCGGATCTCTACGTGTGCAACGACTTCAGTAGTCCCGATCGGTTTTGGATCAACGACGGGCGTGGGCGCTTTCGCGCGGCACCGAGGTTGGCTGTTCGCCACACGAGCCGTTCATCGATGGGCATCGACTTTGCCGACATTAACAACGACGGCCACGACGACATGCTGGTGCTCGACATGCTTGCTCGTCAACAGGCGCGCCGGTTGATCCATCTCGACAAGGAAAAACCAATTCCGACTGTGGTCGGAAAATTCGACGATCGCCCGCGCTATAACCGAAACGCGCTGTTGGTATCGCGGGGCGACGGCACGTGGCTGGAGGCGGCCAACTACGCCGGGCTGGATGCGAGCGACTGGTCGTGGGCGGCCGCTTTCATGGATGTGGATCTTGACGGCCTCGAGGATGTCCTGATCACAAACGGCTTCAGCTTCGACACGATGGACATCGACAGCAAAAATCGGATCATGGCCATGCAGAATGCAAGAAAATTGCCGATCGCCGAGCTGAAGCTACTGCGTAAGCATCGGCCTGCTTGGCCAACGTCCAACGCGGCCTTCCGTAATTTGGGTGACTTGAAGTTTGCGCCGGCCTCAAACGACTGGGGTTTTGACCAGGTCGGCGTCTCGTACGGGATGGCTCTGGCAGATCTCGATAACGACGGCGATCAAGACGTGATCATTAACAACCTGAACCAAGCGGCCGGACTGTATCGCAACGAGAGCAATCGGCTGAGGATCGCCGTGAGGTTGCGCGGCCGTAAAGGCAACCGGTTTGGCATCGGTGCCCGCATCCGTCTGGCCAGCGGGAGCACCACCCTCTCGCAGGAAATGATCGCGGGCGGTCGTTATCTCAGCGGCGACGATTCGCTCCGTGTTTTTGCTGTGGTGCAGGAAGGTCCACACCGACTCGATGTGTTTTGGCGCAGTGGTGCGCGGTCGCAGTTGGAGAATGTACAGGCCAACCACCTGTATGAGGTTCATGAGCCCGAAGCGAAGGCCGAGTTGCAAGTTCCTCCGCCCCCTCTTTTGCCGGTTTTTGATGATGTAAGCACACGGCTGAACCATCGCCATGAGCAGCGGCCGGTTGATGATTTCCTCAACGACCCACTGTTGCCGCGCCGTATTAGTCAGGCCGGGCCGGATGTGACTTGGCTCGATGTCAACCGCGACGGCTGGGAGGACTTGGTCATCGCGGGCAGCGACGGGCTCGAGCTTTTTGTCAACACAGTAGGGAAGTTCAAGTCGGTCAATGACCCAAAGGTTGCCGGCCCGGTTCGAGAGGTGCCGGTTGAAACGGATGAGCGTGTCAACGACTGGGTGTTGGCTGATCTCGATGGCGATGGCGATGGCGACCTCGCCTTGGCCACCGAGTGGGGGCCGGTACGGGTGTTTCGCAACGACGACGGCAAGTACTCGGAGCAGACAGATGCGCTTGGCCTCGGCCGTTATCGAGGCTGGTGGAACGGTGTCGCGATGATTGACGCGAATAACGACGGCCAACTGGACATTGTTGCTTCAAACTGGGGTCGGAACAGTTTTTACGAGACTCTTCTGCGAGAGAGCAGCGGCGAGTCGCGTTTGGCTTTGTTCATCGGCGACGTGGACGGCAACGGGACAGTCGAGCAACTCGAAGCGGTGCAGATCAACGACCGTTGGCTGCCGGTGCGAGATCGTCATGCGCTGGAGAAAGGGCTGCCTGATTTACGAAGCCGATTCCCTGTACACGCCGAGATGGTTGAATTGGGGATCAAGGGCATCGCCGGGGCGGCGTTTACGCGGCTAAAAAAAATGGAGGTCAATCATTTGGATACAACGCTGTTCATCAACAGAGGGGGTCGCTTTGAGTCAGTACCGCTGCCGATGGAGGCTCAACTTGCGCCGGCGTTTGCCGTTTGCGTAGGCGATGTGAATGCCGACGGAAACGAAGATCTCTTTTTTAGTCAGAACTTTTTTGCTGTCCGCCCAGAGGACCCCAGAAATGATGCGGGTACTGGGTTGTGGCTGCTTGGACAAGGGGATGGGGTGTTTAGTGCGCTTGGCCCAAGCGAGTCGGGCGTCAGGGTGGATGGCGAGCAGCGCGGTGCGGCGTTGGCGGACTTCGATCATGACGGACGGGTGGACTTGGTTGTCACGCAAAACGCTGCGGCGACGAGGTTGTTTCGAAACCAACTGGAAACCAGGGGATTACGGGTGCGGTTTGCCGCCGATGTTGTTGGGGAGGGTGCGCTTCTGCGGTTGATTTACAGGGACGGTATCAAAGGCCCGGCTCGCATTGTTCCGTCCGAATCCCGCTATCGGTCGCTCAACGCCACGACGCAGGTGCTGGGCGCGGCGGCGGAGGTGATAGCCGTTGAGGTTGCTTGGCCAAGCGGAAAAAAAACAACCGTTTCGCTCAAACCAGGCCAGACGGAGGTGGTGCTAACCAACTCATCAGAGCCAGCAGGAGGCCGCTAGGCATTCGCATTGCTTCAACATCTGGATCTGTGCTTGTTTTCAGTTAAAGCAATGCTTATATGGGATAGCAGCGTGGCGATGATGTAGTGAACAGGTGCTATTAAATTAAGGGTTTGAAGGTAGCTAAGGGGACTTAGGATGAGCATTTAAACCAATGTTTTAGAAGGTTTAAGAGCGTTTTATTGCTTCCTCCATTGAAACTCCATTCGCACTCCTTCAGATAGGAGGAAAGCTCTCTGGTTTGATCCCGTTAAAACGCCTCAAATGGCGCTTGGCCTGGTTCCAAATATTCTCGATTCCGTTGATGTGATTTTTTTCTTTTGCATATAAGGTGGAGTGATTTATTCGCCTGTGATGAAAGTCGCTCACATCCAGTGCATTGAACGACTTGAAGGTGTCGGTGTACACCACACTGTCAGGTTGAACCTTCTCTTTAATGATCGGCAGAAGCGTCTCGGTTTTCGCATTGGGGATGATGGCCGTGTAGACCTTTCCACCCCGTTATATAAGCCCAAACACGGCAATCTTGCCTGCTGCACCTCTACCTCGCTTGCCTTTACGAACACCGCCAAAGTAGCTCTCATCGGCTTCCACTTCTCCGGAGAGTTCATAGATGGGCAGACGGTTGGCAATTATAGCTTCCTAAGCCGCATGTAGAAGCGAATAGCCGGTTTGGCTTGTACCCCCACGATCTCAGATGCGGCACGGGCTGCGGTGCCTGCAACAAAGTGCTCTATCAGTCGTCCTTTCTTCTTCGCTGACATCCTGCTTTTGCTCACATACACGCGTGTCATTTTAGGGCAATATTCCGTCCCTTAGCTACTTCAGACCCTGAATTATAGTATACAGTTCATGGTTTTGTTTGTCCTTTTAGTCTCTGGATACTGGGCGATAGGAGGGCTTTGATCAGGAACTGAAGAGTACAAGAAGAATTGGTCGCAGATGATTCGATTTAGCTCGAATTCGTGAATTATGAGAGATATTCACCTCAACAATTCAAGCTCCGATAGGTAGTTTCTTAAAAAAAGCTTTTTGTGACCAATCTTTCGCATTCAAAATCACCCTAAAGAAATC
>Ga0163108_10002954_pt1 | contig 12203 bp, 8 predicted proteins | sample Fk1155metaG_FD_109644 | JGI IMG/M metagenome (GOLD analysis project Ga0163108, IMG submission 109644) | Marine microbial communities from the Central Pacific Ocean - Fk160115 155m metaG | ecosystem: Environmental > Aquatic > Marine > Oceanic > Photic zone | place: The Central Pacific Ocean...
ACTGTTCCCTTTCAAGGGAATTGCATCCGAATACGAACCCTCTGAAATAAATTGATGAAAAGAGTTTTTACTTCCAATTCAAAACAAACAAGTGTTTAGACATGATTCTGATTTTTTTGTCCACCAAGAATTTCTGTGTCCTTGGTTTGGCCAAAACTGAACTTATTTTTCAAATACCCAATCAAACACACCCTTCAACTTCCCTCTGAAAACCAGGCACTTATGGTATAGAACCCCTGAATTTTTTGTCCATTCTGTGTCCAGTTTTTGTCCAAAAAATAGTGATGAACAGTGATTTTCAGTGATGTTTGGTTTTTTGGAAAACGCTAAGTGCTTGAAAAGATTGTTTTGTGATTTCAGTGTTTTGGAACTTTTCTTGTCATAGTCCTTGTTTCAAATGGCGGAGAGGGAGGGATTCGAACCCCCGGTGGAGTCGCCCCCACGTCGGTTTTCAAAACCGGTGCTTTCAACCGCTCAGCCACCTCTCCGAAAAAGATTTTGGGTTGATGCGTTTATACATCTAAAAATCAGGCTCGAATGTCAACCTTTCATGATCCAGATTTCATCACCTTTTTGAGTAAACCCTGGAGCACCCTTTATATATCCGTGTAAAACACTCGGTATCTTTACATTTCCTTCTGAGTCCTGAAAATTCTCTAAGATCGCAATAAAAGTTCGCCCCACAGCTAAGCCTGAGCCGTTTAATGTGTGCACTAATTCTGGCTTTGAATCCTTTGCCTTACGAAAACGGATCTTTGCCCTTCTTGATTGAAAATCGCTACAATTAGAGCAAGAAGAAATTTCTCTATAACACTCTTGGCCTGGCATCCACACCTCAAGATCATAGGTTTTGGTGGCCCCAAAGCCCATGTCACCACTACAAAGTAACATCACACGGTAGGGTAGTTCCAAAAGCTGCAGCACTTTCTCAGCGTTTTGAGTGAGTGCCTCCAGCTCTTCAAAAGATTTTTCTGGCTCAACTAACTTTACAAGTTCAACTTTTTGAAACTGATGCTGCCTAATTAAACCTCTGGTGTCTTTTCCGTAAGAGCCCGCTTCACTTCTAAAACAAGGTGTATAAGCAGTAAAATACTTCGGAAGATCACTTGTATCTATGATCTCATTTGCATAAAGATTTGTAAGCGGAACCTCTGCTGTTGGAATTAAAAACAGCTCTCTTTCATCCACTCCAGTTTTAAATAGATCTTCTTCAAACTTAGGAAGCTGCCCCGTTCCAGTCATGGTTTCTCGATTCACCAAAAAAGGGGGGATCACCTCTTCATAACCATGCTTTTTTGTGTGTAAATCAAGCATAAATTGAATCAGTGCTCGTTCTAATGTTGCCCCCGCTCCCCGGTACACTGAAAACCTTGCGCCAGCTAATTTACCAGACCGCTTAAAGTCAATAATTCCAAGATTATCACTCACATCTACATGGTCTTTGGGGTTAAATCCTAAATCTTTTGGCTCACCCCATTTTCTCACTTCCTGATTAGCTGTTTCATCTACTCCTTCTGGAACAGACTCATGGGGTAGGTTTGGCACAGAAAGCGTTAATGCTGATAACTTTTCTTCTGTTTCTTTTTTTATCGCTTCTTGCTTTTGTATCTCATCTCCAACATCTCTCATTTCAATAACTTTTTGATCTGCTAACTCTGCAACACTTGGATCTGATTTTAATTTTCCCTTAAGTTGGCCAATTTCTTTTGAAACCTTATTTCGTTTAGATTGAAGAACCTCGACCTCAGAAATGAGCTTTCTTCTTTGTTCAGAAAGCATAGCAATTTGATCGACCAATTCGCTGGCAACCCCTCTTTTTTGCAGCCTCGTCTTTAACTCATCTAAATTATCTCTAAAGTAACTTGGATTTAACATGAATTATTTCTAACAGAATTTCTCTTGTTTTGCGAGAATTCTATTTTATCTATAACCTTGAAATTGTGCCCGATCTGGTGCATCTGGCGCTAATTCTAGGTACTTTCGAAACGCGTGGCTTGCTCCCGCTTGATCTCCTATAGCCCTATAAGCAATGCCCATTTTTTTATAAATTTCTGGATTTCCTTTATCTAACCGTAACGCTGTTTTATAAAGAGCAATCGCTCCAGCATAATTTTTTAACTTAAAATTAGCATAACCAGCTTGCAACCTTGCACCTGCAGAACGTGGATTTCGTTGCATCACTTTATTAAAAAGAGATAAGGCCTCTTTTGCTCCGCCCGTTTCTACTAACTCCTTACCTAAACTTACCATTGCTCTTAGATTGTTTGGATTAAATTCAAGCTCTTTTTGATACTCCGCAATTGCTGCCTTATTATTTCCCATAGTAGAATATAGGTGGCCTCTATAAAAATGAAGTCCGGGATATTTTGGATAAACTCTAAAAATATTAGCAAGCTCTTCCGCAGCATCTTCAAATTTTGTTAAACTCATATAAAGTTTATAACGTTCTAAGTAAATCTGTGCATCTGAAGAATTCCTATCAATATACGATTGATAGGCTTCTAGTGCTTTTTGTGCGACCTTTGCATTTACTTCACCTTTTTTTAAGTAAATATCCGCTTGCAACCCCCATGGTCTTGCATATGACGGGTTAGAGTCTTTTGCTTGATTGATACTAATTTGAGCAGCACCCCAGTCACCTTTTTGAATTTGTAATTCAGCTATGGCAGAAATAATTTCAGCTCGTGCTCCTCCTGTTCGTTGAAGTTCGTCTTGTAACAACACTATTGCTTCATCAATTGACTTTGTTTCTGCTGTTGCCTTTGCAATTCCTATAATAGCTTCAAAATTAAGTGGATCAAACCTTTGCGCTAATGAGAAAAAAAACGGAGCATATTTATACTGTTTCACCGCCATAAGAGAATTGGCATATGCAATATAAACATCTGAGTCTATTGATTTTCTTGACATTGCTCTTTTGTAATAAGTTATTGCCTCTACATATAGCCCCTGACGTGCATAAAAATCCCCTTTTAATTTTTCAAGCGAACTTCTCGACTTTGGGATTTTTCTTAAGGTTTCCATCGCTTTTTTGGCCTTTTCCCATTCATAACTTTTAATAAGAACCTCTACATACTTTGCCCAAACTTGTTTATTTTTTAAATCTAGTTTTGCAGCTTTCTCGTAGTTTAATGCTGCAGAATTTAAATTATTTAAATAATAAAACATATCTCCTATTTTAAGAAGTGGCAGAGGGTCTTTGGGATTGCTTTGTCTTGCAGACAAAAATTGAGTAAGAGCATTTTCATGGTCTCCCTTTGCAAGTAACTTTTCACCCTCTCCAATAAAATAATACATCTGAGCACTTTTTCTATACTCTTTTATATTTTTACCAGCTCGGCCCGCTAGCGTGTAATACTCCAATCTATACTCATGATTATTTTTATCTAACCGCACTGCATCTTTAATAAACTTTAATGCCTTATCCTCTTTTTTTAATAATTGATTTAATCTGCTGTAATGATAATACGCACTTGCAAGGTCAACTGGAGATAACCTTTCTGGGTTTTTAATAATACTTTCTAAATGTTTTCTTGAGTCGTTTAATTTTCCTTGTTTTGCATAAATTTGAACAATTCTAAGTCGTGATTTTGCGTGTTTTTTTTCTATTTTAAGTGCCTTGGTATATTCTTGGATTGCTTCTTCGGTAGAACTAAACTTTTCAGCTAACATCCCTTTTAAGAAAAAAACCTTTGGGCTAAAGGCCTTGTTGTCTGGTATTTGACTTATATATCTAGCTGCGCTCGTAAGATCTCCTCTTTTATAAAAAGCATAAGCAAGATAATAAAACATTTCTAGCCCAAATTTCTTATGTGTCTTAGTGTACTCTACTAGGCGGTTTTGTGCGGCTTCACCCCTGTTGACAGCTAAATAAAACTCGATATCTGCGATAATTGTCTCAGGTAAATCCAATGATTTGGCTCTAGACATTTCAATAATTTTAGTAATAACACTAAAATATTTTTCATCTTTATTAGATGAGTCAATTAGGTTTAAATATGTTGATGCAAGCATGGCCAGTGCTTTAACGTTTGTGGGGTCATGCTTAATTGATTTGTGAAAAAGCTGTGTTGCAGACTTCAAATCCACCACATTATCTTTTAGGTAAAGCAACATTGCTTTTTGATAAAACTTTTTACTTTTTTGTGGATCTTTTTTTTCTTCGGATAACTCTGGAATGGTTGGTCTAATTGTCTCAATGTTAATTTTTACTTCTTTTTCTGTTTCATTATCAGAAAGCAAAACAAATAACATTAACCCAACTGCAATGAGTATTGTCTTTTTTTTCTTTTTTGTTTTTTCTTCTCCCTCAAATTCACTGGTAATTTTACCTAATAGTGATTTTTTTTCTGCCTTTGGTTTTTCAAAAAAAATTGTTTCCTCTTGATGAATTGTTGAACGAGAAGATGAGCCTGACTCATCAAACTCTACATCTTGTTCTAGAAAATCTTCTGGGCTCGCTATTTTTGTTTCTTCTTCGCCTTCTAGTTCTGGATTTTCTATCGATTCCCCTATCAGGGTAACATCTTCGTCGTCTAAGCCATCTTGCTCCTCTTCTGAAATAGCCCCTAAGCTTGGTATATTATCCGATGTACTCTCTAGGCCCGGTAATGCATTATCTGTTTCGCTCAGAACAACCGTATCCCCTTGACCACTATTCAAATCTATTTCCATGGAGGGCTCTTCTTCTTTTTCCTTAAGTTCTCCACTTAGATAAGAAAGCAATAACTCATTAATTTCTTTAATTTGATTTATGTTTTTCCATTCGTCATCTGGATATATGCGAGCTAGTTCATTGCCTTTTATATGCTCATTTATTATCAGTTGTTTTACCTGATCAAGTTCAATGGGCCCTAAAACGCGACCGCTTTGTAGTTTTATTTTGTATTTTTTTTTCTCTTGCGCCATCAACTTAGACTCCCTCCACTGGAGCCATAAACTGGCGTTTTCGTTAATAATTACCCACTCTAATTATAAGCTAGATATTGCTATTTTTGCAGCTTCAACTATTTTTGATGGCAAAATACCTAATTGAAGCGTCAAAAGAACCAACAGACAAACTGCGGTTGCTGATAAAAATGGAACTCTTACTGCACCTTTTTCCTCAAAAGCATCTTTCATATACATATAAACGAGAACTCTAAGGTAATAATAAACAGATACCGCGCTGCATAAAACAGCTAGTACGACTAACCAAATTTCTCCTGCTTCTATTGCCGAATAAAACAACATGTATTTAGCAATGAACCCAACTGTTGGTGGTAACCCTGCCATTGAAAGTAAAAAAACCGCCATCGAAAAGGACAACCAGGGGTTTGTTTGTGAAAGCCCGCTCACATTATGTAAATTTACTCCTGAATCATTCTCTTTAGAAAGCACTGTCAAAATAACAAATGCTCCTAAATTCATAATGGCATATGATGCTAAATAAATTAATAGCGGCGTATAACCATATGTATGCCCAGATCCAGATAAAAATCCTATTAAAATATACCCGGTATGAGCAATGGATGAGTAAGCCAACATCCGCTTCAAGTTAGTTTGAGTTAATGCAACAACATTTCCTAAAAGCATTGTTAAAACAGCGCTTATCCATAAAACATTATGAATATTAGTTTCGATACTTTGTACTAAGCCCTGTCCATAACCCAACGAAATAAAAACTCTTAAAAATGCAGCAAACGCTGCGGCCTTTAATCCTGTTGTCATAAAGCCTGTAACTGGAGTTGGTGCACCCTCATAAACATCTGGCATCCACATGTGAAAAGGCACTGATGCAACCTTAAACATAAAGCCAACAATAACTAGCACCGACCCAACAGCAAAAAGGGGTAAATGAGAAAATGCTTCTATTTGAACATAGTCTAAAATTCTTACAATATTTGTTGTTCCCGTTGCTCCATAAAGCAGTGCCACTCCATACAGTAATAATGCTGAAGCTGCGCCTCCCATAATAAAATATTTAACTGCAGATTCATTTGATTTTCTATCGGCCCTTCTAAAGCCAACAAGCGTATAAACCATCAACGACATAAATTCTAATGCGATAAAAAGTACAATTAAGTCTAAAGATGAAACCATGAGCATCATTCCTAGAGTAGAAAGCAACACCAAGATATAATATTCAAGATGTTGTATCTTTTGTAGGTCAAGATATTTATATGATGCAAAAACTGTTGCCACAGCTGAGAATAAAAAAATAAGATTCATAAAATTAGAAAATGAATCTACAACCATCATATTATTAAAAATAATAACCGGGCCCTCGGCTAAAAGCGAAAAAGAACTCCACGCAGCAACTAATGCTGCCAACACTGATACAATAAATACAAGTGGTTTAGGGTTAATAAACTTTATAACACAAAGTATAATAGCGAGAATTATTCCAACTGTTATCCAAAAAAATGGCATTAATGCTGACATTTGTACTTGCGATAAAGAAAGCAGCTCCGGATCGATCGTTAATAGTGTTTCCATTTTTTTACCTACTCAATTCCTTTGTTATTATTAAAAGAAAACAAATCATTAACCTCTTTTATTGGATCAACCTTGTTTTTTTCAACGAACTCATTACCAAAAGATCCATTTGATTGATTTACTTGAACCAAAAATCTTTCTACTGACGGGTTCATTTTTTCAAAAAAGAAGTTTGGAAATATTCCCATCACAAATATTAAAAATACAATCGGCGCTAAAACAAAAATCTCCCTTCCTGAGAGGTCTTTTAATCTTTTATTTTCTTCTCTTTTTATCTCACCAAACATAACGCGCTGATAAACCCAAAGCATATACACAGCACCAAATACCACCCCAAGGCCAGCAAGCGCTGCCGCAAGCTTGTTGGCTTTCCAGGTTCCTAATAAAATTAAAAACTCGCCAATAAAACCATTTGTTCCGGGAAGCGCCACTGATGAGAGTGTTACTATCATAAACACTGTTGCAAAAAGGGGCATTACCTTTGCTATTCCTCCAAACTGATCTATTTCCCGTGTATGTCTTCGTTCGTAGATCATGCCGACTAACAAGAATAACGCTCCAGTTGATATCCCATGACTTAACATTTGATATACAGATCCTGAAACAGCAATAGTGTTTAATGAAAACAAACCAATAATAACATAACCCATATGACTCACTGAAGAGTAGGCAACAAGTTTTTTAATATCTGGCTGAACCATGGCAACCAAAGCACCATATATTATTGCTATTACTCCTAAAACAAAAAATGGTATCTGGTATTGATAAACAGCATCAGGGAATAATGGGAATGCAAAACGAATAAACCCATATCCTCCAAGCTTTAATAATACTCCTGCTAAAATCACACTTCCTGCTGTTGGCGCTTGAACGTGTGCATCTGGCAACCAAGTATGAAATGGAAAAAGGGGAACCTTAATCGCAAAAGCCAAAGAAAATGCTAAAAATAAAATTGCCTGAACAGACAGCCAACCCTGTCCATCTAAACTTAGATTATAAAGATCTAAAAGTGCGGTAGAAAATTCTCCATATTGAACTTTGTGTTGATATGCTAAGTAGAATATTGCAACCAACATCAGTAATGACCCCACTACCGTATAAAGAAAAAACTTCATCGCTGCATAAATGCGTTCTTTACCCCCCCAAATGCCAATTAAATAATACATTGGTAGAAGCATTACTTCCCAGAATACATAAAATAAGAAAATATCTAAAGAGACAAAAGCTCCTAACATCCCGGTTTCTAGTGCAAGTAATAAAAAATAATACTCTTTTATTCTGTGTTGAACCGCATTAAAAGAGGCAATAATAACAACCGGACTTAAAAATGTCGTTAGAACCACCAACAAAAGACTTATTCCATCCATACCTAACTGATAGTTAATTCCAAACGATGGAATCCATGAATAGGTCTCTGTAAACTGAAAGGCTTCTCCATTTGATAAAAAATTAGAGTATAAAATACAAGAAAACAAAAATGTGAGTAGAGACCCCAAAAACGCCCAACCACACATAATCGTTCTTCCAACTTGGTCTTGAGATGGCAACAAAAGTCCAATAAAACCCCAAACAATGGGTAAAAAAACTAAAACTGTTAATAAATGATCACTAAACCACTGCAACATAAATATACCCCAATGTTATTAACAACCCGATAAGCATCATAAATAAATAAAACTGTACCGAACCTGTTTGTATAGGTCGTACAGATTGACCCACCCAGAATGATGCTCTACCAAAACCTAAAACCACCCAATCGATGAGAGCGACATCTATTATTTTCCAACAAAACTTTGATGCCGCTAAAAGAGGTTTGATAATTAAGAATTCATAAATTTCATCAACATACCACTTGTTAGTTAGAGTCTTAAAAAGACCACTCGCATGCTTCTCAATTGGATCTATACCTGAAAAGTTTTTATAGGTCTTAAACCCAAGAAAAATGCCAACACTTGCACCTAAAACGCTTAATGCCATAAGCAACCATTCATATGAATGTGGAACAACAGCCTCAAAGCCGGCTGTGCTAATCACAGGGGAAAGCCAATGTTCAAGCCAATTAAAATGAGGAACACCAATAAACCCGCCTATCACACTTAAAAAAGCCAAAACATAAAGTGGGTAAATCATTACCTTAGGTGACTCGTGTGCTTTTGCAGCATTAGCACGGTGTTCTCCTAAAAAAGTTAGCGAAAATAAACGCGTCATATAAAACGCCGTCATCACTGCTGTAAGCATTCCTAAAACCCAAAGAATATTTGAGCCATTGGGTGAACTAAACGTTTTCCATAAAACTTCGTCTTTTGAGAAAAACCCTGAAAAAGGTGGTATCCCACAAATCGCTAAAAATGCTGCGCCAAACACTAGGTAGGTTTGAGGCATTTTTAACTTTAATCCACCCATTTTAAAAGCATCTTGTTCATGGTGTAAACCATGAATCACACTACCTGCTCCCAAAAATAATAGCGCCTTAAAAAATGCGTGTGTGATTACATGAAAAACACCAGCTCCAAAAGCCCCAACACCACAAGCTAAAAACATATATCCTAGCTGTGAAACAGTAGAGTAGGCTAAAACTTTTTTTATGTCGGTTTGTGCAATTGCTATTGTAGCGGCAAAAAGAGCAGTTAATCCTCCTACCCATGCAACAACCTCCATTGCCACGGGCGAAAGTACGTAAAGAAAGTTTAACCTTGAAATTAAATAAACTCCACCGGTCACCATTGTTGCGGCATGAATGAGCGCTGAAACCGGCGTTGGTCCTGCCATAGCATCGGGTAACCATACATAAAGAGGAATTTGAGCGGACTTACCAATACAACCCACAAAAAGAAGTAAACATATAATAGTTATGCTAGTAAGCTCAACTGTTGAAAATAACGATAATGCACTTTTCTCTGATATTGCTGTTTGAATAACACTAATTTCAAAGGTGCTAAACACTGAAAAGATAAAAAACATCCCTAATAAAAACCCAAGGTCTCCCACTCTGTTGACTATAAATGCTTTTTTTCCTGCTTTTGCCTTTTCAATGTCATCGTACCAATACCCAATTAAAAGATAACTGCAAAGACCAACTCCTTCCCAACCAAGAAAGATTCCTGGTAAGTTGGTGCTGGTAACTAAAACAAGCATTGCAAAACAAAATAAATTTAAATATGCAAAATATTTTCCTGGTGTTTTATCATCAGACATATATCCAATAGAATAAAGGTGAATAAGACTTCCAACCCCTGTAATTACCATACAAAAAAGTGAGGAAAGTGGATCAAACCGAAGTGAGAAATTTAAATTAAATCCTTCAAGCTTAATCCAAGAAAAAATAATCTGATCAAAATATCTCACCGCAGGCTCTAAAGATTGAAGCTTAATGAATAAAAACAATGAAACTAAAAATGAACAAAAAATTGCTCCTGTGGCAATCGCTCCAGTAACTTGAGCACTTGCTTTTTTAGCTTTTTCATCAGATTGAAAAAAAGCATACCAAATGCCATTTATTAAAAACCCCAGTAGTGGAAACAGAAGAATTAATGCCAGCATTTTTTACTCCCTTAACAAACTAATATTTTTTGTATCTACACTTCTTAGTGTTCTAAAAAGGGCGATTACTAACCCAAGGCCAACTGCTGATTCCGCTGCAGCAACAGTAATAATAAAAAAGACTGCCATTTGACCTGTAAGGTCTTGTAATATCGTAGAATAAGTAACAAATGTGAGATTAACAGCATTTAGCATTAGCTCAATACACATTAAAATCACTAAAATATTCCTTCTAACGACGAGACCAAAAAGTCCTATTAAAAAAATAATCGCAGAAAAAGAAAGCACTAGCCATGGTTCTACGTACATTATGCTTTACCTCCGACATTGGTATTGCTCTTTAGATTTTTTTTCCGCATTGCAATCGCAACAACCGCAACAATTGCCCCTAAAAGTAATATTGATGTGAGTTCAAAAGGAAGTATGTATTGTGAAAAAAGTGTCTCAGCTAAAACTCTTGTGTTTCCACCGTTTTGCTCTATCGCAGATATAGAATATGGACCAATCTCTTGATAACTTGCTTCTTTAAACGTCGTAATAAAATATCCGGCAATACCCAATAAAGTAAGTGCTACGCTCATAACAAAAAACTTGTTGTTCTCTCTAAGGTCAAAAACCGGTTCATCTGCTTTTAAGAGCATGATCACAAAAACAAATAATACCATAATTGCGCCGGCATAAACTAATACCTGCAGAGCTGCCACAAAGTGTGCCCCCATTAACGCATAAATAGATGCAAACGCAAAAAACACTAAAACCAGATTAAATGCTGAGGTTACTGGATTTTTTTTAAACACAACCATAAGTGAACAAAAAATCGCCAAACCAGAAAATAAATAGAAAAAAATTGGTGAAATTTCCATAATATACAATGCCTCTTATTTATGGCCCTTTTGAACCATTAAACTTTCTAAGTCATAAACAGATCGATCATATTGAGACATTTCATAGATATTACTCAATTTAATCGCATCTTTTGGACATGCTTCTTCGCACATTCCACAAAAACAACACCGCAAAACATCAACCTCAAACTTTACGGGATACTTTTCTTTATCAGGTCTCTCACCCGCTTCAATATGAATGCAATCTGCAGGGCAAACTGTCGGACAAAGCATGCAGGCTGTACAGTTTTCAACACCATTCACAGCTTTAATGTAATGCATACCTCTATATCTTTTTGAGTAGTCCCTTCGCTCTTCTGGGTATTGAATGGTAACCGTTTTTCTAAAAAGCATGTTTTTCTTTGTGATCCACATACCTTTTAAGATTTCTAGTAGATAAAACTTTTGAAAAAATCCAAATCTTTTTTTAATTAGCATTATATCACTCCGTAATAAATCATTAGCCCTGTGGCAAAAACATTAATTAATGAAAGAGGTAATAACACTTTCCACCCAAGGTGCATGAGTTGGTCATACCTAAACCGTGGCAATGTCCACCTTACCCATACAAATAACCACATAAAAAGAGCGACCTTAATACCAAAGGATGTTACTTCAAATCCAATACGAGCATATTCGTAAATCATCCCTTCAAGGCCAAGAGAATTTAGAACCATTCCCATACCTGGAAGTAACTGCCATCCCCCAAAATACATTGTTGCCAATAAGGCTGATGCAGTTGTCATGTTCACATATTCAGCCATCATAAATAATGCAAACTTTAATGAACCATACTCAAGATGATATCCAGCAACAATCTCTGACTCTCCCTCCGGTAAATCAAAAGGAAGTCTATTTGTTTCTGCAAAAACAGAGACAAGAAAAATAAGAAAACTCAGTGGGCCCACGGGAAATAAAAATATCCCCCATTTAGGTATTGTTAAAGGGCCAAGTTGCAACCACGTTTCTCCCTGCATTCTTGCAATCTCACCTAAGTCTACTGAGGAATATATCATTAAAATAGAAATGACAGACAACCCCATAGCCAATTCATAGCTAATCATTTGAGATGCGCTTCTTAATCCACCATATAATGCATACTTATTATTAGATGCCCAAGATGCTACAATCACTCCATAAACACCAAGAGAAGCAATAGCAAAAATAAACAAAACCCCGACATTTAGTTTTGCAATTTGAAAATCGATGACTCTCCCTGCAATCTCTATCGAGCTTGCAAAGGGTACAACGGCAAATGTCATAAAGGCTGGAATCACTGAAAGAGCTGGGGCTAACGTCCAA
>Ga0163108_10002955_pt1 | contig 12203 bp, 10 predicted proteins | sample Fk1155metaG_FD_109644 | JGI IMG/M metagenome (GOLD analysis project Ga0163108, IMG submission 109644) | Marine microbial communities from the Central Pacific Ocean - Fk160115 155m metaG | ecosystem: Environmental > Aquatic > Marine > Oceanic > Photic zone | place: The Central Pacific Ocean...
AAAATTCTTTTCTCGATTCAAGTGTTTTTTCATTAGCTTTCTGGGAACCATATATTAATATAGCCATGTTTAATGATGCAGCGTCATTCGTGTGAACTGATAAGTCTTTATAGAGTGAAGCAGAATTTTTAAATTTTCCTGTAATAAACAATTTAGTCGCCATTGATTTTGTTTCAGCAAAAGCTTGTTTACTATTGGGGTACTTTTTTAACCATAGCAAAAGAGTTGATTTAGCTTTACTTTCTAGCTTTGCTTTAAAAAAAGAAGAAACCGCATTAGCATATGCTTTTTCAACTACTGACTTAGAGCTCTGAGATTTAGCAAAATTCAAATAGGCATCACCAGCTTCTTCAAAGTCTTCTTCTCTTTCTAAAACTGCGATATTTCCTACGCTCAGTTTGTAGTCATAATCTTTTAATGCTTTAGAGACTTTAGATCTTCCACTTTTTTGATCGTATGCAACAAAAGACTTATTTGCTCTTATTGTCTTGGCTGCTTTTTTAATGTCTTTCGCCGCATCTTGATATTCATCAATTTCTTGTTTTCTTGGATCTTTTAATTTATCTCCAAGCAACTGTACCCATAATCTAACCGCTGTATGCGTTTGACTTTTTGCCGGGTATCCATTTAGAAGTTTTTGTATTAATTCAATTGAGTCATCTTGCTTGTCTTTATACCCTGCTAAAAGCTGTGCTGATTTTAGTGATGCATCTAAAGACTCCTTTGACCCAGGAAGATTTTCTCTTAGCTCTTCTGAAGCTCTAATAAACTCAGTTTCAACAGACGAAAGTTTATTGCCTTGTGCCTTTTGGGTTTTTGATTTTTTTGCCATTAACGCTGACAAAGAATCAGCCCATAAAGCTCCTGCCTCTTTTGCATATTTTGGATCATCCGAACTTACTATTTGCTGATAAAGCTCCGAAGACTCTTCTGCTTTTCCGAGCGACCTTTTGACCTCTGCTAAATACATTTTTATTTCTGTTTTCTCTTTTCTTGGGTCAGATTTAGCTAAAAACTTTTCAAGGTATGCTTCGTAATACTTCTCAGCAGTTTTAAGATGATAGTTTTTTTTGTTTTTACGATATTTTTGATGTTGATCTGTTGCGGTGCGTCTTACCATTGCTCTTAGGTTTTGATAATGTACTTTTGTATCACCATTTTTAGCAGAAACTATCTTGTTTTTGCTAATTCTTTCCAGAGCCTTCGTTGTTCTTCCTTTTCTTAGATCTAAATCAACTAGCTTCACAAGCACTTCAAACGCCTCGCTTGAACTAGGACTTGCTTTTATTAGTATTTCATAGACTTTAATTGCTTTTTGAATCTGCACATTTCTTTCATACTCACGACCGAGTTTTTTTAGCAGTGATGGAAAAAAACTTTTGCTACCAGCAACGTTTTTAAAGTAACGAATAGACTCATCGACCTTACCTCTTTCGGTCATGAAAACTGCCATATCCCGCAAAGCTTCTTCTCTAATTGAGATAAACTTTTCTTTGCTCTCTTGAATTTTAGTTATTGCCTTTTTCATTGCACTAATGGCCTGATCATACCTTTTAGTCCTATAGTAAACCCATGCTAAACGATGATATATCTTAGCCAATGCATCTGACTTAATTTTACTTTTTATTGCAAGCTCATAATACCCCTGGGCTTTTCTGTATCTTCTTTTGTTGTATTGTTCATCACCTAAAACCTTATAAGCCTCTAAAACAAACTCGCTACCAGGAAACTTTTTTGTAATCTGATCAAAATAATAAATACTTTTTTTACTGTTTCTTAATTCATTATAGTTAAACGCTAAAAAGTAATACACTTGATCCATTTTTGAGAACGAAATTTTTAAGTTTAATATTTCTTTACAAGCCTGAATTCCTACTTAAAAAAGGCATAGAGTATCCACGCTTCATTGTTTTTACTCTTTTTCCTGAACTTACTTGGTTCTCGTGCACCCGTCCTTCAAGAAAAAAAGCAGCTTGATACATCTCAAGATAGACCTCAGCTAATCTAAAATACAGATCTGCCCTTCTAGCCTTAGGAGCCCTTCTTCCCAAAGCAATTCTAATCTGGGTAATCTCTTGTTCTCTTAATTTTCTAATTTGTGTTTCTTTATTGGTCTCAACTGATCTAATTTCAGAAGTTTTATACGATGCACTGTTGTTTTTTGCCATAGAGTCTTCAAAAGCAAAAAACAAAACAAATATTACAACAAAATAAAACAAAGAAGTAATTTTTTGCATAATTTTTATGACTCACACTCCGATGTTAAACCAAATACATAATCCCCAATTTCATCATTCCAAAATTCACCATTAAACGTCCATCTATATTGATCATCTCGTCTTTCTGGTTCTTTGTTTCCACGCATTCTATTTTTTAAGTTTGTTTTTCTATCGAGTAATTTATCTTTTGCACGGCTTAGCATTTCAAGCTTAATAAAAGACATCTTTTCAAAATCTGAAATTAATACTGAATGATAATCAATAAGACTGTTTTTAACAAAAGCACCACCTAAAAACCTTACTGTCTTAAGTCTCCACGAAAGCACTAGATTTAAAAAACCAGGAAACCCTTTTTTTCTTTTATATCTCACGTCTCTTGAGCTTTTTGCAAAACGCTCAATAAAGCTTCGTTCTTTTTCTAATTCACTTTCTGACTCCACTAGTCCTCTAAAATATGTGCTTCTAACAAAACTATTTAACATTTTATTAAACTTATTTGATGTATGCAGTGGTTCTTCAAGAGCCTTTCTGCCTTGATAATAAAAGTTTTTTAGATTTCTTGACCTTTTTTCAACGTATTTCTTTACGTTTACTCCTAGACGTTTATACTTTTTATTAAACTCATTGATGACAAGGTTAGCATCAGAATACAAACAAAGAGCAAGATATGACTGAGCTCTAAGTACATCTACCTCTGAATTATGCACAAAGCTTAAGCCAGGGCTTTTGTATGAAACCAACTTACCTAAACTTCTATTATACTCTCCTTGTGAAAAAGCATTCCATGCTTGCTCAAAAAGAATATCAGCCCAAACAAAGCTTGTTTTATCAACCTGATCATAAGCAATATCTGCTTTTTTAAATTCACTCGCTTGATAATAAACCCGAGACAAACCGGCTTGACATCTGTTTTTTAAGTCATCTAATTCTTTTATTGTCCTTTCCGCCCAGGATGTGGCAACCGCTTGCCCTTCTACCTGCTCATTTAATGAGATTTTATTTTCCTGGGTTTGCTTTACACATAACTCAAAACTATCTATCGCTTGCTTGTCTCTTCCTAAAATTGCATTTGCTGTTCCTTTAAGTTGTAAAGAATACAACCATAGTGAGTCTTTTTTAGTGATTCCATTAAAAAAATCTAAAGATCTTTTTTCCCTGCCCTCAAATAATGCATCTTTTCCTAAAGAGTAAAGTAGGGCATTTTTGTTTTCTTCATTGTAATCACTCATTTTTGTATATCGAACAAGATACTTTCGAATGAGGTCACCACCAACATGCAACATCAACTCTTGCGTAAGCACTAAAACCTGCCTGATAGCTGTTTTGTTTTTAGTTTGCAATGTCCTTATAAAAAAATATGAAGCAGAATGATAAAGTCCTGCCTTCATCAGACTTTGAGTGACACGAACATATGCTCGCCCCCTAACTGAAAAATCTCTTTCTGCTGCTGCAAAAGCATACCGCGCAGATTGAAAAAACTTACCCTGCCGGTATAAATCTTCTGACATTTTTAAATCAGCCTTTGCATCACTAGACCTTAATCTAGCTTCACTTTCTACAGGAAACATCGCTCCCGTTAAAAGTAAAACAAAAGCAATTGTGATTATAACCTTAGACCTAATCCAAGATTGAAACTGAACGATGAAAACCACGAATTATCCCCCGTAGTACCTAAAGACTGTGCTTGATAAAATACGCCTGTTAAATCTAACCTTACTGTTAAATTATTTGATAGATGGTATTGATGACCTGTTCCCAAATAAACTCCAAAGTGACTTTGATCTACATAGGAACTATCTTGTCCCACAACTGTATTTGTATCCACTTGAGAGCTAAGCTGTCCCAATCCACCACTAAAGTACCAATCAAAATATAGGATTTGATTAAAGACATTAATCTTTGCATACCAGGGCACCCAATGTGCTAGTGCTCCATATTCACTTTTAAATTCTCGAATAACTGGAAGCGCGTTAGGTGATTGAGCCTGCAATGCCTCAAATGTTTTATTTGAGCCATTTGTATTTATTGCATAAAAAACCTCAACACCTAAACTTTCAGATAAATAGTAAGCAATTCTTGGATCCACCCTATAAGTTGAACGGTACGGATGACTCAACCCCATCCCCCCCATTAAACTAAACATCAACCGAGGTGATTTAAGAAACTTCCTGTTTTGTAAAACATAAATTTTCTTATCTGGATCCAACCAATCAAAACTATATTCTTTTTGCGATGCAGGTGCTCGCTGAACATTAGAGCTCTCGCTCATCGTAGGCTCTGAAATCATTTCATCACCATAGACAACAAACGTAGAACCGAGATTCAAAAGACAAATTAAAACTATCAATATTAAATGTTTTGCCACGATAACATTCCCTTGCTCTTTATATCGATTTCCATGACTTTTCATGACCTTACCTTAGTTTAACAGGGAGATTAAAGGTGCGGCAAGTCTTTTGACTTTAGAGTTTTTCGTCAATTTTTAATCGGAGCCAGAACAAAACTTCTTAATCAACTCATTACTTTTTTTAAGTCCTTCTTCCAATCGCTCTCTAAAAAAAATTTTCGTCTCTTCAAAACATTTCTGGTAAGCCTGAGTATCTTCATTTTCAATCAAGCTCGACCAATTACTCACAGCTGTGTGAAACTCTAAATCATCGCCACGAATTTTACGGTCACATAAAGCTGTATTTACCGTTTGCTCAAGTAGTTCATCGTCAGAATAAAGATGCTCGACAATCCCCAACCTCAGCCGATAAAGCGGGGTTTGACAAATTAAATGCTGATACGGATTAATTTCTAACTTTGACCAAGCATCTACCATCGCCAATAAGCTTAGATGTGAATTTGGTTTTGATTTTAACTTTCTTGGTCCCGACAAATGGATCTTCTCTAGCGTTTTTTGATCCAAAAGCTTTTTTTTCTGAGGATTTTTGTCAAATATAACCCTCTTTGCCTGCATCACTCTATCGCGCAGCCCTTTTTCATCTTCTTGGATCATTAACTTAAATAACTCAGAAGCTGAAAGTGCATATTGTGACACTTGTCTTTTAGCCCACGGATTACGAATGGCCAAATCTGAGTAAACATGACACCGCCCAGCATAAATTCTTAGCATCAACAAAATCTTAACGCTATCTAACCCACCGAAGTACGCTTCGTTTTCCCAGGGAAAGAATCCAGCATTTTTCCATGCTGTTCCCATACTTAAAAACCCCAAATGAGTGACCGCTTGCGTGTCTGCCATCATTTGGTCGTGATGCTTATAATTTTCAATTTCAATGATTTTAGAACCTAAAGCCTCCAAAATCTCAATTGCCTTTGGAAAGGTTTCATCAGAACATCGATAGCGTATTACCGCCAAAGACTGCCCTTTTGAACTCAGATAAGGGCCATGAAGCGAATGACACGAAACAATCTGTGTTTCTTCCGGTAAATACCGTTCAAAAGCTTCAATCTCAATGGTCTTCACTGCACATTGACCAATCACTAAAGAATGAGGTTGAATCACCTTCCCTACCTGCTCCACAACAGATTGTAATTGATCAATCCCAACCGAAAAAACAATCACTTGAGCCTGCTCTGTAACATCCTTGATGCTATCTAAAACTGAAATAGAAGACCCTATGAGTTCTTTATTGAGAGTTTTAACATTCTCATACAAATCACAACCACAAACATCCATTCCTGCCGCAGCAAAAGCTTTTGCATAAAGCTTGCCCATGTCTCCTAAACCAATGATTCCTATTTTCATCGTAAAACTCTTGCCCTTTATTTCACTAAATTGTTATATCAATAGTAAATGGCAAGTGAAAAAATGCAAAGAATAACTATCCAACCTACAAGTGGATTACGCGGCAGCCCAATTATCCCTGGAGATAAATCAATCTCTCACCGAAGTTTAATCTTTGGAGCAATAGCAGAAGGAAAAACTCAAATAAAGGGGCTACTAGGTAGTGCTGACGTTCAATCGACACAATACTGTCTTAAAACATTAGGTGTAAACTTTGAAAAACAAGGAGATGACCTTATCGTTGAAGGTAAAGGTCTGCATGGTCTACAAACTCCAACTAACTCTCTTGATTGTGGTAACTCTGGGACGACCATACGACTACTTATGGGACTTTTATCTGGTCAAAAGTTTTCATCTATTTTACTTGGAGACTCTTCTTTATCAAAAAGGCCCATGAAAAGAGTCGCAGCTCCTTTAATTAAAATGGGTGCACAAATTAACCTTTCTGAAAACCAATACTGCCCATTAGAAATAAAAGGAACTCACCTTCAAGCAATTGACTATGAACTTCCTGTTGCAAGCGCACAAATTAAAAGTGCTATATTACTGGCTTCACTTTATACAAAACAAAAATGTACATTAACTGGAAAAATAAATAGTAGAGATCACAGCGAAAGATTACTCAAGCATTTTGGAGTGAAGATTGATTGTTCTGCTAGTCAGATTGAAACTCAACCACAACAAAAACTGACCGCTAAAGATGTAAATGTTCCAAGTGATTTATCTTCAGCGGCATTTTGGATTGCAGCTGCCTGTATTACTGAAAACTCAAAAATCACACTGAACAATTTATCACTTAACCCTACAAGAACGGGCTTCTTAAGTGTTTTAGAGCGAATGGGAGCTCATATCACTACCTCGGTCACAACAGATTCTCCAGAACCCATTGGAACACTTGAAGTTGAAACATCTTGTCTCAAAGGCACTAAAATACAAGGACAAGAAATTCCACTTTTGATTGACGAAATCCCTCTTATTGCAATTTTAGCTTGTTTTGCACAGGGAAAAACAGAAGTGCGCGACGCAAAAGAGCTCAGAGTAAAAGAAAGTGATAGGATTGAAGTTGTTGCAAAAAACTTGCGTGCAATGGGGGCACAAATCACAACATATGAAGACGGTTTTATGATTGATGGACCTCAAAACCTAAATGGAGCAAATATTAATCCACATCATGACCATAGAATTGCAATGGCTTTTACTATTGCAGCCTTAAGAGCAAAAGGAGAGACTCACATTTTAGATGCAGACTGTGTAAATATTTCTTATCCGGAGTTTTTTAATACTCTAGAAAGTTTAAAAAATGGATAAAACCTACTTAGCTGGCGTTATTGGTTATCCAATAAAGCACTCTCTTTCTCCATTATTATTTGAGTTTCTCTCTAAAAAACTCAAAACCCCCGTTGTTTACCTTCCACTTGCTATTAAAACGAATGAGTTAAAAACAAAACTTAAAAACGCAAAAGATCTTTGTGTATTTAGCGGGGTAAATGTCACTATCCCTCACAAAGAGAAAGTCATTAAACACGTTGACCGACTTACTCCTACCGCAAAATCAGTTGGCGCTGTGAACTTGATACACTTTAAAAACCAAACTCTAATTGGTGACAATTCAGATGTCTATGGAATTAAAGAAACACTCAAAGAACATAAAATCTCCCTCAGAGGAAAATCTGTGATTCTATACGGAGCAGGTGGAGCAGCCAAAGCTGTCTGCACAGCTGTTGCTCAGTTAGGAGCAAAAAAAGTTTGGATTCAAAATAGAACCACGGTTAAATCAACAAAACTTTGTCGGTTTTTTTCACGTCAATTTACAAAAACTCAATTTAGCAGTCTCTCATTAAATAAAGAACCCAAAGAAAAAATAGCCCTTTACGTCAACGCAACCCCACTTGGAATGCAAGGTTTTCCAAAAAAGAGCCCCCTTACATCATTAGCGTGTAAAAATGCTTTTGCATTTGATCTTGTTTACCGTCCAGAGAGCACAGTATTTTTACGAGATGCGAAAAAACAAGGGCTTCAGCCAATTGGTGGCCTTGATATGCTGATTTGGCAAGCGATTGCGAGCTGGGAACTTTGGTTTGGTAAAGTTTCTCAAAGACAAAAGCTAAAAAAAGCTTTATCTAATTATATAAGGAAGAAAGTTTTATGAGTTTACGTTTTCTCACTGCAGGTGAATCGCATGGAAAAGCATTAGTTGGAATCTTAGAGGGCCTCCCTTCTGGACTTGAAGTTCTTAAAGAAGATATCCAGTTTCACCTTCAAAGAAGAAAAAAAGGACACGGCCGCGGATTTAGACAAAAAATTGAAGATGACGCCATTGAAATTCTCTCTGGCATCCGTCACGGAAAAAGCTTAGGTAGCCCTATTAGTATTTTAATAGAAAATAAAGACTGGAAAAGCTGGACAGATATTATGGAGTCAGAACCTCACTCTGGCACTGTCAAAAGAGAAGTCTTTATACCCAGACCAGGCCACGCTGACCTCGTTGGTGGCATTAAATATCAACACGAAGACATGAGAAATGTTTTAGAGCGCTCAAGCGCAAGAGAAACTACAATTAGAGTGGCTTTAGCAACCGTTGCAAGAATCTTTTTAAAAGATTTAGGTATACACATTGGTTCACGTGTCACAAGAATTGGTTCTGTTTGTGACAACTCAAAAATAACCTGTTCTATTGAGAAACTCAATGAGACCTCAGATGATTCCCCTGTAAGATGTTTAGATATACAGGCTGAAGAAAAAATGATTCAAGCAATTGATCTTGCGAAAGAAAAGGGTGATACACTCGGCGGAACATTTGAGATTTTAGTTTCCAACTGTCCAGTAGGACTAGGAAGCTATAGCCAATGGGACAGAAGAATTGAAGGTGAACTTTCACAAGCCATTATGAGTCTTAACGCAATTAAGGCTGTTGAAATTGGCGATGGGTTTTCTCTTGGAGAGGTCTTTGGGTCACAAGCTCATGATGCTTTTTATCCAAGTAATGAAAAATCAGTTGAATATAAAACCAATCGAGCTGGTGGTGTAACCGGTGGCATGACCACTGGGCAAAATATTGTTATTAGGGCTGCAATGAAACCAATTGCAACGCTAATGAGCCCACTTCCTTCTGTTAACTTAAAAACTAAAAAAACAGAAAGTGCACACGTTGAAAGATCTGACACTTGTGCTGTCCCTGCTGCTGCAGTGATTGGGGAATCTTTGATTGCACTTGTTATAGCAAAAGTACTCTTAGATAAATTTGGTAGTGATTCAATGAAGGAGCTCATTCCACGTGTTCAAGAATGGCAAAAAAACCATTGCTAAAAATATCTTTTTAACTGGATTTATGGGAGCTGGTAAGTCCTCTTTAGGAAAGTCGCTTTCTAAAGAAAAAGGTTATCACTTTATCGACACAGATAAACAAATAGAAAAAAAAGCAAAAATGTCAATTCCTGATATCTTCTCAACAAAAGGTGAGTCTTATTTTAGAAAGCTTGAACACGAAGTGTTAAAGAAAATCTGTCGAAATAAAAATCAAATCATTGCCTTAGGTGGTGGGACACTAATAAAAAAAGAAAATCAAGAATTAGTAAAAAAAACAGGTCAAACTATCTATTTAAAAGCATATGCAACCACATTAGAGTTGAGAATCAGCAACCACACTGGAACAAGACCACTGGTAATGAATAATACAAAATCTGGAAGATTAAAAAAAATTCGAGAACTTTTAAAAAAAAGAAAAAGAATTTATGAAAAATCAAATTTTGTAATCAGAACAGATTACAAAACAAAAAAACAAATCATAAGTGAGATTAAAAACAAATGTCAGATATGAAAACAATACACGTCCAATTAAAAAACAACTCACATTTTATCTCTATTGGTAAAAATGTCATTGAAGAGACAAACCGCTGGATCTTACCTGAAGAATACTCAAGTACAATTATTATTGCCGATCAAAAACTAAAAAACCACCATCACAAGCTCAATAAAGCACTAAAGAAAATGGGTTTTAATCCAAAAACCATCTGGGTTTCAGCTAATGAAAAAATAAAAGACTTTAAAAAACTCTATCCACTTTATGGTAAGTTACTTGCTCTTAACGCAGACAGAAAGTCAGTAATCTTTGCATTAGGTGGTGGTGCTGTGGGTGATGCCGCTGGGTTTTTAGCTGCTACTTTTTTACGAGGTATCCACTGGGTCAATGTTCCCACCACTCTTCTTGCCCAAGTAGACAGTTCAATCGGTGGTAAAACAGGTGTAAATCACGAAAAAGGCAAAAACCTAATTGGTGCCTTTTATCAACCCAAGCTTATTTTATGTGAAACGAGTTTTCTTTCAACTCTTCCAAAAAGAGAGCTTATTTCGGGTTTAGGAGAAGTTATTAAATATGGCTTAATCTTTGATTCAAGATTTTTTAACTGGATAGCAAAAAACTGGGAAAAGCTTTTAAAATTAGATAATAAAAAACTCACTTATGCGGTCCATCACTGCGCACAGCTGAAAGTCAAAGTTATTGAAAAAGACGAACATGACTTAAAAGGTTTGAGAGAAAAACTCAATTTTGGGCACACTTTTGCTCATGCACTTGAATCACTTTATGGCTACGGAAAACTAAGACATGGTGAAGCTGTTATTTTTGGGATGCGCTTTGCTACTGCTATCTCTTTGCAAAAAAAGCTTCTTTCAAAAAGACAATATAATCGCATTAACAATTTTTTAGGTACTATTACTCTTCCCAAGCTCACCTTAAACACAAAGTTCAATAAAATCATCAAACTCATTAGGCTTGATAAAAAAACTATTCGAGGAAAAACTAGATTTGTCCTATTAACTAAAGTTGGCACATCAAGCACAGGAAATTTTTGTACTCAAAAAGAACTTTCAACAGCTTTTGACTTAATTACGGAGTAAAAATGAAAAAAATTATAATCCTTCACGGTCCAAACTTAAACCTACTTGGAGAAAGAGATAAAAAAATCTATGGATCTCTTACCCTAAGGCAAATCAATCAAAAGCTAAAAGCCTTTGCCTTAGCCAAAAAGGTGACTCTAAGGATCTTTCAATCAAACTCTGAGGGAGCACTTATAGATTTTATGCATAAAAATAGAAAGTGGGCTCAGGGACTAGTCATAAATCCGGCAGCTTATACTCATAGCTCATACGCTCTCAGAGACTCTATTGAAGCAATGCCATTTCCAAGTGTCGAAGTTCACTTATCTGACATCAAAAAACGTGAAAAGTTTAGAAAAATATCTATTACAGCTCCTGTTTGCGTCAAACAAATCTCAGGTTTAGGCTGGAAGTCTTACACTGAAGGAGTTAAATTTCTCCTTAAATATGTCGATTAATAAATGAAAGAAATTTCATTTACTTCTATGGATTTAAAAACATTACGCAAAAAAATTGACGACATTGATACTCAAATTGTTGAACTCTTAAACCAAAGAGCTCAAACTGCAATTGAAGTTGGTAAGCAAAAGAAAAACAAGCCCGTTTACGACCCGACCAGAGAAAAACAAGTTTTAGATCTGCTCAAAAAAAATTCAAACGGCACCTTTCCTGAAGATGCTTTAGTGGCAGTTTACAAAGAAGTGATTAGTGCTTGTCGATCCCTTCAGTACCCAGAGAAAATTGCATTTTTAGGACCAGAAGGAACGTTTTCACATCTTGCAGCTAAAAATCACTTTGGAACATCTGCAACCTTTCACGCAACCAGTTCAATCGAGTCTGTTTTCGAAAGTGTGTTAAAAAACGAATGCCAATATGGAATTGCTCCTCTTGAAAACTCTTACGAAGGCAGTGTAAAGCACACAATGAACTGCCTGATTCACTCAAAGCTGCAAATTTGTGGTCAGTTTTTCATGAAAATCAATCATGCTCTTATTAGTTCACAACCTGACTTAAGCAAGATCAATCAAATTTATTCTCACCCTCAAGCACTTGCGCAATGCCGAAGCTGGTTAAGTGAAAACCTCCCTCATGCAAATCGTTTAGAATCATCTTCCACAGCTGCTGCCGCAAAAATTGTAAATAACAACCAAAATGCTGCAGCTATTGCAAACCCTATTGTCGCTCATCAACACAACCTATCTATTTTGAAAACTGACATCCAAGACAGTGACTTAAATGAAACAAGATTTATTGTTCTTTCAAAAAATGATTGCCCCATTACAGAAAATGATCAAACAAGCTTAGTCTTATGGCTT
>Ga0163108_10002957_pt1 | contig 12198 bp, 8 predicted proteins | sample Fk1155metaG_FD_109644 | JGI IMG/M metagenome (GOLD analysis project Ga0163108, IMG submission 109644) | Marine microbial communities from the Central Pacific Ocean - Fk160115 155m metaG | ecosystem: Environmental > Aquatic > Marine > Oceanic > Photic zone | place: The Central Pacific Ocean...
GGAGATTTATTATTGGGGCGGAATTTTTATGGCGGTTCCTATGATAGGCAACTCTGTAATGAGAGCATCTGGTGATGCAAAAACACCTTCTGTATTAATGGCTTCTTCAGCAATTATTAATGCCTTGTTGGATCCAATCCTGATATTTGGATGGTTTGGTTTTCCTGCTATGGGGGTTAGGGGTGCAGCCTTAGCAAGTGTTCTTTCTAATGTTGTGTTTTTAATAGCAGCATTATGCATTCTTATCTTTCGAGATAATTTAATACAATTTGCTAACCATAGCTTGAAATCAATTATTGTTTCTTGGAAAAAAATTCTTCATGTTGGTTTGCCGGCTATAGCCAGCAACCTGATTGCTCCATTATCAACTGCTCTAGTAACAGCGCTTATAAGTAGTTATGGTCAAACAGCTGTTGCAGCTTATGGGTTAGCTGGTCGACTAGAAGCTTTTATTATTGTTATCTTAATGGCTCTTGGGGGAGCAGTGGCTCCTTTTGTTGGGCAAAATTTTGGGGCTAAAAGGTTTGATCGTTTGGAAGAAGGGTTTAAATTCTCTGCGAGATTTATATTAGTGTACTCGCTTTTTTGTATTGTGTTTTTATATCTCTCAGCTGAGTTTTTCTTAGGTTTTTTTACCTCTGACCCTGAGGTTATTAAGATTGCTAAAATTCAATTACTTTATTGTCCATGGGGCTATGGTTTTCTTGGTTTGGCCGCTATTTGTAATGGTTCATTTAATGCTTTAGGTAAACCCATGCCCGCTATGACAATTTCAATTGCCAGAACATTAATAGTTTATGTTCCAATGGCTTATTGGTTTGCTTCATTAATAGGCATAAGAGGAGTTTTTGTAGCTCAAGTGGCTGCAAATATCCTTGCTGGGATAGCTGGAATAATTTGGTATAAGTTAATTTTTAAACAACTGTCAAGCCAACCAAAAGCTTAATTTAATCTATTCCTTGAAGTTGTTTGATCACACCTTCGTCTTCAAGTGTTGAGATATCTTGGGTAATCTCCTCACCTCTTGCAATTGCCCTAAGCAGTCGCCTCATTATTTTTCCAGATCTGGTCTTAGGAAGATTCTCTGAGTATCTAATATCATCCGGTTTTGCAATAGGTCCGACTTGATCGGCAACCCAATCCCGTAACTCTTTTGTTGCTTTGGGCTCTGTGTCTTTGGTGGGTCGCTCTCCTTTGGTAACCACAAAAGCAAAGATTCCCTCTCCTTTTACATCATGCGGTTTCCCCACCACTGCGGCCTCAGCAACATTGGGATGGGCAACCAATGCGGATTCAACTTCCATTGTTCCAAGACGATGTCCTGAAACATTTAAAACATCATCTATTCTCCCCATAATCCAAAAGTACTTGTCCTCATCTTGGTTGGCGCTGTCCCCAGCAATATAGAATTTATTGTTGAATTTTTCCCAATATGTTTCGATGTATTGATCGTTATCGCCCCAAATCGTTCTTAGCATAGAGGGCCATGGTTTCTTTATGACCAAATAACCACCCTTGTTAGGTTGTTCCACTGGGTGTCCTGCATCATCAACAATATCCATCATAATCCCTGGCAAAGCTTGTGTGCATGAACCAGGTTTAGTTGAGATTACTCCTGGCAAAGGACTGATCATGGCTGCTCCTGTTTCGGTTTGCCACCAAGTATCTACAATAGGGCATACTTCTTTGCCAATTACGGTGTGATACCACATCCATGCTTCTGGGTTAATTGGCTCACCAACAGTTCCCAGCAGTCTAAGTGTGGATAAATCATAATCATTTGGAATATCATCTCCCAGCTTCATCAATGCTCTAATTGCTGTTGGTGCAGTATAAAATAGTGTCACATTGTGTCGCTCACAGATCTCCCAAAACCTTCCTGGATGAGGATAAGTTGGGGCTCCCTCATAGATTAAAATGGTTGCTCCAGCTGCTAGAGGCCCATAAGCAACATAAGTATGGCCTGTAATCCATCCCACATCAGCTGTACACCAAAAAACATCGGAATCTTTGATATCAAAAATCCACTGGAAGGTGGTTTTTGCGTGTAACAAATAACCACCTGAAGAATGCTGAATCCCTTTTGGTTTTCCTGTTGAGCCAGAGGTATAAAGAATAAATAAAGGGTGTTCGGAGTTTAATGCTACAGCTTTTGATTCTTTGTTTTGGTCTTTTGTGAGGTCGTGCCACCAAACATCTCTTGTATTGGTCATATTAATAGGTTGACCTGTTCTTTGAAACACCACTACATTTTCAATAGGCGTCTCCCAACCTTCCAATGCTTTATCGGTAGAGTTTTTTAAGGGAATTATATTGCCCCCACGATAAGCGCCGTCTGCGGTAATGATAAGCTTAGCTGCCGCATCTTCAATACGGTCCTTAAGAGCGTTTGATGAAAAACCACCAAAAACAACTGAATGTACTGCACCAATTCGTGCACAAGCCTGCATTGCAATAACTGCCTCTGGCACCATTGGCATATATATTATAACCCTATCTAAAGGCTTAACCCCAAGATCCAACAAACCATTAGAAAATCTAGAAACTTCATCAAGCAGCTCTTGATATGTGATGTTTTTTGTCTCTCCGTTTTCAGCCTCAAAAATGATGGCTATTTTATTTGGGAACCTTTTTGCGTTCAAATCAAGGCAATTATAAGAGACATTAATTTCTCCATCATTAAACCATTGATAATTTGGTGCTTTTTTATCATCTAAAACAGTAGAAAAATCCTTGAACCAATGAAGATTTTCTTGTGCTAATGTTGCCCAATAACCTTCATAGTCCTCCTCAGCATGGCGTTTCAACTCATCAAGCTCAGGTTTTTTTATGTTTGCATTATTGCTGAAAGATTCTGATGGGGAAAATTGGCGTCTCTCTTGCAATATTGAATCTATGGTTTTTTCACTCATAATCGCAACATGATTACAGTTTTGATATCAGCTTGTCCAATAAATTTTCTGACTGAGGTAAATAACTTATGCCGAAGATGTTTAGGTGGTTTATCACATGATAAAGATTGTAAAGATCTTGCCTTGTATTGAAGCTTGGCGACATTGACCATGTGTGGTTGTAAGACTCATAAAATTCTTGAGGAAACCCTCCAAACAAAAGCGTCATAGCAATATCTGTTTCTCGGTCCCCATAATAAACTGCAGGGTCAAAAATTATTGGTTTGTTATTGGAGAGTGTCCCCCAATTTCCTGACCATAGGTCGCCGTGTAGCAAAGATGGAACGGGTGAATAATCCTCAAAAAATACATCAAGGTTATTCAGAAGTTGTTTGGCTTTATCTTCAAGTGCTGCAATATATCCTTTGGAATATGCCAATTCTAATTGGGGTAAAAGTCTTTGATCTCTAAAAAAAACAACCCAATCGACCTCTTGTTTATTATGTTGTTTGGTCAAACCAATCCAGTTGGTTTGTTCTAGACCAAAAGAGTCAGCCGAGTTTTTATGCATTTTAGCTATTTGCTTGCCTAACTCCAAGGCTGAATAATGTGTTTGTCCTCTCATGTCTAAGAACTCCATCAGAATATAAGCATTATCTTCAATACTACCAACACTAAAAACCCGGGGCGTCTGTATAGTTTTTGTTAAAGATATCAACTCCAAACCTCTTGCTTCTGCTGTAAATCTATTGAGGTCATTACTTGAGCCAATTTTTAAAAAAAAAGTTGCTTTTTCGCTCTGTACTCTTAGGTGGATGGGCTGCTTGGAAGATAAATTAATTGTTTCGTCTTTACCTTGGAGGTCTATGCCAGAATGTATGGAAATTTCTCTAATTAAATCAGACAATCTTGATTATCTTTTTCTAGGTCGATGCGATGATGAATAGGGCTTGATTTGGAAATATAACCTAATAAAAAATCCATCTGGTCTGCAAGAATATTTCTTCCTTGTAGATAAATATATTCTGCATAATTTGGTACGAAAGGTATGGCTAGTAGTTCAATTTTAGCCTGCTCGGGAGTTCTTCCCCCTTTATGATGATTACAGCGTTTGCATGCCGATACCACATTATTCCAATCATCATTTCCGCCTTGGCTGATAGGAGTAATATGGTCTCTTGTAAGCTCTCTTTTGTTGTATCTGTCTCCACAATACATACAAAGATAACTGTCTCGCTTAAATAATGTTTGGTTGTTAAGAGGGGGGGTGTATTGGCTCATTTTATCCTGAAAATGCTTGGTCCTACCCTTAGTTGCAATAATTGAGTTAACAGTTATAGAACTTTGTTTGCCAGATGCTGCATTAATTCCACCGTATATTGTATAGAGGTCATTCCCCAAGGTATAAACAACCTGATCTACTGCATAAAGTTTAACCGCCTCTTTATAATTTACCCACTCTAGAGGCAACCCCGTAATATCAACTCTCAATGTTTGATGATGATTGTTCATATGATAAGTTTTTGTTGTGTTAGCTTAATATTAAACAATTTTTTACAAAATAAAATTGATAAAAACTCTTTTAAAAAGAGTGTATTAATAGCAAAAAAGATGCTCTAGCTCTTAAACTCAGAAACTAAAGCTGTAATTGAGTCTTTCGCGTCCCCAAAAAGCATTCGGGTATTGGTTTTAAAAAACAGAGGGTTTTCAATGCCCGCAAAGCCTGAAGCCATTGATCTTTTAAGAACAAAAGTTGTGATTGCTTTATCGACACCAATTATTGGCATTCCATATATTGGGCTCTCATCGTCTTCTCGTGCAGCTGGGTTAACAACATCGTTTGCACCAATAACAATGCACACGTCCACAGATTCAATAATTGGATTAATGTCCCCGGGTTCAATCAATTGGTCATAAGGAACGTTTGCTTCTGCCAATAAGACATTCATATGCCCTGGCATCCTACCAGCGACTGGATGAATAACATATTCCACAGTTGTGCCGTTCTCTTCTAATAGTTCACCTAATTCTCTAACCGCATGTTGTGCTTGGGCAACAGCCATTCCATACCCTGGAACTATGGCTACTGATGATGCTGCTTCCAATATTAAATAAGCATCTTCTGCTACAATAGGCTTTACCTCACCTTGTTCTTCAGCGCCTGTGCCTAATGCAACAACAGCCCCAAAACCGCTAAACAAAACATTCGCTAAGGATCTATTCATAGCTTTGCACATTATATTTGTCAAAATAAGACCGCTTGCTCCAACCAGAGCACCGGCCACAATTAGAACGTTATTTTGAATAACAAAACCTGCTGCACAAGCTGCTAGTCCTGAATAACTATTTAATAATGCAATAACTACTGGCATGTCTGCACCACCAATTGGAATAACTAAAAGCACGCCCAACAAAAAAGATAAACAGATAATCGCTGTCAAAATTTGCCAATTTAATGTAAAAATAAACTCCTGATTAGCAACCATCTCAATCCCAAAGAACAGCAACAATAGAAACAATAATCCATTGATCCATTGTTGGCCTTTGTACAAAACGGGGTTCCCATTTATTCTCCCTGAAAGCTTGCCATAAGCAATAATGCTGCCAGTAAATGTGATTCCACCAATAACAACAGTTAAAAATATTGGTATCAAAATACCCAAGCTACCGGTGCCTGACAAAAAATATTCTGATGACCCAACAAGCAAACTAGCAATTCCGCCAAAACCATTAAAAACCGCGACCATTTCTGGCATTGATGTCATCTCTACTTTGAGGGCTGCAGTTGCGCCGATTAGCGCTCCTGAGATCATAGCGACAAAAATCCATTGGAAGTTAGTAACACTTTGATCCAACAAGGTTACTACAACAGCAATCAACATACCTAGAGCTGAAATTAAGTTGCCTTTAGTGGCGGTTTCAGGTGAGCCCAACATTTTTAAACCAATAATGAAGAGTGCTGAAGAAAGTATATAAATTACATTAACTAACGCTTCATTGGCGGTTGATGAAAAAACTATATTTAAAAACTCCATTTATTTCTTCTTAAACATACTAAGCATTCTGTTTGTAACTAAATAACCACCAACGACATTGATTGTTGCGAAGAAGACAGCCATCATTCCTAAGATAAAGGTAACCTCAAACTCAACCAACTCTATTCTTGAAGTAAGAATAGCCCCAACAATAGCAATACCTGAGATTGCGTTAGCCCCAGACATTAAGGGTGTGTGTAGAGTTGAAGGTACTTTTGAGATAAGCTCAAAGCCTAAAAAAACAGACAAGACCAATACAAACAGTAATAAAATAAATGTTGGCTCCATTTGGTTTTTCTCCTTTATTTACTTTTTGGACTAATTGATTCTCCAGAGTGAGAAACAACACATCCAGATAATATTTCATCATTAATATCGATGTTCATAATTTTGTTTTCTTTATCCCAAAACTCTTCAATCATATTAAAAATATTATTAGCATATACCTGGCTTGCGTGTGTGGCCACAGAAGCGGGTAAACTCATATTGCCTATGATGAATACTCCATTTGAAATCACTGTGTCCCCAGCTGCAGAACCTTCCACATTGCCTCCTGTGCTAACAGCCATATCTATAATGACGCTACCAGGCTGCATTGCATTAATCATGTCTTGGGTGATAATCAAAGGGGCTTTTTTTCCAAAAACTTGTGCTGTTGTAATAATTACATCAGAATAACTACAAGCCTTGATCATGCCTTGTCTTTGCAATTCAAGCTGCTCTGCATTTAACTCCTTAGCATAACCTTGTTCTGTTTCCTCTGATTGCCCAATATCAATTTTTATAAACTTAGCCCCTAATGATAAAACCTGTTCCTCCACGGTTGGTCGAGTATCAAATGCCTCGACTCTTGCGCCCAGTCTTTTCGCTGTTGCAATTGCTTGTAATCCAGCTACTCCAACCCCAACAACAAATACTTTGGCCGGTGAAATGGTTCCAGCTGGAGTCATCATCATTGGAAAAACCTTGTTAAGTTTTTCTGCAGCCTCTATAACAGCGCCATAACCAGCGAGACTAGCTTGTGAGCTAAGTGCATCCATTTTTTGAGCTCTTGTGACTCTTGGTATCATCTCCATACTAATAGCAGTAACAGATTGTTTAGTAAAAGCAGTGATTAATTCATTTTGATTAAATGGATCAAGGAAACTGATGTGTATTGAGTTGTTCCTTAAGTGTTGGATTTCTTCTATATTTGGGACATTGAGACGACACACAATGTCTGCAAAGGAAAAAGCATCGACACGATTTTTTATTGTTTTGGCCCCTGCCTCAAGATAAACATCATCGCTTAATGAAATTGTCTCACCAATGCCTTTCTCAACAAAAACTTCGAGCTCAAGAGTGGTAAATTTTTGCACCACAGAAGGAACTATTGATGTTCTTAACTCGTTATCAAGTTCTTTTGGAAAGAAGATTTTCATTTAGTAATAAGCTTTAACTATCTAGATCTTGTGAGGAAGATATATTGGCAAGATTAAGATGTCAAGATTGAAAAAAAATATAGCGTTTATGATATCCTCAACTTTATGTTTACAGTGTTTGAAATGGAGCGTTTTCAATCCATCTATGAAAATGAGGTGGACTTTAATCTTAGTGATAGTGGCAACCACCCAATGTCCATTAATGACCTATTAGAAAAAGATGAAATTGAGAAATTTTTATCAATGGAAGTCTACTATGGCTATACACAGGGTGACCCTCGCTTGCTTGAGGTAATTAAAGATTGGTACCCCAAGACCAACGAATCAAATATTCTATTAACCAACGGTTCTGCTGAGGCTAATTTTATAATGGCTTGGACATTAGTTAAGCCTAGTGATGAGGTGGTTATGGTGTTGCCAAATTATATGCAAGTACCTGGTTTAGCCAAAAATTTTGGTGCTGAAATAAAAACCATAAAACTCAAAGAAGAACTGGGCTGGCATCTTGATTTAAATGAATTAGAAGAACTTGTTACGCCCAACACTAAATTAATCTCAATTTGCAACCCTAATAATCCAACCGGGGCAGTAATGACAGACGAAGAAATGACTTCTATCGCAGCCATCGCAAGAACCAATGACGCTTATGTTCATTCAGATGAGGTTTATCGTGGCTCAGAGCTTAATGGCAAAGAAACCAGAAGTTTTATAGAGTTTTATGAAAAAGCAATTGTGTGTTGTGGGCTCTCGAAATCTTTTGCCCATCCGGGCCTAAGAATAGGGTGGATAGTTGCCAATGAAAAATTAACAAAAGAAATGTGGGCACACAAAGATTACACATCGTTATGTGCCTCTGTTTTATCCCAAGAAATAGCAATAAAAATTATGACAAAAACAACCAGGGAGCAAGTACTGTCAAGATCTAGCGAAATGCTGAACAACAATTTAAAATTATTTCAGTCATGGTTAGGCTCTCATAATGACTTGTTTACATTTGTTCCGCCACAAGCTGGGGGAATGGCCTTTGTGGGCTACCAAATGGACATCAACAGCATGGAGCTTGCCCACAAACTAAGAACCGAGCAAAGCGTTTTGATTGTTCCTGGTGACTGTTATGGTATGGATGGTTATTTAAGGTTTGGTATTGGTTCTAATTCTGATTATTTATCACAAGGGTTAAAATTAGTTAGCAATGGGATAAAGTCTATAGGACTTTGAAACAATCAATACTAAACGTTGCTATACAAACGCCGGTTAAGTCACTGTTCGACTATAGCGTAAACCCAGAATCTAAGATAAAACCACAAATTGGTCAACGAATTCAGGTGCCTTTTGGGAACAAAAAAAGGCTAGGATTTATACATAATATTAGCTCCTCATCCAAAATAAGTTATGGCAAATTAAAGTCTTTTACAGAGATTATTGATGAGACGCCGGTTATAGACAGTGACACAAGAGAGCTAATTAATTGGTGCTCTAATTACTATCATTATCCTGTTGGCATGGTGTACTCAACCATTGTTCCTAAATATTTAAGAGAGTCTAAGTACCCAAACAACATTGAACATAAGGGCTTTTTAGCTGTGGCTGAAGAGAGAAAATCTTTAACTAACGCTCAAAGCAGCGCCCTAAAAGAATCTGAAAAACACTTAAAAAATAATAACACTCTTCTCCTTAATGGAATCACAGGAAGCGGCAAGACAGAAGTGTATATGCGGCTAATTGAAAAAGAGTTGACCCTTGGTCATCAGGTATTGTTTCTTGTTCCAGAAATTGGCTTAACACCACAAACTGCCAATGTTTTAACTGAGCGTTTTGGTGATTTGGTTAATGTTATACATTCTGGGACTAACCCCAAAATTAGAGCTTCTATTTGGGTTGCAGCACAAAAGGGCCATGCCCAACTAGTTGTGGGAACAAGGTCTGCTGTTTTTACTCCTTTTGCTTCACTCGGGATCATTATAGTTGATGAAGAGCATGATCAATCGTATAAACAGCAAAGCGGTTTAATGTACTCAGCCAGAGACCTTGCTGTAGTAAAAGCAAAAAAACACAATGCAAAGCTACTCCTAGGTTCAGCTACACCATCATTTGAAAGTTTGTTTAATGTAAAAAACGATAAATATAATGCTGTTGAAATTAATAAAAGAGTGTTTGAAACACCTTTGCCTGAAAACAAAATAATAGACCTGAGATTACACCCAACAACCAAAGGACTAACCAAGCCACTAATTAAAGACATAGCTGAACAAATTAAAAAAAATAAACAAGTATTGATCTTTTTAAACAGAAGGGGTTATGCCCCTTTAACCATGTGTGAAGAGTGTGGGCACACAGAAGAGTGTCCAAGGTGTGATACAAGCTTGGTTTTGCATAAAACAATTAGACTTTTAAAGTGTCATCATTGTTCATATCAAAAAGCACAGCCCAAATTTTGTGGCGAATGTGGTGCTAACAATGTAATTGTTGGCAAAGGAACACAACAACTTGAAGAAGGTTTGAGGGAGCAGTTTCCTAATGAAGTGATATTACGAATAGACCGAGACACAACAAGGTCCCAAAAAAAACGGGAGCTTGCTATGGAGCTTGTACATTCAGGCAAAGTGAAAATTTTGATAGGAACACAAATGCTAACAAAAGGCCATGATTTTCCAAACCTATCCATGGTTGCAATTATAAATGCTGACCAAGGCTTGTTTGGAAGCGGCTTTAGAAGCAGTGAGCTGTTTGCACAACATTATTTTCAAGCCTCTGGTAGATCAGGCAGAAGAAATGAAAGAGGCTTGGTAGTGGTTCAAACACACAACCCAAAACATCCTTTATTGCAAAACATTATCAACAATAACTATAGCTCTTTTTTCAATGACTCTATTGAAGAAAGAATTAAACATTTGTGGCCACCATTTTATGGTGCGGCTTTATTAAGAGCAGAAGCTACCAATAAAAAAAAGGTGTTTGCGCTTCTCTCTAAAATAAACAGTTTTGGAGAAAAGCTTAAGCAACATAAAACTTTATTTTTAGGTCCTGTTTCTTCGCCTATTGAAAGAAAACTAGGAAAATATAGAGGCCAAATATTACTATTGAATAAAAACAGAAAAAAACTTCACTCTACGCTTAATCAAGTAAGGTTGTTTATTGAGAGTAATGATATTAGCAAGGGTGTAAAGTGGGTTGTTGATATAGACCCAATTGACATGTCTTAACTATGGGGCTAAACCAGGAAGAAAAGATTGAAAGATCGGCTAAAAAAATTATTGCAAAAAACTATTGCTTCAGAAAAAATTCTTGATAACAAAAGCATTAAAAGTCTTGAGGTAGAAATCAGCAGGTCGGCCAACCCTGACCATGGTGATTTCTCATCTAATATTGCTTTAAAACTTAGCAAAGAGGTTGATTTAAATCCTTTTCAGCTTGCAACATCTATCTCTAACTCTATAAAAAAACCAACTTGGCTCAAAAAAACTGAGGTTGCACAACCAGGCTTTATTAATTTTTTTATTGGGTCAGAGGTTAAAGCTGATGTTTTAATATCAATAATAGAAAAACAAAGTGGTTTTGGATCGCAAGACCCGGGCTCCAAAGAATCTATACTATTAGAATTTGTTTCTTCAAACCCTACTGGTCCTCTGCATGTTGGTCACGGTCGTCACGCTGCTTTTGGTGACTCGCTAGCAAAGCTTTTAAGAAAAGCAGGTCATTTTGTTGAAACAGAATATTATATAAATGACGCTGGAAGGCAAATTGATATCTTGGCTTTAAGTGTTTTAATTCAAGGTGCAAACCTCTTTGGAGGCAATGTTCCTCCACCCAAGGTTTGCTATCAAGGCCAATATATAAAAGACATAACAACATCCATTGACAAAAAGATGTTTGCAAACATAAAAAATTTATCTTTAACCAAGACAGAGGCTCAAGGTTTAAACGAAGACGAGGAAACAGATATGTTGATTTCAAAAGCTAAAACCTCTATGGGGGAGGATGTTTTTAAGCAAGTCACAGAAATTGTTTGCCAAATTATCTTAGAAACAATTAAAAAAGACTTGGGTGACTTTGGTGTGGATTATGACCATTGGTTTTCAGAAAAGAGCATGATTAAAGAATCAAAAATTAATAAAGCTGTAGCCCAGTTAGCTGGCAAAAATTCTTTGGTAAAAAAAGACGGTGCAACCTGGTTGAAAACAACAAATTATGGGGACGATAAAGATAGGGTTATCATAAGAGAAGATGGCCGAAGCACATATTTTGCTTCTGATATTAGTTACCACGCTGACAAGAAAGCCAGAGGGTTTGACAAGCTTATTAATGTGCTTGGGTCTGATCATCATGGTTATATTGCCAGGCTTAAGGCAGGCCTTGCCTCAATGGAATATGATCCTGGAGACTTGGAAGTGATACTTATGCAGTTTGTTGCCCTTTATAGGGGCACAAAAAAGATACAAATGTCGACTCGCTCAGGTAATTTTGTTCCAATGAGAGGCCTTTATGAAGAGGTTGGTGTTGATGCTGCTAGATTTTTTTATCTTAGTAGATCACACGAACAACATTTAGATTTTGATCTTGATCTAGCAACACAAAAAAACAATCAAAACCCCGTCTATTATATTCAATATGCAAACGCTAGGATTTGTAGTGTTATCCAAGAAATAGAAAACAGAGGGTTTAAAGGTAACCCAACGCAGGGCAAAAAAAATATAGGCAAGCTTAACAATAAACATGAGTTAGAGTTGATATCTTTGCTACAAAACTACCCAGACGTTATTAACCAGGCAGCTGAAAAAAGATCTGTGCACCAACTATCTAATTACCTGAAAGATCTTGCTCAGATTTTTCATTCGTATTATGGTGCACAAA
>Ga0163108_10002958_pt1 | contig 12198 bp, 8 predicted proteins | sample Fk1155metaG_FD_109644 | JGI IMG/M metagenome (GOLD analysis project Ga0163108, IMG submission 109644) | Marine microbial communities from the Central Pacific Ocean - Fk160115 155m metaG | ecosystem: Environmental > Aquatic > Marine > Oceanic > Photic zone | place: The Central Pacific Ocean...
GACCGATGCGACCACCATAGACAATTCCCCGCCGACCATCACCGAAACCTCGATTTCTCCTTCCAATCCGACAGGCGAAGATGATCTCACTGCAGTGGTCACGGTCGAGGATGATGATGGGGACACCATAGATGTGGATTACAGCTGGTCGGTCAACGGACAGGTTTTATCCACCACTGAGACACTCGCTTCGGCCTACTTTGAACGCGGGGATACCATCATTTTGGATGCGGTCCCAAGCGATGATGAAGAGGAAGGTGATGCCGGTTCCAGTGGTCCCACAACAGTCGAAAATGCACCTCCTGAAGTCAGCAGTGTTTCACTTTCGACCTATGTCCTTGGCACCGATGACGCCGTGTCGGCGACGGCGACGGCGACGGATGCCGATGGGGATGACACCACCATCAGCTTTACGTGGATGGTCGATGGCACCCCCGTCACAACCGGTGACACCTTGGAAGGCAGCGAGCACTTCGACAAGAATCAACAAGTTTGGGTCGAAGCCGTCGCGAATGATGGGACCGAAGACGGAGATGCGTTCGCATCCACAACCATTACCGTTGACAATACCGCTCCATCGGCAGACAGCGCCAGCCTCAGCCCAACCGAATTCCACAAAGACAGCACGGTCACCTGCGTCGTTTCCGGATGGAGCGACCTCGATGGCGATGATGAAGGATACACATACACTTGGAGCGTCAACGGCTCGACTGTCGCGGAAACATCCAGCGACATTGACGGGACGTATTTCGACCGTGACGATGCGATTGCTTGTATCGCCACACCTGACGATGGTGATGACCAGGGGACACCCGTAAGCAGCGATTCGGCCACGGCCGGCAACGCGCCCGCCCATGTCATCGCTCTGACACTCTCCTCCGACGCTCCCATTCACGACGAAGAGATCAGCGTCGAAGTGGATGCCGCCGACTCCGATGGAGATGACTTCACGATTGCCTATATGTGGTACGTCAACGACCAAGAAATCACCGAAACCAGCTTCATGGAGAGCGTCTACTTTGTCAAAGACGACGAAATCTTCGTAGAAGTCACTGTTACTGATGAGTTTGGCGAAGGAGAGATGGTCACCAGCGACGTAATCCTCGGTGGCAACAATCCACCTGAGGCGCTGGAAATCACATTTGAAGACGAGAATTTTGCTACCGATGACATCATCATCGTGGACTCTGATGCGACGGATTATGACGGCGACCCCATCAGTTTCACCTACATTTGGACCGTAAACGGAACCGTGGTCTCAGAGACCTCTGACACCCTGGATGGCACCATCCATTTTGATCGTGATGACGAAATTACGGTTGCTGTGATTCCCAACGACGGCGAAGACGACGGCGAACCATTTGAATCGGATCAAGAGGTCACCATCCTGAACACCGCACCAGAGCCTCCTTCTGTCAGCATATCTCCAGAAGGTGTCACCGATATGCGATGCGAAATGGACAGCGGGTCCACCGATTCCGATGGCGATTCCATCTCGTATACATTTGGCTGGACCGTGGACGGACAGACATACGAAGATGCAATCATGACCCATTACAAGGGTGACACAGTTCCAGCCTCCGACACACTCGCCGCCGAAGAATGGGCCTGCAGTGTCACACCCAATGATGGCACTGACGACGGCGAAAATGCCACGATTACGGCAACGATTGAAGCCTACATGGAAGTCACCATTGGGACACTACATAGCTGTTCACTCAACACCATGTCCGGTGAGTTGGAATGTTGGGGCTCCGACGATGATGGTTTGATCAGCGATATGCCGACCGGTCAATTTGTACAGACCTCTGGCCCCTACTACACCGCATGTGCCGTCGATGCAGACGGAACAACCACGTGCTGGGGCGACGACACTGCCTACCAAGTGACCGACACGCCCACCGAGCCGCTGCTGGTGACCGCACCCGGTGCATTCCATGTTTGCGCCATCGACGAGAGCGAATCCATCCAGTGCTGGGGCAACGACGCCTACAATCAGGTCTCCGATGCTCCCACGGGAGAATTTGTTTGGACAGAGAGCGGTTACCGTCACAGTTGCGCCATGGATGCAGATGGATTGGTCCAATGTTGGGGCTTCGACTCCTACAGCCAGATCGAACACACACCCACTGATCCGGTTCTCGACTTCTCTGCCGGCAGCAACCACAACTGTGCGATCGATAACGAACAAGAGCTCGTGTGCTGGGGTCGCGATGTCGAAGACCAAGTCACAGACGCACCACGGGGGACCTTCATCCAAGTCAGCAGTGGAAATTATTTCTCTTGCGCCGTGGACACCGAAAACGAAGTCAGTTGTTGGGGCGACGATGACTATGGGCAAGTCAGCGACGTGCCCACCGGGCTGTTCACCTCTGTCTCCGCTGCCACCTACCACGTGTGCGCGGTGGGCGTGGACGAAGAAGTCACCTGCTGGGGTAACGATCTGCATGGACAAGCTTCCCCTCCTTGAGGAACCACACATCAAAGCGCGTTAGGTGATCATCCCCACCCAACGGACCCAATATGTCCCTGCATCTTTCTTCCTGGAAACAACCTGATCAAGGCGCCTTGTTCGTCGTGACAGGCGCCAGCGGCACCGGCAAAACCACTCTTGTCAAGGAGGCTTTGCGCGTCATCCCCGGGCTGCAGTTCTCTGTAAGCGCCACCACCCGCTCACCGCGCCGCGGTGAACGACAAGGTGTGGATTACCATTTTGTGAGCCGAACGCGGTTCGACAGCATGGTGCAGTCGGATGAGATGCTCGAATCCGCTGAAGTATACGGCAACCACTATGGAACGCCGCGCGTCCCGATCGAGAAAGCCTTTAAAGATGGTGTGAGCACTCTGTTGGATATCGACACACAAGGAGCGGAACAGGTGCGCAGCGCCATGCCCGAGTCCGTCACCATCTTCATTTTGCCCCCGTCCCTCAAAGCCATTGAGACCCGATTGCGCATCCGTTCGACAGATGCCCCTGAGGTCATTGCGCGCCGAATCAAGGACGCCAAAATACAAATGGAACAATGCGGGACCTTTGATTACCTGGTCGTTAACGACGATTTGGCATCGGCCCATGACCAGTTTCAAGCAATCATCATCGCCGAATTGCTACGAAAGTCTCGGCATGAAAGCCTTGTAGAACAATTCAGGGGGTGACCCCAGGTGCAAGCGGATCTACACTAAAGGTGAACCTTATCCGGTCCGGCTTGCCGACTCTTCTGACATGCATCTCTTTTGGGCGTGTCAGTACCCATGATTCTCATGCGCCTCAACGACATCCTCGACGCGGTCACGAGCTATGCACCTGAAGCAGACTTAGATCTGCTGATGAGGGCCTACGTATACTCGGCGCGGGCCCATGCAGGACAGCTCCGAAAAAGTGGAGAGCCCTATTTGATTCACCCCATTGCGGTAGCGGGTCTTCTCGCCAACCTGCAGATGGACGTGGATACCATTGCCACAGGGCTGCTTCATGACACCATGGAGGACTGCCTCGCCACCCGAGATGAACTCGCGGAGCAATTTGGATCGGTCGTGGCAGATATGGTGGACGGAGTCACCAAGATCGGAAAGCTCGAGTTTCGTTCAAAAGAAGAAGCCCAAGCCGAAAACTTTCGCAAGCTCGTCTTGGCGATGTCGGCTGATATACGCATTATTCTCGTGAAACTGGCTGATCGACTACACAACATGCGAACCATGGAACACATGAAGGCCGATCGGCAAAGGGCCATCTCGCAAGAGACCATAGACATCTACGCCCCCATCGCCAACCGCCTTGGACTTTCGACTGTCAAAACTGAATTGGAAGAACTCTGTTTTCGCTATTTGCACCCCGACACATACGACTCCATGGTGGCCAAACTGGGTGCCGGTGAGGCTGAACGCACGCAATACATCGACAGCGTTTGCAGCAACCTGAACGAACACTTCACCAATCGTAATTTTCACCCCAGAGTCTATGGGCGCCCCAAGAATCTTTACTCCGTGTATCGGAAAATGTTGGAGCAAAACCTCGAATTTGAGCAAGTCCACGACCTATTGGGGTTTCGGGTGATCGTTACCGACATTGGCGAGTGCTATGTGGCATTGGGTTTGATCCATGCCTCTTTTCGACACCTACCGGCGAAGCTCAAAGACTACATCGCGAATCCAAAGTCCAATGGCTACCAATCGCTTCATACGGTCGTCATGGGTCCCGAAAACCGTCAGATCGAGATTCAGATCAGAACCGCTGATATGCACCGGGTGGCCGAGGTCGGCATTGCAGCACACTGGAGGTACAAAGAAGGCCACCTCGCCCTATCCAGCGAAGACATCAGCAAGATCGCCAAGCTTCGCACACTGTTTGAGGCGGCAAATGAAGTCGATGATCCCTCTGAATTCCTAGAAACCGTAAAGGTCGATCTCTTCTCGGAGGAAATCTTTGCTTTTACCCCCCAAGGGGATGTGAAGTTCTTTCCCAGAGGCGCCACCGTCCTCGATTTTGCCTACGCCATCCACACAGAAGTCGGGAACCACTGCTCTGGTTGCATCGTCAATGGTCGTATGGTTCCACTCAAGTACGTTCTTTCAAATGGAGATTCCGTAGAGATCATTACCAAGACGGATCAAAACCCGCATCGTGATTGGCTTCAAATCGCCAAAACCGGAAGAGCCCTATCGAAGATCCGACGCCACATTCGGGAAGAGGTTCGAGAAAAGGGACGAACCATTGGCCGGGATCTGTTGGAAACAGAACTCAAGAAGAGACGTTTTAGTCTCAACAAAATGTTGAAGTCCAATGAGATCAAGTTGGCCGCACGCCAATTCGGTTTCCGACAACCTGACCAACTGTTCTTGGCTCTGGCGCAGGGCGATTTGGGGATGAACAGGATTCTAAAGGAACTGCTCCCCGCTGATGCCTTGGACGTAGAAGAGACCGAAGAGTCAGAAAACGCGATCGTCACGTTCATCAACAAGATCCGTCGACGGTCCGAAAGCCCGGTCCTCATCAACGGCCAAGAAGATGTCTTGGTCAGCTACGCTCGGTGCTGTAGCCCCCTGCCCGGGGAGCCCGTGTCTGGTTACATCACACGAGGCAGAGGGATCACCGTTCACGTCGGAAACTGTCCCCAGTTGCTGGCCATGGAATCTGAAAGGCGCATTCCTGTCGAGTGGCAACGCTCGGTGAAGGGACAGCATTCGGGTGAACTTCGATTGATATGCAGCAATGAACCAGGCATGTTGGCCGAAATCGGCAACACATGCAAGACATCTGGAATCAATGTGACCCGCCTGGAAGCCACCAGCATCGAAGACAACAAAGCTTGCCTCTATTTGGAGGTCTCCGTGCACGATGTGGAGGAACTTTCCAAGCTCATCCGACACTTGGAGAAGATCAAGGGCGTGCTCAGTGCAGACCGAATTCGGGCCGCACAAGCCGACAATCAATCATCGGCATAATTTTCTTTAAGGTATTTCACAAATCTGTCACTTGACCAGTCAAGTTTTTGCGGGCAGATTCCGTCACAAAGAATAGAACCCGTTTTGAACCTGGAGGTTCATCATGTTGACGGACGCTGCAATCTCTGAACTCTTTCTCTCATCCGCTGTTGCACTCTTGGTCCTATCGGCCGGAGGAATGGCGCTGTTGCTCTTGGCCTCGGATCCCTTTGCATCGGGATTCTCCAAGGATCGCCAATATCCCACTCTTCGGTAACGGAATCGGCTGAACGCCTACCCGTCCAACCAAAGAGTATGTGAATCACCCTCCGGCAAACGCACCTCGACCTTTCGGCCAATCACGTTCAATCTGCCTTCGGCTGCCCATTTCACGACTTTGGGCAACAGTTCGTGTTCCAAACGCAGCAAACGCTGCTGTACCTGTGTTGCATCATCAGTAGGCAGGATGGGTGCGGCTCCTTGTGCCACAATCGGCCCCGTATCGGTTCCTTCATCAACAAAGTGGACCGTCACACCAGAAATGCGAACCCCATAGTCATGTGCCTGCCCCTGCGCATTCACACCTGGAAATGCGGGAAGCAACGCGGGATGAATGTTGATGACCCGATCGGGAAACGCATTCAGAAATAGGCCGGTCAAAATCCGCATGAAGCCGGCCAGAAACACCCATTCCACACCATGTTCCTGCAGCACCGCAACCAATGCCGTCTCAAACGCGGCGCGGTCTTTGCCACGATGTGGAACCCAAACGGCTGGAATGCCCGCGCGTCGAGCACGCTCCAAACCGAACGCATCTCGTCTGTTGCTGATCACCACAGCCACACTCGCAGGAAACCCCGATTCTTCGGTTGCATCCAAAATGGCTTGGAGATTGGTTCCGGAACCACTCACAAGAACGCCAATGGGGACAACCGACCGTCCTTCCCTCTCCTCGCGATCCGTCATACGACCAACGCTCGCTGCTCCACGTCTGCCACGATCTCGCCGACAATCATGCCTCCAACAAGATCAGCTGTCTGTTCCGCACATTCCGCTGGTACAACCACCAGCATACCGAGTCCAGCGTTGAAGGTCCGCACCATCTCGTGATCAGAAAGACCACCCAAGCGCTGCAACAGATCAAATACCGGCGGAGGCGACCAGCTTTTGCGTTCCAGCACCGCTCCCAAATGACCGGGCAACACACGCGGCAGGTTCTCGACGATTCCTCCACCGGTCACATGCACCAGACCTTTGACTGACCCAGCCTCCGTCAACTTGCGCACCTCATCCACGTAGATCCGGGTTGGAGTCAACAGGACCTCACCAAGTGGCGCTCCCAAACCATGAGATTCCGACCAATCCAACTCATCACATAATTTTCGAACCAGCGAAAATCCATTTGAATGGATGCCGGAAGACGGAATTCCCACCACGGCGTCCCCGGCCGCTATGGTCTTGCCATCGATCACACCGTCTCGTTCCACGACCCCCACACAAAATCCCGCCAAGTCATAATGTCCGGGACCATACATCCCTGGCATTTCGGCAGTTTCACCACCGATGAGCGCACAACCCGATTGCCGACACCCTTCCGCGATTCCCTTCACCACTGATACAGCCAACTCTGGTGCGAGCTTCCCCGTCGCAAAGTAATCCAGAAAAAACAGAGGTTCCGCACCAAGAGTCACAATGTCATTCACGCACATTGCCACCAAATCGATGCCAATGGAATCGTGAACACCCACGCGATTCGCCACCAATAGCTTGGTCCCCACACCATCCGTTCCGCTTACCAATACGGGATCTCGAAAACGATTCCCCAGGGCAAACAAGCCTCCAAAACCGCCAATGTCGGTCAAGACTTCTGGACGGCGGGTCGAATGCACATGTTCACGGATCCCGGTAACCACCCGTTCACCCGCTTCGATGTCCACCCCTGATTCGCGGTAGGCGTCGTTGGCCATAACTATTGTCCAGATGATCGGGCAGAAGCTGTGTCCGTCGGGGCGGCTCCATCCGTTCCATCGGACTGCGGAGTGATACATTGCACAATGCCCACATCGCTTTCCAAACCAGCGGCATCTTCGACGACGACCCCCCATTCATAGGTGGTGTCATAGTCCGGGTCCGACCCGGTCAAATACAGCGTCACGCCAACCTGGGCTGAAAAAGCCTCGCATTCATCCGCTTCAACTGAACTGCTGATGGGCGAAAAATTCGGATCGGACGTATCGATCGATTCATCCAATACCTCATCGTAATAAATCTGCATGCTGTACTGATGGAAATCTCCGTCCTCATCGGACACCTCCACCCACAATTCCATCGTGACGGTGTCTTCTCCCGTCTCATAGTGTTCTTGGATTCCAGAGTTGTCACACCACATGTCCACCACTTGGGGGGCAGTACCACTACACTCTCCCGCCGTATCTTCCGTCGTATCAACAGGCGTTCCACCCGTACCGCCGGTGTCCGGAAAGTTTTTCGTTTGACACCCTCCGCAAATAACCAAAAGACCGAGCTTGAAATATCGTTCCAATCCCATATCAACCCTCCAAGATGAGTTTTTCCAACCCAGCCCTATCCGCAGCAAGATGGTGCTGCCAACAATGTATTGGACACCACGTTAGGTCCTTGCCAAAGGAGCCAATGTGATCAACCGTGTGTACCATCTGACCAGAGACCAACTCGGCAGCATTCGGCGTGTTTATCTCAGAGGAAACAGGATCATCCGAAGGGGTGATTTCTCCGAATTCCCCGAAACGGTTCTGTTGCTCCATGGCTTCTTTCAAACCCGGAATGTCTGGGAAATCATGGAAGATCGCTTGCGGCACGATGGTTATGGCGTTCTGAGTTTTGATCTTGGCGGCCTGCTCTGGAGATTCAATACACGTTCAATCGGACATCTGTCAAAATTGATATCCGACAAGATCGAAGGCATCTGTTCTCGGTATGGACTGGAACGGTTTCACATCATCGGCCATTCCAAGGGTGGACTCATCGCGCGGCATTATGTGCAGCATCACGGTGGTGACCGCCGAGCCAAAAGCCTCATCACTCTGGGCACACCCCATCACGGGACCCCGACCGCCGCCATCGGCGTCTGGCTCATGGGCGGCGGCTTGATCTCCAAAAGCCCCATCGAAATGCTCCCCGGATCTTCCATGATGCGCTTGCTCAAAAAAGACACATTCCCCGCGGGCATTCCCATGACAAGCGTGTTTTCCAAACACGACGTGGTCTGTCCTTGGTGGAGCGCCATGCTCAATCCACGCGCAGGCGAATCCAGCATGAAAAACATGCCCATTCGCGGCGTCGGCCACACGGCATTAACCTACGACCCTTCCGTATATCAGGTCGTCAAACACGAACTCGACCAAGCTTCAGCGCTTTGGTCAGAACGCGGCAGCAAATAGGTAGCGGCCACCGGGCATCAAAGCCCTACGGTTTGGCGGGCTCAGCGTCTGCGTCTGCAGTCTTGGCGCCCACATCCAAACAGCACCGGAACGACAAGGTATTGTCGGCGTATCCAATCGATTCGTCCACTGCGAAAGCACAGCGGCTTCCACGGCGTTTGATTGGATCGAGCGTCGGCTCTTTGGTGTTTTCGCCAGACATGCTGGAATTGCTGCTCAGGCCACCTTTCACCACGCGACGGTTCTCCTTCGAACCGGCTTGCGTGGAGGTCCACTCCCGTTTTCCACCACTCAATCCCTGGACCCCATAGTCACTCATACACTCGGGGTTGTCTCCAAGGTTATACGGGTCGTTCACCCCCACCGCACACTCCTCATCATCGTAGGTGTCGCCGTAGGTAAAGATGTAGTTCGCGGGTCCTTTGCAAGACTTTTCCCACTCTTCTTCGGTGCACAGCCTCTTGTTGATAGACTCGCACGTCTTCTGTGCGTCCGACCATGTGGCCTTCGCGACCGGCTTAACCGGGGTTCCATCGACATTGTTCTTCCGATTGGGGAACTCATACCGATCAATATAAAAGCCTGAGACTTCTGTGGTTTCCGCCAACGGCTCTGACTGCGAAGCCACTTGTACCAATGTCTCCGTCACAAGGTCTTGTTCCTTCAACGGTTCCTGATTGAGTCGGCCCATCACAAACGGTCCGGGCGGTATGTACAGCATCTCTGGATGCTTGGCGACCATCGCTTCCATCTGGGCTTCGGATGGTATTTTCACCACCTCAAGCACGTCTCGGCGGATCTCTTCATCTTGTATTTTGGCCGCTGCCAATGGATCGGGAGTCTCGCGCACATTGAGGTAGACCCCCATCGTGGCAAACACAACACCAATCAATCCAAGCCCAATCAATACATTGCGGAACGACACGGGTGTCTTGTCTACGATCAATTCGCCTGAAAAGAAGCGTTGCAAGTCAACCAGCATATCTTTGGCCGTCGGGTAGCGGTCTTCCGGCCACGAAGCCAATGCAATCTCCACAATGTCATCAATGTGTTCCGGCAGGTCGCCACGCAACTGCGTCGGAGCCAAGTACGTACCTCTTGGCGTCTGTCCGACGACAAGTTCGTACAGCATGACACCGGCGGAGTAGACATCCGATTGCGGCAGGCCAGCGTGTTCAAAAGAACTTACTTCAGGAGCCAAATAGCGCGCTTCCTGACGCGAGATGTAGCTCTCGGCAAGAATCGTGGGATTGATGATATCCGCCAATCCTGCATCCGAGACCTTGACGGTACGGACAACATTCTTGCCACCAGGACCCGCTCCCCGCGTAGCAACCAGAATGTTCTCCGGTTTCAAGTTGCGGTGCGTGATCCCTGCTGCATGCAAATCAACCAACGCCTCCAGCGTTTGAACGATGATCTGACAAGACTCTTCCAAGGAGAAAGTTTTCTGCTGCTCGAGATACTCATCCATCAATACGCGCAGGTTCTGGCTCTCAAAATATTCGGAAGTAAAGTAGACGTTGCCGTTGAACTCTCCGACTTCTCCGAGTCGAACAACACCATCGGACTCCACTTTGCACGCCTTCTCAAAGCACGCATCGAAACGTTTTCGGTCCAAAGGATTTGCAACCAATTTCGGACGAAGGACCTTGAGCGCCAAGTACTTCTCCGAGGAGATATGACGCACCAAGTAGGTGGTTCCGAGCATGCCCGAACCCAACTCTTTTTCGATTTCAAATTTTTGCGCGATCACATCTCCGCGCGAAAAACTCACCTCTTTTTCGTCTCCCACACCTTCTCCGACTTTGCTTCGCGTTGGCGATTCCCCGACTAAAACGGGTCCCTTGCTTCAATGACGATGCCCCAACAGGTCGCAGATCTCCCTATTTTTGGCGCGCGCTGAATCTACCATAAGATCTGGGGAGAAAAAAGGCGAGTTATTGTCTTGAACCCAGAAAAAACCTCGCCACAGCGCGAAAAGCTCGCCATATCTCACTCGGCTTCAGGCGTGCCGCCACAACCGCGTGCAACACAATCGCGCAAAACATCATCGATCCCCACATCAAGAATCCACAACCCAAGATGGAAAGGAATGGAAAATCACCTTGCCATGCAGGTTGAACGACTATCAGAAGCCCACCCACTATCCAAGAAGATGCCCCCCACACACCAAACACGACCCGGACCCCCAATCGGCGCAACTCAATGCGCTGGTCCACACCATTCGGATCGATGGTACGAACGGTAATCCTACCCTTCTCCAAATCGGACATCAGTTGGTTCACCTGGATGGGCAAATCCCGCACCGACATCTCTGCCAACTGCATCAAACGCAGCGCTTCAGCAGACAATCGGGCCGGTGAAAAGCGATTCCCGACCAAACGTTGGGCGTACGGGGTCACATACGCCACAATGTCCTCATCCGGCATGAAGTCTCTCGCGATCCCATCGATGATCGACACGGCGCGTGCCAATACTGCATATTCGGGGACCAGGCGGATTTTAAAGCGCGAGGCGACCTCAATAAACTCCAACAGCGACGCCTGATGGCTCAATTCTCGCAGACTTACCCCATGATATTTCGCGATGAGGCGCTCTATTTCAGTCTTGAACCCCTTTAGGTCAACCCTGTCGTCCGTCGCTCCGGCTCGATAGAGCGTAAGCGCTATCGACTCTGCATCTCGGTAAATCAAACCCAAAAACAGGTTCACTATCACTTGCTGCATCTCACCAGTCAGAATGCCCGTGAGGCCAAAATCCAAATAGACCAGCCGGTTGTCATCCGTCACAAACAAGTTGCCCGGATGCGGATCACCGTGAAAAAACCCATGCTCGAATACTTGATCGACAGTCGCCGAGACGATTTTGTCCATCACCGCCCGCCGAACATCGGGCTCCTCTCCCACATCCAGTAGCCGACGTCCTTCGACATATTCCAGCACCAAAACCTGACTCGTGGTCCACTCCTCGTAAACGAGCGGTACCAATACATCACGATTGTTCTGGAAATTTCGACGAAAACGTATGGCGCCTCGAGCCTCTTGGAGAAAATCCAGCTCTCTTTTGATGGCGGTGTCGAACTGCTGAACAATCGCAATCGGCGTGTAGAAGCCTGGCAAGTCCAGTCGCCCCGCGATGAGATGGGCCAGTGAATACAGAATATGCAAATCGGAACGAATCTTTTTTCCGATATTGGGCCTTTGCACCTTCACCGCTACCGGTGTCCCATCCGACAATACCGCTCTGTGCACCTGCGCTATCGATGCACTCGCCGTCGGCTCTTTGTCGAAAACCCGAAACAAATCCTCGATGGGGCTCCCCAGTTCTCTCTCAACCCGTTCCGAAATTTCTTCGA
>Ga0163108_10002960_pt1 | contig 12194 bp, 18 predicted proteins | sample Fk1155metaG_FD_109644 | JGI IMG/M metagenome (GOLD analysis project Ga0163108, IMG submission 109644) | Marine microbial communities from the Central Pacific Ocean - Fk160115 155m metaG | ecosystem: Environmental > Aquatic > Marine > Oceanic > Photic zone | place: The Central Pacific Ocean...
CCTTTGATAATTTGATCAATTTTATCAATATCATTTCCTGCATAATTTTCTCCGTTGTAATGAAAAGAACTATTTTCATAACAATGGCCTAAACAAAACATCTCACCAACTTTATCTTCGCCTAGTTTTTCTTTTAGTTTCTTTTTTAAAGAATCTTGTGTGCCAGCACACATACATGCGCTACCATTGCAAACAAAAGCTTTTTTTGCTCTGTGTTCGGGTCTTAAAAATTCGTAAAAGCTTTCAGCTCCATGAATAGTTGATATTCCCATATTGTATTCATCAGCTAAATTCTTCATACCTTCATCTTTTTTAGAATTTAAAGTTCTTTCAGATATTTTTTGAAATAAATTGTTTTTTAAACCAATTCTTCCAGAAAGCTTACTAATATTTTTAGACATTTAGGTCTTATAATATAATTCTTTCTTTATTTGAATAAATATTAAAACTACTTTTTTTGACAAAACCTAATAAGGTCATTCCAAAACGTTTTGCTAGATCTATGGCAAGACTTGTGGGTGCGCCTACGCCAGCCATAACGCCAATATTTGACATTAAACCTTTTTGAACTAATTCAAAATTTAACCTTCCAGAACATGCGACGAATTGAGAATTATTATCAATTAATTTATTTTTTTGTGTATAACCGATAAGTTTGTCTAGAGCATTATGTCTCCCAACATCTTCTCTTGTTGCAACAACTTTTCCAGAATCGTTAATTAATGAACTAGCATGTATTCCTCCTGTTTTTGAAAATTCCGATTGTTCATTCATTAATAGATCTGGAGATTTCATTATGATTTCTTTTTTTATTTTAGGAAAAGTTAAATTTAATTTATCATTTTTAATTATTTCAACTGTATCCAAGGAAGTTTTTCCACAAACCCCACAAGAAGAGTTTGTTATAAAGTTTCTTTTTAACTTACCGATATCAATATTTTTGATGTTATCAATAGTAGCTTCAATTTTATTTTGAACATTGTAATCACCAACTTTATCTCCTTGTTTATTTAATTTTACTATTTGGTTAACGTTTTCTATTATTCTTTCATTAAAAAGGAATCCAGCAATTAGATCTTCGTCGTTTCCTGGCGTTCTCATTGTGATAGATAAATTTTCAATCTGCCACTTATCATTTTTTTTAAAACGCAGATTCATCTCTAGAGGTTCTTCTACAGACACATAATCTTTTACTTCCTCTTTTTTATTTTCTTTAAGTTTTGTAACGTTGTATTTTATGTCCATTTACAAAGGATATTTCTTTTTTAAAATAAGTCGATTTAAAATTATTCCAAAAGCCAATATTATTAATGAACCAGTTATTATTGGATTTATTATATAATCTAAAGATACGCTGCCCATTATTACTATTATAGGATTTGCACCTGCTGGTGGATGAACTACATTCATTATCATCATTAAACCAGCGCCAAAACCCACAGCCAATGGTATAAGAAAGTAAATTGGTAAAGGCATAGCATATAAAAAAATAACACCAACAACAGAAGTTAATAGGTGTCCAAAAAAAATATTTTTTGGCTGCGAAAAAGAACTTTCAGGATATCCGTAGAGCAATATCATTGAAGATCCAAAAGATGTTATTAAAAAAATACCAAATTCAGTTTTATATGTAAGTATAGTAAGTGCACCTATAGTTACAGCAGAAAATAATCCAGTCAGGAAAGATTTTGTAATATCAACTTTTTTCATTTTCAATTATGATTTTAATGCGTCATTAAGTGCTTTAAAAGGAAGCAACAAACATTCTTTTCTAGAAATATTTTTTTTGTTAAATATTTTGATAAAAACTGACCATTCTTTTGGAAAAACAACATTTTCTTTTTCAAAAAAAATTTCTGTTATTTTTAACAAATTTTTTAAATTTACCGTTGATTTGTTTAATGAGCTTCTTGATAGCAAACTTACAGAGGCCTGACAGTAAACACAAGATTTACATTGGTAACCAAAATCAACAATTTTATTTTTGAATATTTTTACAGCAATTTGCATTTCATCACCACATATAGGATTTTTAAGTTTTGAATAATGAGTATGGTTCTTTAAGACTTTATTATTTTCAGTGTTAGATGCAATTTTTAAAATTTCTAGGTCCATTTATATTCTTTAATAAAACAATTAATGTTTTATATTTGTTTTTATGAGCGAAAACAATATTTTAGGTGTCGTATTGGCTGGTGGAAAATCTAAGAGATTTGGCGAAGATAAAAGCAATGTGAAATTGAATGGCAAAACATTGCTTGAACATACTTTAAATAAAATTAAATCTAAATTTAATACAGTTATAATTGTTTCAAATAATAAAACTCTAAAAGATTATATTACAATAAAAGATTGTATAGATGGGCAGCTTGGACCATTGGTAGGCGTTTTATCTGCGATGAAATGGATAAAAAAAAATAATTATTCTTTTAAGTGGGTTGCAACATTTCCTTGTGATACTCCATTTTTTAACAGTTCACTAATTGATAAATTTATTGAATCTTCGAAGATAAACGATAGTCATTTATATTTTGCGAAGTCTGAAAAAAAAAGACATAATATTTTTGGTTTATGGTCATTAGGATTAATTGAAATTTTAGAAAAAGATATAATAAACAATGATCACAGAAAAGTAGAAAAGTGGGCAAATAAAATAGGAGTTAAAACAATCAACATATCTTATAAAGAATTAGATCCATTTTTTAATATTAATACGAAAGAGGATCTTATAGAAGCAGAAAAAATTTTAATAAAATATAAAAATGATTGAATATAAAAAAGCATATAAAATACTTTCAAAATCAAAAATAAAAATAAAAGATGAAAATATTTTAACAAAAAATTCTTTAAATAGAGTATCTGCAAAAAATATATTTTCTCAGACTAGCTATCCTTCTGGAAACAACACAGCTTTTGATGGCTATGCGATAAATTCGAGAGAAACAATTGGACTAAGTAAAAAAAATAGTAGGAAATTTAAAATATTAAAAACATTAGCTGCCGGAGATAATCCAAAAATAAAAAATATTAAAAGATATAGTTCCGTGGAAATAATGACTGGAGCTTTAATTCCAAAGCATTTCGATACTATTATTGCAATAGAAAAAGTAAAATATTTCCCAAATAAAAATAAACCAAAATTTATAGTAATTGATAAAAAAATTTCTAAAAATAATCATGTAAGATTTGCAGGTTCTGATTATAAAAAAGGTGATAAAATAGTTTCTGCGGGCGAAATTATTAATTCTTCACATATACTAGCACTTAAGAGCCTCGGTATTGAAAAAATTAGTGTTAAAAAAAAACCAATAATAGTTTTTTATTCAACTGGAAACGAAATTACAGAAAAAAATAATATACCAAACTGGAAAGTCAGAAATTCAAATAGTCATTATATAAAATCCTTGTCAAAAAATTTGTTTTTTAAAATTATTGATGGAGGAATTTTAAGAGATAAAGATGATAATTTGTTTAAAAAAATAATTAATAAAAATATTAAATCTAAATATGATATTATAATTACAAATGGAGCAGTGTCAGCAGGGAAATTTGATTTTGTTCCTAGAATTATAAAAAAATTTAGATTATCAAAATATTTTAAAGATGTAGCGATTAGGCCTGGAAAACCAATAATGTTTGCAAAATTTAAAAACAAAGAAAAATCTTTTTTTGGTTTGCCTGGTAACCCAATTTCTTCAGCTGCATGTTTTAGATTTTTTGTTTACCCTTATTTATTAAATATACTTGGTGTAAAGGCTGAAAAATCTTTCAAAGCCAGATTAAAAAATAAATTTGAAAAAAAGAAAAATTTTACAAGATTTTTAAAAAGCAAACTTATCACAACCAAGAGTGGAAATTTGTATATTGAAGTTTTAAAAGGTCAAGAGTCATTCAGAATAAAATCTTTTGTAAAAACAAATGTATGGGGCTTATTTAAAGCTGGTAAATCTATTTTTAAGAAAAATGAACTAATTGATTGCTATATTCCACTTGGATCTAATAAAAATATTTTTTTATAATCAGTATTTTTTATTGTAGTGATTAAATATAAATATTAAACATTCCAAAATGGAACATTTAAAAAATCAAAAACTTGCCATCCCAGTTGTTTTATTTGCTGGTTTACTTTGGTCCTTTGGTCCTTTGGTAGTTCGTTATATGGATGAACCAAATCTATATCCTTGGCAATATTTACTTACTAGAGGAATTACAATTTTTTTAATTTTAAATATTTATTTGTTTTTTGAAGAAGGAAAAAATTTTTATAAAAATTATTTTAACATAGGTTTATCAGGTCTTATAGGTGGTGTTGGACTTGGAGTTGCAATGATTACTTTTATATGGTCGATTACGAACACAACAGCTGCAATAACATTGCTATGTTTAGCTGCCATGCCAGTCATAACTGCATTATTAGGCTTTTTATTTTTGAAAGAAAAAGTGTCTACAAATGTTTGGATTGCAATAATAATAGGAGGTACGGGAATAACATTAATGGGATTTGGAAATACTAATACAAATTCTCTAATGGGACTATTGTTTGGTTTGCTTTCTGCAACAGGATTTTCTGTTTTTTCTATTTCTTTAAGATGGAGAAAAGAAACACCAAAATTTACAACAGTTGCAGTTTCGGGAATATTTTGTGCAATTGTATCAGCAATAATGATTATTAATTCTAAAGATAATTTTTTATCATCAAATTACAATCAAGCTTTATTTTCTATACATGGTACTTTGGTTTGTTTGGGTTTGATTTTATATTCTATAGGATCCAAAGTTATACCAGCTGCAGAATTAACTTTACTTTCATTAACAGAAATAGTGGGTGGAATTTTCTGGGTTTGGTTACCATTTTTTGGAATTAATGAAATCCCAAGCTACAGTACAATTATTGGTGGTTTTTTAATATTTTTATCAATTACCTATTATAGCTTAACAATTAAAACTAATCGAAGGTTTATTGCTTTGAATTAAATTTATGGAAAGGCCTAATTTTTTTTCTTTAAAAAATGGTGAAAAAGTAAAATTACCTTTTTCAAATGAAGAATATAAAAGAAGATTAGATAGTCTAAGAAATGTAATGAGCAATAATAATCTAGAGATGATTATACTTACCTCAATGCACAATGTAGCTTACTATTCTGGTTTTATTTATTGTTCTTTTGGAAGATCTTATGCTTGCGTTATAACTAAAAATAAAATTTCTACAATTTCAGCAAATATAGATGCGAGCCAACCTTGGAGACGATCAAATTGCGACAATGTTATTTATACTGATTGGAAAAGAGATAATTTTTTAAAAGCGATAGTATCTATAATTGGTAGAGATGAGCCTCCAAAAAATATTGGTATTGAGAATGATCATGTAACTTTAGATATCAAAGAAAAACTGAACTCTATATTTTCTTTTTCAAAATTTAAAGATGTAGCAAAAAATTTAATGTCTCTTAGAATGATTAAATCCAAAGAAGAAATAGAAATAATAAAAAATGGAGCTAGAATTGCTGACATTGGTGGAGAAGAAATTGTTAAAAATATAAAAGAAGGGGCAACTGAACTAGAGATCGCAATAGCCGGAAGAGATAAAATGGAACTTGAAATAGCAAAAACTTATCCTAATGCAGAATACATGGATACTTGGGTTTGGTTTCAATCTGGAATTAATACTGATGGAGCACACAATCCAAAAACTTTAAGAAAATTAGTTTCAGGGGATATTATGTCATTAAATGCTTTCCCAATGATTTCAGGCTATTACACTGCATTAGAACGAACTATTTTTTTAAATAAAATTGATGATGCTTCTTTGAAAGCTTGGGAAGCAAATATTAAAGTTCATAAAAGAGGTTTAGAATTAATTAAGCCAGGAGTTAAATGTTCTGATATCTGTAAAGAATTAAATGAATTATTTGCTGAACTTGGCTATTTACAATACAGAACTTTTGGTTATGGACATTCCTTTGGTATGCTTTCACACTTTTATGGTAGAGAAGCAGGACTTGAACTTAGAGAAGATATAGATACAATTTTACAACCAAATATGGTTATCTCTATGGAGCCAATGATCATGATACCAGAAGAGAAGCCTGGAGCAGGAGGATATAGGGAACATGATATTTTAATTATCAAAGAAAAGGAAACAGAAAACATAACAAAATTTCCTTTTGGTCCAGAACACAATATTATTAAAAATTAAAAATAGGAGATCTATGACTATACACAAACCAGTCTCGGATAAAAAAGCTAAAGGAAAAGTGAAAAAAATATTTGATGAAATTAAAAGTTCAAGAAAAATAAAAAAAATACCTAACTTTTGGAGATCGCTAGCTCATAATCCAGAAACTCTTGAGAGAACATGGAGAGCTCTTCAGCAAATAATGAAAAAAGGAACACTTAGCCCAGTTACAAAAGAACTAATTTACATAGCTGTTTCAATCACGAATAGTTGTGAGTATTGTATAAGATCACATACATTTGCTGCAAAAAAAAAAGGAGCTACTGATCAAATGTTAAAAGAAATGATTGATGTGGTTGGTATTGCAAATCAAAACAATAAGTTAGTAGAGGCTTATCAGGTTGAGGTGGATAAAATTTATAAGTAATTTAATTGTTAATTTTTTCAGTAAATTTTCTTACAATTGGAGCTAAAGTAAATGCTGCTATTACAGCTACTGGTAAAGCATAAATCCAGGCACTAAAAAATCTACTCAAATATCCATTATCTATTCCTGTGTTTGCAGCAGTAACAACTGCACACATTATTACGCTCATTCCAAATGACATGATTAACATGAAAAATATTTGTGATTTTTTTTTTGGAATCATTTAATTATTAACCTTTCCTAATAAATTAACAATTAAAACGCCAGCTATAATTAATACAAGACCTATTGTTGTATAAAGATCAGGCATTTGATTAAATTTGTAAATACCAACAACAGAAGTTGCGATAATGCAAAGACCCGCAAAAGAAGCGTAAGTTACACCAACAGGTATTGTTTTCATAACAAGCGATAAAGCATACATACATCCAACAATAGTAATGGCTGTTATAATGCTCGGTATTAATAAAGTGAATCCCTGCGCACTTTTAGCAAAACCATTTGCTGCCGTTCCTAGGACAACAGCAATGATTAAAATTATATAAGCTGTAATATTTCCCACTTAATAATTATAAATGAAATATTAAAAAATAAAAATAAATTATCCACGAAACACAACTGAACATTGTTACAAATATTATAGTTATTCCTGTTGCAGTATCATTATTGTGTTTTTTATTTACCTTTTTTCTCCAACTTATTGGATACAAAGGTAGAGTGAATGCATATATTATTAAAAATAAATCAAAAGCTGTAAGAACTATGCTAACAAAAAGTAATTGATCCATTTAATTTTTAATACATTTAGCTGTAATTTTATTACCATCTAGATCACGAATATAACCATAATAATTTCCATCAGCTCGTATTCCCGGAGCTCCTTCATCAACAGCACCATTTTCTAGAGCAGTTGCATGAAATTTATTTACTAATTCTTCTGATTCAGCTAATAAAGCAATCATTGTGCCATTGCCTATTGTAGCTGGTTTTTTATTTTGAGGTTTTGTTATGTAGAACTTAACTTCGTGAGGATCATTTGAATGAGCATAAGCAATCATTCTCTCTGAAGTGCTGATTTTTTTTAATCCAAGATGAACAAAAATAGCATCATAAAACTTGCATGATTTTTCAAGGTCATTCGTTCCGACCATAACAAAGCTGATAATTTTATTCATTATTTAGGTAACTTTGTTGCTCCTGTTTCCATATAAACAATTTTTCCGTCTTTATATTTGTAATAAGTCATAACAGCTTCTTTATTTCCATCATTATAATTCACATAAGCATGTTCAAATCCAACTTCATTATTTTCAAAAAGAACTCTAACTTTTTCTTTTTTAACATCCTTCATACCCAACCATTTTAAAATATCTTGTTTGCCTAGTTTATTTCCAGATGAATGCATTAAAAATTGATAATCGTCATGTATCATTTGTTCTCCAGCAGTCACATCTCCCTCGTTAACAATTTTTGACATTTTTTCTATTATTGACATATTTTTTCCTTTATTGTTTTATTTTTACTTATTAGATCCAACTCGGAAAAGGAAGTCCTTTTTCTTGTAAAAACTTTTTATTAAACATCTTAGAGTTGTATTTATCTGATTTGTCACAAAGAATAGTAACAATAGTTTTTCCAGGACCAAGTTCTTTACCTAATCTTATTGCTCCAGCAATATTAACTCCACAACTAGTTCCTAAACTTAAACCTTCATTTTTAATTAAATCATACAATATTGGTAATGCTTCGCGATCATCAATTGAGTAAGCATCATCTATTTTAGCATTTTCAAAATTTTTTGTTATACGACTAGAACCTATTCCTTCGGTTATTGAATTGCCTTCACTTTTTAATTCACCATTCTTTATATAATTGTAAAGTGCGGATCCTTTTGGATCTGATAAATAAATTTTAACATTTTTATTTTTTTCTTTTAAAGCATTACTTATTCCAGAAATTGTTCCACCTGTTCCAGAAGAACACACAAAACCATCAATTTTTCCTTCTGTTTGATTCCAGATTTCTTTTCCAGTTCCTTCATAATGACCTTTTGCATTTGCAACATTGTCAAATTGGTTAGTCCAAACAACGCCATTATTATTACCAGGTCTTAATTCATCAGCAAGTCGTCCTGCAACTTTTACAAAGTTGTCATCATTTTTATATGGTTTTGGTGGTACCAATCTTAAGTCTGCTCCAATATTTCTTAACATATCTTTTTTTTCTTGGGTCTGGTTATCGTTCATTACAATTATTGTTTTATAACCAAGAGAATTACCAAGAAGACACAAACCTATTCCTGTATTACCAGCAGTTCCTTCAACTATTGTTCCACCTTTTTTAATAAGTTTTTTTTCTTCAGCATCTTTAATTAAAGCAAGTGCAGCTCGATCTTTTACTGATCCACCTGGATTTAAGTGTTCGGCCTTACCATAAATGTTACAACCAGTTATTTCTGATGCAGCTTTTAGTTTTATTAGTGGAGTATTTCCTATTCCTTGAATAAAGTTTTCCTGGAAATTTTTCATGCATCATCACCTGGAGCAATTCCATAAGGTCTAAATTTTTTATCAACTGGCGAAGTGCCAATATTTTTTGCTGGGATACCAACCATTATCGCATTTTCAGGTACATCTTTTGTAACAACAGCATTAGCTCCAATTTTTGCATTTTTTTCAACAACAACAGGTCCTAAAACTTGTGCGCCTGAACCAACAACAACATTATCTTTTAATGTTGGATGTCTTTTCACATCTCTTTGATTATCAGAATCTATACTTGGAGAAATACCACCTAATGTAACCATGTGGTAGATAGTTACATTATTACCGATCACTGAAGTTTCTCCAATTACAACTCCCATACCATGATCTATAAATAAATTTTTACCAATCTTTGCTTTTGGATGGATTTCTATTCCTGTTAAAAATCTTGATAGTTGAGAGATCATTCTAGCAATTAAATCAAATTTAGCTATTGAAAAAAAATTTGCAAATCTATGAAAAAATACAGCCTTAACACCAGGATAAGTTAAAACTACACTAAGCTTTGACTTAGCGGCTGGATCTCTTTTAATAATAGATTCTAAATATTCATTCATAATTTTTTAGAGAATTTAGATTAACTAAAGACTATTTGTTACAACAACAAGTAGTGTCTTCAGGTTTACAAGCACATTCCTTGCTTCCATCGCAACCGCAAGCATCGTTTGTGCAGTTATTACAATTACATTTTGGGTTATCGCACGCCATGATCGAAATATAAATATTATCTAATAAATTACAATGATTAGTTTGTTATTAATTACAATTGATCCAATGTAAGACCTTTTAGATTAGCAATAACTGCAATATCCATCATTTTTGGATTATCCAATTTAAGATTAGTCATAACTTTGGCATATTCTTCTTTTGATTTTACCTGTAATCTTGGGTTATTATTTATTTCATTTTCGATAGTTGAATATTTTTTTCCATTATAATCATGAGCTGGATATACTAAAGTTTTTTCAGGCAATTTTAATAATCTATTAAACAATGAATCATAAGCATCATAAGAATTTCCACTTTGAAAATCAGTTCTTCCAGTTCCATTTATTAACAAAGTATCACCAGTAAAAACTCTATCATTCATTAAATAGCTATAAGAACAATCCGTATGACCTGGGGTGTAGACTGCTTTAAGTTCAATATTTTCTATGTTTATTTTTTCATTATCTTTTATTTTTAAATCAATCACTTCAGATTTAGATTGTTCACCCATAATTTTCGAACAATTTGTTCTTTTACTTAGTTCGTTTAAACCAGAAATATGATCTGCATGTATGTGTGTATCTATTACTTTAACTAATTTTAAATCTAAATTTTTTAAAATTTTTATGTACTCATTAGTATTTTCAATAACCGGATCAATAATTAGTGCTTCCCTACCTTTTCCGCTAGATATAATGTAAGTATAGGTTGAAGATTTCGTATCAAACAATTGTTCAAATATCATTGATTAAATTTAAACTATAAAAAATTGCATAGGAAATCAATCTTGATTATAATGTTTATAAAAAACATAAGAGAGGAAAAAAATGACTTTAAAAATTAATAGTTTAGCTCCAGATTTTAAAGCGAAAACTTCTGAAGGAGATATATCTTTTCATGAATGGTTAGGAGATAGTTGGGGAGTATTGTTTTCACACCCTAAGGATTTTACACCAGTTTGTACAACTGAACTTGGTACATTGGCACAAATGAAACCAGAATTTGAAAAAAGAAATGTCAAAGTTATAGGTTTAAGTGTGGATCCAGTTTCTGACCATGTTAAATGGTTAGAAGATATTAAAGATGTAACAGGAAACAAGCCGAATTATCCAATTATTGCTGATGAAAAGTTAGAAGTTGCAAAACTTTATAATATGTTAGAGGGTGATGCGGGAGTTGAATCTATGGGACGTACCGCAGTAGATAACCAAACAGTTAGAACTGTTTTTATTATTAGACCAGATAAAAGAATTGGTTTATTTTTAACTTATCCAATGGCAACAGGTAGAAACTTTAATGAGATATTGCGAGCTATCGATTCTATGCAGCTAACAGTAAAACACAAAGTTGCTACTCCAGCAAATTGGAACAAAGGTGAAGATGTGATTATAGTTCCTGCTGTTAAAGACGAAGAAGCTAAAAAGCTTTATCCAAATGGATGGAAAGCTCTAAAACCATATTTGCGTAAAGTTCCAGACCCAAGCAAATAAACTTGGATCAAAAAAAATTAGACCAACAATCTCAGCATTGGGAGGCTAGCTTCTTAAGTAAGCCTGAGATGTTTGGTGTAGAACCAAGTATAGCAGCTGCTAAAGCACTTAAGTTATTTAAAGAACAAAATATAAAAAATATTGTTGAACTTGGAGCAGGTCTTGGCAGAGATACAATATTTTTTGCAAAAAATTTAATTAAAGTTTACGCTTTAGATTACAGCAAAGCATCAATAGAAAATATTTTAAATAAATCTAAAAAACTAAATATTGAAGAACTTATAACACCTCAAGTTTTTGATATTAGAAAAAAATTGCCTTTCGAAAATAATACCATCGATGGATGTTTTTCGCATATGCTTTACTGTATGGCTTTATCAAACTCTGATCTTGAAAATTTAAATAACGAAATTTGTAGAATTTTAAAACCTGGAGGAATTAACATTTATACCGTTCGTCATACTGGTGATGGAGATTATAAAAACGGAATACATATAGGAGAAGATCTTTATGATAATGATGGTTTTATTGTTCATTTTTTTTCAAAAGATAAAATCAACAGCTTATTAAAAGGGTTTAAAAATTTAGAAATAGAAAATTTTGAAGAAGGAAATTTTCCAAGAAAATTGTTTGTAGTTTATAACAAAAAAATTTAATTATTTATTATATTTTTTCATAGCAACTTCAGCTAATAGTAAATTAGGATCAATAAATATTCTAGATAATTTAGTTTTTTTTAATGATTTAAATGAAAAAATTGCAATAGGCAGTTCAGTGCATCCAAGAATAATTTTTTTACATTTTTGTTTAATTAAATGATTTACCGCTGGCCTTAGAGATTTTTCAGCTTC
>Ga0163108_10002961_pt1 | contig 12192 bp, 8 predicted proteins | sample Fk1155metaG_FD_109644 | JGI IMG/M metagenome (GOLD analysis project Ga0163108, IMG submission 109644) | Marine microbial communities from the Central Pacific Ocean - Fk160115 155m metaG | ecosystem: Environmental > Aquatic > Marine > Oceanic > Photic zone | place: The Central Pacific Ocean...
AATCACTGTTTTCATTTAGCTTGTTGAGCCGACTGCAATAAACACTATCTGAAAAGTTCGGTATTTCTGATGGATCATTTGAAATTAACTCACTTAAAGAATCTTTTTCAGACGGTGTCAAGGCATAATCCTCATAGAACAATTTAACTGACTGCTCTATTTTATTAATAAATTCTTGATTTTCAATCGTATCCAAAACAACCGGAAAGCTTAAGTTTTGAGAAGCAAGAGTGCTCCAAAACAAAATGAAAAAAAGAAATGAATTAAATTTTATCAAAATAAAAAAATATAATTATGGTTCTAAACCAACAAAACCCATACCGTATTCGATGTCATAATATATATAAATGAGGCTTAGTCATTTAACAATCTTTGAATTTTTTCAGCAACTCTAAACACCATCTCTTCATCACAAACCGCTCCCATAACCTGAAGACCGTATGGCAAGCCATTTGAATGAATTCCAAGTGGAATTGAAATGGCTGGGTTTCCTGACAAGTTTGCATGCACTGTAAATTTATCCTGAAGATACATTTCCACTGGATCAGTCACAGAATTCAATTTAAATGCAGTACTTGAAGTTGTAGGCATAATTATTACATCACAATTTGAAAAAATATCTTGCGTTTTTTCATAAATAAGTCTTCTAACCTTTTGCGCTTTGGTAAAATAGGCATCATAATACTCATGTGACAAAACAAAAGTTCCTGCCATAATTCGGCGTTTAACTTCTTTTCCAAACCCTTCGGTTCTAGACTTAACATATGTTTCATTCACCCCAATAGCTTTCTCGCTTCTATGTCCATAATGCACACCATCAAATCGTGACAGATTTGAAGATGCTTCAGCTGTTGTAATAACATAATATGTAGGAACCAAAACCTCTAAAAATGGAAATGACACTTCTTTTATAGTCATTTCTGCATTTTCTAGCTTTTCTATTGTTTGAACAAGCTTTTGTTTTATTTCTAAATCAAGCCCTTTAGCTTCGTTATATTCCGAAATAACAGCAACTGTTATTTTCTTATCAGAACTTTCTTTTTCGGGTAAAACTCTATTGGATTGTTGAATAGCTGTGGAATCATAAGAATCTGGGCCATGCATCACATTATAAAGAACTGTGGAATCTTCAATCGTATTTGTAAACACCCCTATTTGATCAAATGAAGATGCATATGCAATCAATCCATGTCTACTGATTGCGCCATATGTTGGTTTAAAACCAATCGTTCCTGTAAATGCAGCAGGTTGTCTTATTGATCCACCTGTATCGCTTCCAAGAGATGCTGTGCACAAACCAGCCTGCACAGCGACTGCAGAACCTCCGGATGACCCACCTGGCACATAATCTTGATTTATAGAGTTTAAAACTGGGCCAAAAGCAGAATTTTCATTGGATCCACCCATCGCAAATTCATCGCAATTAACTCTTCCTATTATAATGGCGTCTTCATCAATTAACCTTTGAACTGCTGTTGCTGTATAAATTGACTTAAAATCTTTAAGCATTTTTGAAGATGCAGACACTTTGTGGTTTTTATAACACAAGTTATCCTTTATTGCTATAACAACCCCAGCTAAACAACCTTGGGTTTTGCTTTTTATTTTTTCATCAACTTTTGTTGCCTGATTTATAGCAGATTCTTCAAAAACTTCTAAAAAAACATTTAATTTTTTTTCGGATTTTATTTTATCTAAAAAATAATTTAAAATCTCCACAGAAGTCACTCCTGAAGATAAAGCTCTTTGAACATCAATAATAGAGCTGTACATGAATTATTTGTCCTCGGATTCCGTATTATCTGTATCTCCTTCTTTTGAGGCATCTTTGAATTCTTTAATCCCTTTACCCAGACCTTTCATTAGTTCAGGGATTTTACGACCACCAAACAGCAATAAAATTATCACTAAAATTATGATGATTTCTGTTGGGCCAAACCACCCAGCTTGAGATATGTTTTCCATAATCAACGTTAATATCAGTGCAAATTTAATGATAAAATTCTAGCAATAACATTATAACTAAATAAAGCTTTGTATTTTTATCAAAAATTCATCATCGACTAATTAGTATTAATTTTTATGATTGCTGTTTCGAACTTAAAAAAAGAATTTTCTTTAAGCAGGAGCCAAAGACAAGAACTTCAAACAAAAGAAAAAACCACACTTGCCGTTAACGATATCTCATTTGAATGCCAGCCAGGAAGGATCTTCTCTTTACTTGGTCCAAACGGCGCTGGAAAAACCACCACTTTAAGAATGCTTGCAACCATTTTTAGTCCAACCCAAGGAGAAATCAAAATATGCGGATTAGACAGTAGAAAAAGCGGGCAAGAAATCAGGAAAAAAATTGGGTTTTTAACTGGCTCCACAGGCTTATATGCTCGACTAACACCACATGAACTAATCCTGTATTTCGCAAATCTTTATCAAGTTGAAAAAAGTGAATTTGAAAAACGAGTAAATCATTTATATGATTTACTTGACATGCATGATTTTAAAAATAAAAGAATCGGGAAATTAAGCACTGGAATGAAACAAAAAGTTTCTATTTGTAGAACCATGATTCATAACCCAGAAGTAGTTATTTTTGATGAACCCACGAGTGGATTAGATGTTATTACAGCCGAAAACATTATTGCATTAATCAGAGATTGTAAAGCCAAAGGGAAAACCGTTATTTTTTCAAGTCATATAATGAGTGAAGTTGATCTTCTATGTGATGATATAGCAATTATTCATAAAGGAAACCTATTGTTTAATGATACCATGGATTCCTTTAAAAAACAAATGCAAGCCAAAAATCTTACAGCCGAGTTTATTAGAATAGTAGAACAGTCCTAACCATGAATATGATTTTAACCGTATTTTTAAAAGAACTAAAAGACACTCTAAGAGATAGGAGAACCATTATGATGATGGTAATCATACCAATTCTTATTTTTCCAATAATTTTAAACCTTTTTGTCAGCATTTCTGCAAGCTTTGAAGAAGATGCTGCAAATAAACCAATAGCTATAGGCCTAATTGGAAATAAAAATGGCTTTATCAGCAAACAATTAATGCACATACCTAAAGAAATGGGGGAATGCAAAGTATATTTTTATAAAGACAGCGCATCTTTAATTAAAGACATTCAAAAAGATAGTATTCAAATTGGAATCTACTCCTCAAGTAATTTTGAAACAAATCTAAATAATCATAAACCTGCTGCTATTATTTGTTATTTTAATGGCACAGATATTGGAATTAAAACACGAGCCGAAAATTACATATCTCTTATAGAACAAGAAGCTCAAAAAAAACGACTTAAAGAATTAAACATTGATCAAAACATCGTAAAACCAATAATACCAATCTATAACAATATCGCTAGCGATAAGGAAATGTTGGGCAAACTTGCAGGTGGGATATTACCTTATATTTTTATTGCATTTGGGTTTATTGGGTGTATGTATCCAGCAATTGATCTATTTACAGGTGAAAAAGAACGAGGAACAATTGAAACGCTACTAACTACACCTATTTCAAGATGGCAGATATTATTTGGTAAAATGGGAGTGGTTGTTTTATCAGGGTTAATGGCTTCAACTTTTGCTTTACTCGGTTTGTTTTTATCAATCGAAATGTTGGATGTTGTTGAAAATGACCAACTATTAAATGTTATTCATTCCATCATGACATTCAAATTTATATTTACATTATTTTTACTTCTACTTCCATTAACCATCTTTTTTGCGGGAATAATGGTACCTATTGCTGTTTATGCAAAAACCTTTAAAGAAGCACAAAGCATTATCACTCCCTTAAATATTGTAGTTGTTTTGCCAGCTATGGTTGGTTTTTTTCCTGGCATAGAGCTAAATTTAACCACCGCATGTATTCCTGTTATCAATGTTGTATTATCCACAAAAGAGCTGATAGCAGGCACGCTTGACTTTAGCCTTCTTGTTCTTAGTTTTACCGTTATGTTATGCCTTGCGAGCATCTCTGTCATTGTTTCCTACAAGCAATTTGGAAAAGAAAATAACATTTTGGTGTAAATTACCTTATTATCTTTTATTATTTTTAGGTTCCTAAAAAAATCGAAATATGAAAAAAATTAAAATTCAATTATTAAGCATCTTTATATTCATTAGTCTTTTTGCTAAAGCCGATGAAGGCATGTGGTTTTTAATGTTTCTGGATAGGCTTAATCACCGAGACATGCAAGAAATGGGACTTCAGTTGACAGCTGAAGAGATTTACAGCATTAATAATTCGAGTTTAAAAGATGCTATAGTACAATTTAATGGTGGCTGTACTGCTGAACTAATCTCTAATCAGGGATTGCTTTTAACCAATCATCATTGTGGATATGGCTCTATTGCAGAACTTTCCACACCAGACGATAATATTTTAAAAAATGGTTTTTGGGCAAAGGATAAATCGAAGGAAAGAAAACCCAAAGCCCTTTATGTTAGATTTTTTGTGCGAATGAATGATGTATCTAAACGAATTTTGAAATTGGTTAACGATAAAATGAGCGAAGATGAAAGAGAAAAAATAATTACTAAAGAAATCAAACTTATACAAGAAGAAAACAGTGAAGACGGAAAATATGTGGTTAGTGTAAAATCTTTTTTTAAAGGCAATGAGTATTACTACTTTGTTTATCAAGATTACACAGACGTTAGATTAGTTGGGACGCCACCTGAGAATATCGGAAAATTTGGAGGGGACACGGATAATTGGGAATGGCCGAGACACACTGGGGATTTTTCTATGTTTAGAGTATATGCCGATAAAGATGGAAACCCAGCTAAATTTAGCGACGAGAACATCCCTCTTAAACCTAAAAAATACTTATCCATTGATATTTCCGGAGTTCAAGAAAATGACTTTGCCATGATTTTAGGATATCCAGGAAGAACAAATCGATGGTTGCCAGCACAGGGCATCAATCAAAATGTAAACTATGCATATCCTGCATGGGTAGAAGCATCAGAAAACGCAATGGAAGTCATAAAAAAACACAGCAACAAAAGCGATCAAGTTCGTATTAACTACGCTTCAAACTATGCTAGAATTGCCAATTACTGGAAAAACAGAAAAGGAATGATCAAAGCATTAAAGAAACATAAAACAGCAGCTAAAAAAGAAGAAATTGAAACTCAATTTACAAATTGGGCAAAGAAAAAAAGAAAGCGAAAAAAGTATAAAGGTATTGTGCAAAAAATAAACAATTATTATGATGCAACAAATGCAAAGTCTGCTGAAAATAATTATTTATCTATTTTAATTCGATTTTCTAATTATGCATTCATTCCCTATCGAACTAGCCCATTATTAAAGAAATATATATCAACTGAAGACGATAAAGAGAAAAAAAATCTCTCTGGCCAATTATCATCACTTTCGGAATCTCTCTACAACAATTTAGATGATGAATTAGAAGAAGATTTAATAATTTCTCAGGTTGAATTATATTTTCAATATCTAAAAAAAAACAATCTCTTAAATTCAAGGTTAGAATTCAAGAAGTTCTATGATGACCTTGTATCTGGAGAAACATCAATATCAAATAGCATCTTTTACAATAAAGAAACATTTGATGCCTTTTCAATTGATGCGAATATGGAAATGCTAATTAATGACCCATTATATAGACTATCAAAGTCTTTAATCTCAATATTAAAAACCGAAAAAGAAGAGATCTCTTTGTTAAAGAGCGAGTATAAAAAAGCATATCGATTACTTGTTAAAGGACTGAGAGAGTCTGAAATAAGTAAAATTAAATATCCAGATGCAAATAGCACCCTTAGGTTAAGCTATGGAAAAGTAAGCCCATTACCAATTGATGATCGAAATGATGCCAAAATAAATTATTATACCACATTAACAGGAACTATTGCTAAATACAAAGCTGATGACCCTGAATTTGATTTACCTGCTAAACTTCAGGATTTATATAAACAAAAGGATTATGGAATGTATGCGGATAAAGATGGGCATTTACCTGTTAATTTTTTAACAAACAACGACATAACTGGAGGCAATTCTGGTTCTCCTGTTTTAAATGGCAAAGGTGAGCTTATTGGACTAGCATTTGATGGAAACATTGAAGCAATGGCAGGGGATGTTATTTTTGATGATAAGCTTCAAAAAACAATTAATGTTGATATTCGATACGTGTTATTTTTAATTGACAAATTTGCCGGAGCATCTAACATAATAGATGAGTTATCTATTATAAAGTAATCATCTAGCTTTCTTTAAAATAAGTTAAAAAAAAATCCTTTTAACAAATAAAATCTAAGTTAATGAGGAATCTTATTATATTAGGGGATAATAATTTTATTTAAATGAGCGAAGTTGCAAAAATTGAGATTGAGGGGAAAGAATATGAATTTCCTGTTATTGTTGGTTCTGAAAATGAGAAAGCTATTGACATTTCCAAGTTAAGACAAACCACAGGGTATGTAACTTTGGATTCTGGATATAAAAACACTGGAGCGACAAAAAGCGCCATTACTTTTCTTAATGGTGAAAAAGGTATTCTTCGTTATCGAGGCTATCCAATTGAGCAATTAGCCGAAAATGCAACATTTCTTGAAGTCGCTTACCTTTTATTGTATGGAGACCTTCCAAATAAAGACGAATATGAAATATTTGAAAGCAGTATAAACAGACACACTTTGGTTCATGAAGACATGAAACGTTTCTTTGAGGCATACCCTTCACAGGCTCACCCTATGGGAGTATTATCTTCAATGATTTGTTCTTTGTCTACATTTTATACAGAATCTTTAGATCCACACAGAAGTTCTGATCTAAAAGATCTTACCATGCATCGATTAATTGCAAAAATGCCAACATTAGCTGCATGGGCCTATAAAAACTCTATTCGTCATCCATTTATCTATCCAAAAAACAAATACAGCTATTGCGAGAACTTTCTGCACATGATGTATGCCATGCCTACGGAAAGTTATGACGTTGACCCTATCGTAGCTACGGCTCTTAATAAACTTTTAATACTTCATGCTGATCATGAACAAAACTGCTCTACCTCTACTGTAAGAATAGTTGGATCTTCGCAAGCAAATTTATATGCAACCATTTCTGCAGGAATTTCCGCATTATGGGGCCCTCTTCATGGTGGAGCTAATCAAGCAGTAATTGAAATGCTTCAGCAAATTCATGATGACGGAGGAGATGTAGACAAATGGGTAGAAAAAGCAAAAGACAAAAATGATTCTTTTAGATTGATGGGATTTGGTCATCGTGTTTACAAAAACTTTGATCCTCGTGCCAACATAATTAAAAAATCATGTGATGATGTTTTAAATCAAATGGGAATTAATGACCCAATGTTGGATATTGCAAAAAAACTTGAGAAAGTTGCTTTAGAAGATGAGTATTTTAAAGCTAGAAACCTATACCCTAACGTGGACTTCTATTCAGGAATTATTTACAAAGCAATTGGTATTCCAACAGATATGTTTACCGTAATGTTTGCACTAGGTAGACTACCAGGCTGGATTTCACAATGGAAAGAAATGTTTGAAAATAATGACCCAATTGGAAGGCCTAGACAAATTTACACTGGAGCGACAAAAAGAGATTTTGTTAAATTAGAAGATAGATGATGTCAAATGACTCTAAAATTCATTTGATACTAAGATTAAAATAAACTTATAAAAATATATTATGGCACTAGAATTTACAGACGACAATTTTGAGGAGTTAGTTCTCAACTCAAACAAACCAGCATTAGTTGATTTTTGGGCAGAATGGTGTGGACCATGTAGAATGGTAGGACCATTAGTTGATGAACTATCAAAGGAATATGAAGAAACTGCGGTTATAGGAAAGGTTAACGTGGACGAAAATCCAAATATTGCTGCAAAATATGGAATTAGAAGTATTCCAACTATATTATTTATAAAAAATGGAGAAGTTGCAGATAAATCTGTTGGAGCGGTGGCAAAAGATCAACTTGCCTCTAAATTAGATGGCTTAATGTAAGCTTAAAATAAAAACTTAATATGAATTTTAAAAGCCGTATTCTTTTACGGCTTTTTTATTTTATCAAAATTTAATTTAATTTTCAAGTAAGAAACAAATAAGTAAAGCAATAATAAAACAGCAACAAATGAAAAACTACGACCAATAAAATTCCCATATTTGGTGTAAAAAGTCGTCTTGTTGTTCTTGTTTATTTTGTCTTTAATAACATCTTGTTTCCACCACAAAGTCTTTTTAACAATTTCGCCCCTTTGATTTATTATTGCACTAACCCCTGTATTTGCAGATCTCGCTATTGATCTTCTGTTTTCAATAGCACGTAGGCTTGAAAAACTAAGATGCTGTTTGTGTCCAGGAGTATTCCCCCACCAACCATCATTGGTTATTACAAATATCACTTCTGCTCCTTTTCTACATTGCTCAGCAACATGCCCTCCATAGATAGATTCATAACAAATACTTGGCGCGAAAACACCATGCTTACTATTCATAACTTTAGGTTCTTTTTCAACTCCTAAAGACCCAGAAGTTCCGCCATTTTCATTGGAGAAATCGTCCAAAAACTTAAGCCATTCACCAAAAGGAACTTGTTCGACGCCAGGCACTAATTTGGATTTATGTATTACTTGGGTTTCTTTATTTTTTTCCAAGCCTATAGATGAATTATAATATTCTATGAAATTGCCTTCAGAAATTTTTTGACTTGCTCGTGATGATTTTTCTTTAAAATATTTGCGAGTAAAACTACCTATTAGAAAATGTACATTTGGATTATATTTAATCCAATTTTTAATATCAGACAAATGCCTGTATCTATCAATTTTTTGCTCATCTAAAGAGACACTTATTGCCGTTTCAGGAGCAATAACAAAAGAAGTTTGGGGAGTAACCAAACTATCCGCAAATGTTAGAATTTTATGAAGTTGACGAAGTGTTCCTCCATTAAATTTTTCACTATACGGGTCAATGTTTGGTTGAATCACAACAACTTCGATAGGATCTTCTACTTCTTGATAAGAGTTATAAATATAAAACGAAGTAATCAAAGGCAATAAAAATGTTAATGCGATAGTTATTAATTTTCTTTTCTCTTTTTTAATCGAGCAAGAAGATTCTATTAATTGAAAAATAAGAAGATTCATGATTAACACCCACAACGAACCTCCAAAAACACCGGTATATTCATACCATTGAACCCAACTAGGCCAAACTGAAAAGACATTTCCAAGAGTTAGCCAAGGCCATGATATGTCCCAATGATAATGTAAATATTCAAACCCTATCCACAAGAAAGGCAATGAAATCAAACCTTGTTTTGATCCGATGAACTTTCTTACAAGATGATAAATTAAAAAAGCAAATGACATCAAAAAAGTATTTGCTAAAATTGCTAAAACACCTCCTAATGGAGATGAATTCCATATCCACCATGTAGTGCCTATATTATAAATAAAAAACACCAATAAAGCATGAATAAAGACTTTTGATGGCTTATATTTATTATTTAAAATATTGTTTTCAATCAATAGAAGTGGAACCCAGGAAAAAAATGACAAAACAGGCAAACTACCTGTAAAGGGAAAAGAAATAATCATTAACACCCCTGATATGAGGGAAAATAAATATCTTTTTTTTCTATCTAAATTTATCGACATAATAATAAAAAAGGCTGGTTTCCCAGCCTTTCAGTAATCATTTTAATTTAATCGTGTTTAATTTCCATTTCAACACGTCTGTTATGCTGTCTTCCTTCAGCAGTTGAATTAGAAGCAATTGGTTTTGTTTCTCCAAAGTAGAATACTTTCATTCTAGACTTATCAACCCCCTTAGACTCCAAGAAATCCCTTACAGCTTCCGCTCTTCTTTTAGATAATTGCATATTTACATTATTATCTCCCTTGCTGTCAGTATGACCAGATATGTGAAGAATCCATTCAGGTCTTTTTGATAGCACCTGAGCAAGTTCATTAAGAGAAGCCAATGAAGCATCTCTAATCACTGCTTTTGATGGCTCAAATTCTAAATTATCAAATGCTTCTTTTAATATTTCTTGAATCTCCTCCTCAATTATCGGACAACCTTTATTCTCTTTAGGACCAAAGGTTTTAGGACAATCATCATCTTTATCAAGTAAACCATCTCCATCGGTATCCACATATGGACAACCATCGTTTTCTTTTGGCCCTGGAATGGTAACACACTTATCATCTTTATCAAGTAAACCATCTCCATCAGTGTCTTTATATGGACAACCATCATTTTCTTTTGGCCCTGGAACAGTAACACATTTATCATCTTTATCCAATAAACCATCTCCATCAGTGTCTTTATATGGACAACCATCGTTTTCTTTCGGACCTGGGACAGTAACACATTTATCGTCTTTATCCAATAAACCATCTCCATCAGTATCTTTATCTACTTTAACTACTTTTGGTTTTGGACAACCATTAAATTCTTTTAGACCCGCAACATCCGGACAACTATCATTTTTATCGATAATGCTATCATTATCTCTATCTGGACATCCGTTAAATATTTTAAGACCTGCAATATCAGGACAACTATCATTTTTGTCAATTATTTTATCCCCATCTCTGTCAGGACAACCATTAAATTCTTTTAGACCTGCAATATCAGGGCAACTATCATTTTTATCGATAATGCTATCATTGTCTCTATCCGGGCATCCGTTAAATACTTTAAGACCAGCAATTTGAGGACAGCTGTCATTTTGATCTATTATTTTATCCCCATCTGTATCTGGGCAACCTCTGAATTCTTTCAAACCAGGAATCTCAGGACAATCGTCTTCTTGATCAGAAATTCCATCTCCATCTGTATCTGGACAACCATGAAAGGCAGCAATTCCAGGCACGTCTCTACATTCATCCTTTTTATCTGAAATTTTATCTCCGTCCATGTCTTTTGGTCGTTCATATAAAACGGGTACTCTGATTCCTGTATAAAATTCCACCCCTCTATTTTCTCCTGTAGCAAACAGAGGCCTAAAATCGGTGATTCCAACTGTAAGAGGACCAAGACGAGTAGCTACACCTGCCTTAAAACCACTATATTCATTCATCGAAATAGGCAAATGCAAACCAAACCATGCAAAATCAAAACTTGGGGTGATTGAAAATTGATTTGGCAGTTTTACTTTAGCGGCTTTTTTCTTTGAAATTATATTAAAATATCCTGTTGCATTCACATAAATCCAATTCCAAATATGATAATCAAATTGAAAACTAAATGCAGAAGGAGTTCTTATGTAAAAAGTAGATGCTGTATCTTCAGGAGAAGACCATCCAGGTTGACTATCCACTAGACTATCAATGATTTGATCAAATTCAAGTAAATTATTAGCATTCTCAAAAGTATTTAAATCAAAGAAATCAGTGGTGTTAACAGAAAAATCACGACTTAATCCTCCTTTTGTAAAGCGCATGCCTCCCAAATCTAAAATAGATGCTCCCACACGAAATTTGTATTTATCTTTATCTCTATACCAAAGATTTGTTTCTCCATCCATATCGTATTTATATTTCATGTAATCTGGACGATATTCATAAACCACTCCTAAATCAACTCCAAGTCCTCCTTTAGATTCCTGATGAGGAAGACCGAATGCGCCATTTGGTGTATATGAATCTGAAACAACTTCATCTACATTTTTAGAATATCCATAAGAAAAGTCACCACTTAGATATTGTGAGGTATCCGAGTTAAATAAGTTATATGAAAAATTTCCGGTATGCATGTAAGCAGCAGTATAGCCCGCTAAATATTTCAGTTTACCTCCTGCTTTTAAAAAATGTTTGTCTTTATCCAGCACAACCTGAGAGTAATTTATGCCGTATTCTGCCCATGTTAAATGGTTAACATTTAAAAGCTCTTCATTTAAAACTAAATTCCATAAATCAGGATATTCAAGTTCTTCTTCTGCTAAAACAGCAAGCTTAGGGTCTAGGTTATCAATATTTGTAATCGACCTTATTTTTGCAGTAAAACCAACAGCTATTTTAGGGTTAATGTGAAACATGAAATTTAATAGATCAATCTGGGTTCCAGAATACAAACCCAAAGTACCTTTGGTATCTACACCATAATATTTTGGCAAAAAACTATAGCCGCCAAAAAAATTAGACTCGGTAGTTGAGTCAGGTTGACCAACCCATCCAT
>Ga0163108_10002962_pt1 | contig 12192 bp, 13 predicted proteins | sample Fk1155metaG_FD_109644 | JGI IMG/M metagenome (GOLD analysis project Ga0163108, IMG submission 109644) | Marine microbial communities from the Central Pacific Ocean - Fk160115 155m metaG | ecosystem: Environmental > Aquatic > Marine > Oceanic > Photic zone | place: The Central Pacific Ocean...
TTCAAAATCCACTTAACCTTGGAGCAGAACTCATAATTCATAGTGTTACCAAATATATTAATGGTCATAGTGATGTTGTGGGTGGTGCAATCATGACCAACAACACAAACTTACATGAAAAGCTAAAGTTCTTACAAAATACCTCTGGTGCAGTCCCTAGCCCTATAGACTGTTTTTTAGTAATGAGAGGAATTAAAACTCTTCATGTGCGAATGAATCAACATCAAGATAACGCATTAAACATTGCTGAGTTTTTATTAGATCATCCAAATATTGAAAAGGTTCTATACCCTGGACTTGATTCACACCCACAATATCAATTAGCCAAAAAACAAATGAGTGGATTTGGCGGAATGATAAGCTTTTTCGTCAAAGGTGGGCTTGAAGAAACTAAGAACTTCCTTCAAAAGGTCAATGTTATCACCTTAGCTGAAAGCCTAGGAGGAGTTGAATCACTGATCGAACATCCTGCTATTATGACCCATTCCAGCATACCGCCAAAAAATCGACAAGCCATTGGAATTCTTGATAATTTAGTCCGATTGAGTGTCGGAATTGAGCATATAGAGGACTTAAAAGCTGATCTAAAACAAGCTCTTGCTTTTTGAGCTAATTTTGTTTAAAAAAGTGTCATATGAAAAAACTCAAAGAAATCATTAAAAAGCTCTTAAAGAGCAATTCTCGTCTAGCTTTGGCTTAATTAGCCCTACTTCTTTTTCATCTCAACAACTCCAGACGCTAAATCAAAAGTAATTGCTGTGCAATCTTGCGCCGGTTTACCTGATTCATCTTTTAAGTTTGATTTAATGCAAAAGATAACTTCATTTAAAAGCTCTTTAGATTCTTTTTTTGAAAAACTATTGAGCACGTCGATTGTCTTTTGTTCTCCCCCAAAACTAGTAACACACCCCTGCGATAAAAGAACAATGCGGTCACTTTTTTGTAATTCAATAGTGGTATCTGTTACCCCATTGCTACTATTTTTTTGAGTGATAGGCGAATGAACACTGGATACAGTTTGAAACTCCTTACCTGCTTCCCCGTGAAACACAAAAGAGGAACCAAAGTTAATAAATTTTAATTGATTAGTCTTACGACAGACAACACCATAAAGTAATGATAATTGATCTTTTTCACCTAAAAGCACACTTAGCTCTTCTTTAATATCACTCACTACTTGAGTGACGCCATCTAGACCACCTTTTGAAAACTTTAATGCCATTCGTATCATCATCGTTAAAACAGCACTTGATAAACCATAACTTGAGCAATCTGTTAGCACAAAAGATACGGGGGTCATTTTACCTGCATGGAACAAATCAAAATAATTTCCCCCAGAACGAGATCCTGCAACGTAACGGCAAAGAACATCCATTCCTTTTAACTCTGGAAAACGAACAGGAAACTTCTTCTTTTGCAGCCGTTCAACTAAACTAATGTCATCTTTTAATCTGAGGAGCAAATTATCAAAACCACGGTTCAAAGAAGAAACCTGATTTAATAAAATAATTTTGTGACATAAAAGAAGCTTGTCCAATAACTCCACCTGTCTTAAAGGAACTCCTAAAACACCATCTACTTTTTTTTCTAACAATTGTTTTGGAATAGAGTCACAGTTTTGTGACATAATAAAACATAGCTTTTTGTCATCACTTAAATAGTTAGACAAAACATCACTTAAACGGTCATCGTTTTCATCAACAAAAATAACTTGGCTTGCTTTATAATCATCTAAAAGCACCTCAAAAGAACAATCACTTTGTACTTTATCTAAAGATTGAACTTTTTCTGTAAACTCATTTTTCAGATTACTATCTTTAGACACAACAGAAATCTGCAGCTTCATTTAAATTGCCTTTCTCTAAAAAACTCTTAACTGATACTGCAATAAAATATTAATATTTCTATTTCTATCTATAGCAGTCCCTAATTCTTCACTATACCAGCTCAATGAAAATTCTGATTTTTTTCTTCTTAAAGCAATTCCCGCAGAAGGGTAACCACTCCCATAGCCGACTCTAAAAAAAAGATTATCTCTAAATGAGACTTCAAAGCCAAAAGCAGCTCTCACACCCCATGGCATATTAGATCTATTAGTCAGGTCTCTGGCTTGCAGTACAAAATTATAATATCCTCCCTTACCTATCTTGCTTTGAAAACTAAAAGAAGCATCAAACGATGACTCTTCATCTGGAGGAGCACCAGCTGTATTTTCTCCAAAAGGAACTAAACTAGATGTAGTATATGATACCCCGCCTATATTTCTAGCAACTAGATTAAAAGCAGGTAAGTGATTGTAAGGAAGAGTTAAAGAAAAACCAAAATTATGAGACATTCCTGACCCTTTATAGATTCCATTCTCATAACCCAAACTACTAGAGTCTTGTGAAACAGTTGCTTGACCATATGCCTGATTTACCCAGTGAAGGCTATACCCCAACTTGACAATTCCTCTGGCCAACCGAATAGCACCTCCTACAGCTGGGATAACCTCATATAAACTCCTGTACTCAATTTCATCACCACTATGCTTTGCTATTACTCGTGATTGTAAAAACACACCTGCAGCAAAACCTCGAAAAAAGAAATTGGGAAATAAACTAATACCCGCACCTAAATTTTTTCCTGTGTTTTCTTGTAATTCAGATTTAAAACTTTCTAGTTTTACAACTTTATAAGAGCTTAAATTGAGATCATTTAAAAAGTTAGAGTTTCCCAAAATCTGAAGATTAAAAAGTTCTAAATGTGTTCTTTTTAAGTGACCAATTAATGCTGGGTTATAAAATAGAGCCTCTCCTCCATCATCCACTAAAGGTAAAAATGCATCCGCCAACCCCGCAGCACGAACTGCAGTGTAGCGAGAACCTGGGACGCTATCCATTCTTGCTTCTAAACTCAGTGAAAACAAAAACATCAAGTTCATTACACCTATAAAAATGCCCTTTTTATAAAAGAACGCCATAGTTTCTTATCGGTATATAAACAAAAGGATTAAAGAAATTCGCCAATAAAATAAAGCATTTAGGTATACTATTTTTTTATAAACTATGTATAAAAAAAAATCACCTCTTAACCGAATAGATCAATTGTAACCTCAATAATAGCCGTTTGGATGAGGAGATTGACATAATGCCCGTAGACAGTTTGCCGTCATGGATTTCACCTTCTACACAGTCTTTGATGGAAGCATTAAAAATTAAAGACCACTATACCTATTATCACTGTATTCGAGTATCCAAACTTGCCAAAAAAATGGCTCAAGAACTTGGGCTTTCAGAAAAAGACCAAATCATTATTGAAGGAGCAGCACTGTTTCATGACCTTGGTAAAATCGGAGTTCCAAATGAAATTCTCTGCAAACCGTCAAAATTAACACCAAAAGAATTTGAGATTATGAAAAAGCATCCTGAATTTAGCGTAGAGATCTTAAAACCACTTTCAAATGAACCTTACATTGAAATGATGTTACCCGGAATTCTACATCATCACGAACGAATTGATGGAAAAGGGTACCCGGTTGGGCTTTCAAATGAAAATATTCCTCTTAGCTCACGAGTAATATTAGTAGTTGATGCATTTGACGCAATGACTACCTCAAGACCATACCGAGAAAAACTTTCTACTCAAACAGCATACAAAGAACTGAATTTATTTGCTGGTTCTCAGTTTGATAATTATATTACTCAACTCTTTTTACAAAAACACCCTACATGGGGTGATCTCGATCAATACGAAGTCGATAGATCCATTAAAAAAGCAGCTTAGGTTATATTTAACAAAAGCTTTCTCATAATGGTAATTATAGTAGAAACTCGTAATGGAAAGTCACCCAGCTCATGCCCCATCCATTTTTTGATGAGTGGATCACCCGTGCTTTCTGGTAGTTTGTAATGGCTCGCAATATTTGAAGCTAAACAAACTAATCCCGCAAACAAATAAACTTCTTTTTTATCTTTTTTAAGCAAAAAAGGTTCGTGATGAAAGTAAACACCTTTAGAGATCGGCCTAAGTACATCAAAGTAATGACAAATGACACTACTTAAAACATTATGGTTGATCTGGTACCTTCTTTTTTCCATATAATGCCGAATAAACCTCGGACTTTCTTCTTTTTTAAATTGATCTACAAATGATAAATAACTAGGATCCAAAATAGCCATCATCGCTTTTCCGATGTTATGGATCAGACATGCAGAGAAAACATATTTTGTGTATGAAAAATTTGAAATATTTTTTGCCAACTCCATTCCAACAAATGCTGACTTTAACCCTTCATCATATAGATTATTGATATAATCATTCACTCTTTGTGGATTTTCTGAAAACTCATTACTAAGTAAAATAGCAATGTCAAACACTAAACCAGAAACAAACCCAATATGAGATGAACCATCTTTCCTAGCTGTTAACATCTCTTCTGTTTGGGTGGCATAATGTAAAATCTCAGCAGGCTCTAAAATAATACGTCCTTTATCATCCCATTTTGGATGGACACGCTTAAAACACCTTGAAACCTGCAATGCTACTAATAAGTTTCTCGTATTTTGCATTCCCATTAACACAACTGCTGAATCAACACCTGGCAACTCTTCTCGTTGAGTGAGAGAATGAATCACCTTGAGCAAGTGATGTTGATAATATTGATTATTTTTTAAGCAACTTGCAACTCTTTCAGCGTTTACATCAAGGTTGTAAAAAGCACTTAGAGTATCAAAACTTGTTCTACCTATAAAATATTTGGGAGCTAAATCACGTAAAAATCGTTGAAATATTGGCGGCATTTCAATATCTATAGAACCTTCAATTTCATTAAAAACCTTTTCTTCTACACTTTTCTCTTGTTCATGATGTGACGTTACTTGATTATCAAAATCAGGTTCTTGTTCATGCATATGCCTTAATGGAGAAGATTTTGTTTGCTTCGTAGATAAATTAATCTTTTGATCGCCAACTACAATTTTTTCTGACGTTTTTTTTGTTTTTTTTGTAATCTTCTCTTCAGCCATAGTTTAAGATTACGACTGACAAGCACTAATGCCAAGTGAAACTAAAAATGAACTTATGATAATATATAAAAAAGCACGGGAAGGGGCCCACATTGGAACTAAAACTCAAATCAAGTGACAACATAAAAATTCTTGTTGTTGAAGGTGAAGTTTCAGATGAAAATCGAGAAATTTTAAAAGCTGGCGTCAAAAAACTGATAGACTCTGGATGCATCTCGATTGTTTTAGACATCTCTAGCGTACAAGTTATATCTGATACCTCTTTACTAGACATTGCATCACTCAAAAAAGTAGCAGCAGAATTTGATTCAAGACTTATTTTAATATGTAACAATGAAATGCTAACCGACGCTGAAGATATAGATGAGGCAATTGAAGAATTACGCTCCCCACTTGCACAATTTTTACAACAAGAAGCCAAACTTCAAACTAAACAACGAAAACTTGAAGTAGAAAAACATAAACTTATTAAAAGGCTAGAAACAATCAATCAAAATCATGAAGAAATTAAAAAAATTAAAAACCAAAAATCATTCTTAAATGAAAAAATAACCTTAATGGAAAACTCTATTAATATAATCATGAAAACAAGAAAACAACCCGTGCATATTAAAGAATTTGAAGATAAAATAATCACAGTTGAAAAAGTTTTACTCACTGCAATGGACTCAATAAACGAAGCAAAAAAATCTAAAGACAATAAAAATGACAAAAAACAAAAAGACTAAAGAAGAAGAAGTAAACGAAGCCAAAGAGGAACTCGTTACAGAAACTCAAAAAAAAGAGTTTTTGGTTCGTATCGAAGGACTCGATGATAACATTATTCAACTTGAACAAGAAATTCGTACTCTTAAAGGAAAACTTGAAAACAGAAAAAAAGCTAGTGCAGAAAAAATTCATGGTGAAAACCAACTCAATCATAGAAGACTTGAGTCACTTGAAAAAGCAATTTATGCTGTTATGGTTGACTCTGGAAAAGCTCGAGATCCAGAAGCAGTAAAAGACTATTATGATCATATAAGAAAAATCACAGTAGAGTTCTGCAAAAGGAACGGAGTAGATTTTGAATTATGGAAAAACATCGCATATTAATTATTGAAGACAACCCTGATACTTTGAAGTTTTTAGAAGTAATGCTTAAAAACCATTATGATGTTGTTACTGCTGAAAATGGTGTTATTGGAGTAGATCATGCAAGAAATAAGTCACCAGCTCTAATCCTACTAGACATTATGTTACCTGTTTTAAATGGTTATGATACCTGTAGCTTACTCAAAAAGGATAATAAAACTAAAAACATACCCATTATATTCCTTTCAGCTAAAAACTCTGTCCAAGATATTACAGAGGGACTAAAGCTTGGTGCTGATGATTATATTCCAAAACCGTTTGAATACAAAGAGCTGCTTGCCAGAATTGAAACAAGAATCACAAGAAACCAAGAAACACTCAACCAACCTGTCGTTATTGGTGATTTAAAAATTGATATGGCATCCAGAAAAGTCTTTTATGGAGACTCTATAACTAACCTAACTGTAACTGAGTTTGATATTTTAAGACATTTAGCAATTAAAGCGGGAAATATTATATCCAGAGAAGAAATTATCAAAGAAATATGGGATAACCAAAACAAAAAAACTAATGACAGGACTATAGATGTACATATACGTGCAATCCGAAAAAAAATCCCTGAAATTTCAAAGCATATTATTTCAATTTATGGAGTCGGGTATAAGTATGAAAAATGAAAGACTACCTTTTAACATCTAGTCTTTCATTGATATTAACATCACCACCCTCAGTAACCTGTATTTTTACTATTTTTTCCATTCCAAGAACTTCATTGACCAATTTAACTTGATAGTTACCCACAGGGAATTTCTCCTGTTCAATTGGTGTTTTAAGTACCCATGGAGCTTGATTACTTGCAATGCCTCTATCTAAATTTTTAATAATTGCATCTGCACTTGGAGTAGTATGAATACTTAAGTAGCCAAATTTGTTGGGTGTCATTGCAATATCCATTAACCACTCGTTTAATCCACCAACCTCTTTAGAGCTTAAAACGAACTCTCTTCTAAACTCTCTATAACCTTTTTGATAGGCAAATATTTCTAAAGGTGTATCTAATGGGACTTGTGCAACAGGATTATTTGGATTCAAGCTTTGTCCATTTAACTGGATTTTTGTTTTCATACTCCCTGGGGTTAAGTTCAAACGTAATTGAATTGTCCTGTTTTTATTTTGTACAGCTTTTTTTATGATAGTTTGTTTTATTGACACCTTAAAGCCGGTTCTTTTAGCAACTTTATTTTGTTTAACCTTTTTTTCACCTATATATTTAGATAAAAAAGGAACATCAATACCCATCTCATCACCAAAAAACACAACAGCCAAAGAAGCTGCTGCCGATAAAAACACAAGTTTCTTTAACATCCCGCCCACTCGTGATTTTGATTTTCTATGTGGTGTATTTACAGTTAATGTATCCCCTCTTTTATTAAATCGACCTCTAACTACATTTTGACTTCTACTGACTGCTGGAGAAGGTTGTATTTCCACCTTGGCAGACTGAACAGCCTCACTAATTAAAATTTCTTTTTCTTTACTATTTTGCCTTCTAATCATTGTAGTAGTATCTTCTTTTGATCCACCACTTTCTTCTAATGGAACATCAGGTGCCTCAGGCAAATTAGAACTTAAAAGCTCCTCTGCTTTTGCATTTAAGTTTTGAAGCATTTTTCTATCGTTCACAATCTCATTTTGAAAAAGCTTTTTCATTACATAACTTAAGTCAGCAGGAGAAAATTCTGGGGAATATGAATATAAAAACTTATGTAATGCTCTTTGAAGTTCTTCTGCATTTTGATACCTTTTTTCACGTTTTTTTGCTAAGGCTTTTAAAACTATATAATCTAATTCTTTTGGAACATCTGAATTAAAAGTAGATGGTGGTTTCACATAAGTATCACAGCTTTCAATCAACTTTAATACTTGAAACTCATTTCCACTTGTAACTGCAAAAAGCTTCTTTGCGGTTAAAAGCTCCCACAATACAATTCCAAGAGCAAAAACATCTGACCTACAATCAAGTTCTTCACCAGAGATTTGCTCAGGAGATAAATAACTTGGCTTACCTTTAATAACACCTGCTCGTGTAGAATCTGTATTAGTTGTCGCTTTCGCTATTCCAAAATCAATAATTTTAATATTACCATCATAAGACATGAGTACGTTTTGTGGACTGATGTCACGATGAACAATATTAAGCGAAACTCCTGAAATTTTATCTCTAAAGCTATGTGCATATTGCAACCCTGATGCTGAAAGCTCAATGCAATAAACTGCCAACTCTACCGGAAGTGTTTCACCATTTTTTGAAAATGCTTGAACAACTTGTCTTAGGTTTTTCCCATCAACCATTTCCATAGCAATATATGGCTGATTGTTTTCACTCCCAAAGTCATAAACCTGTACAATGTTAGGGTGATTAAACCCCATTGTAACTTGAATCTCAGATTGAAACATTTGAATGAAATCTTTGTTTTCACCATATCCCTGCTGAATACGCTTAATCACTAAAATCCGACCAGCTCCTTCTTGTATGGCCAACCGAGCACGAAAAATCTCAGCCATTCCACCTTGAGCGATACGGTCTAATAAAAAATAGCGTCCAAATTTTTTAAGGGCATCTTCCCCCATAGTCATTCACACCTTCTCTAACACTAATCGGGTTTTTTATGTTTCACTTGAGGTTTTATCACCATAAAAGACAACTCAATTTCCTGTTGAAAAAGTAAAAAAAATAATTAAAACTAACCACTTAGACTAATCTAGTTTAGTGTTATTTTTTTGACGAAAGGCTTATGTCTCATGATTCGTTTATTCATTCTTATAATGTTATTGAGTACTTCAATTATTTCAGGGTGCTCCACTGCCAGCAAAAGAGTGTATCCCGGTGAAAAAGGGGTTCATAAGGTAATTGCAACAGCAGAGGATCGAGATGAATCGGCAGAAGCAGGCCTTGATGCTGCAAGTGACTATTGTGAAGAAATAGGAAAAAGAGCTGTTTTTTTAAAAAATAAAACAACATACACAGGTGAAATGGAAGAAGACGCGCGAAAAACTGTTAAAAGAGCCTCAAATGTTGCATGGATGTTAGGTGCACCAGAGGTCAGTATGGCTGGCCATGAAATGACCTCAGGAAAAGATTATAAAACAGTAATTAAATTTAAGTGTAGATAACTATTTAACTGTTTTTTTAAGGTTTTCTGGTCTTTTCCAACGAACTGCGACTCCTCGTGCTAAATTTTGTCCCTCTAAACCATCGTCTGCACATTCAGCTTTTGAGTAAGTTTGTGATGTGCCATCCATAAAAAAAACAACTGACTTTACATCAACCACAGCATCTCCACCGTTTTTCTTTGCAAGACTAATTAATTGCTTTGTGGCTTTATTAAAATAGTTCTGACAAAGCCTTTGCAATGGAGCATCCCAATGTAATGTTGGAAAATTTACTTTTGCTCGCACTAAACCAAGTTTTTCAAATTCTTTATCTGGTATTTTAATATATGCATTTTTTGGAAACTTGTGAACCTCATGTTCAGGCTCCGGCAAAGTTGCACATGATACCAAAGAAATCATCATTAAAAACATTTGAATATTTTTGATTATTTTACACATCTTCTGGCTCTGTATAAATGATATCACGTCCCTCAAAATTTCTAAAATACCACTTATTTCCCTCTCTCTTTTTTAAGTACTCAGGAATCAAAGGAATCTTTCCTCCACCGCCCGGACCGTCTACCACATAATGCGGCACCGCCATTCCACTGGTCCAACCTCTCAAACTCTCCATAATTTCAAGACCCTTTTCAATTGGCGTTCTTAAATGGCCAATTCCCTGGGATAAGTCACACTGAAATATATAATAAGGCCTCACTCTCATCATCAATAACTTATGATTTAACTCCATAACTATTTTAGGATCATCATTCACACCTTTTAGCAAAACCATCTGATTATTAATTACACATCCGGCATCAGCTAACTTTGCACACGCATCAAAAGCTTCCTTAGTGCATTCTTTTGGGTGGTTAAAGTGAGTATGAACAAAAACAGGGTGATACTTTCTAAGCATATTTGCAAACTCGTCAGTAACCCTTTGAGGTAATGTTACTAAATTTCTAGTTCCCAACCTAAAAACTTCAACATGGTTAATCGCTCTTAATCTTGAAATAATATACTCCAAACGATCATTAGAATGAGAAAGAGGATCTCCCCCTGAAATCACAACGTCTCTTACCTCTTTGTGACTTTCAATATAGGCAAGGCCCTCTTCAAGCTGCTTATTTGCAGCAGATGATGAAGGATCTGAAACTTTTCTTTTACGTGTACAATGACGACAATAAACAGGACAGTTGTGCGTAGTGTAAAACAACACGCGATCTGGATACCTATGAGTAATACCAGGAACTGGCATATTAGATTCTTCAGCAAGAGGATCTTCTAACTCTTCTGGTCTAAAATTAAGCTCTTCCATTTTAGGAACTGACTGAATTCTAATTGGACAATTAGGATTATCAGGGTCAATCAAAGAAGCATAGTAAGGAGTAATTGCCATATTAAAAAGAGCGTTAGATTTTTCATATGCTTCTTTTTCATCAGGCGTCACATTAATGACATTATTGAGTTGATCAAACGATTTAACCCTTTTTTGTTGCTGCCAAATCCAGTTATTCCAATCCTTACTTTCAACATCACTCCATATTTTGGGTCTTGGCTCAGATTTAAATCGCTCGGGAATTTTATTTACCGTTTTAATTTCGTATGGCATATTTCCCTCCCACTATTAATATTTAAAGTCTACCTGAACAAACGGGTAACTGACAAGATGTTGTATAATAATGTTTTTTAGCCGTTTTGAAATAGTTCCCTTGGACAGTCAAATTTTTTCAGGGTAATTTATTAGTATGCTAACTGAACTTTTTTTAAATATTTCTTTACTGGGTGCTGAGTGGGTTCTTTACTTGCTATTAATATTATCCATTCTTTCTATAACATTAATTTTTGATCGAGTTTTATTCTATCGTAGATCAAATAAAGGAATTCAAAGTTTCCACCAAAGCATTCGTGATGCTGCTGAAAAACAAAACTGGGAACAAGCATTAAAAGAAATTCATAACAGACGTGAATCACAAGGGGGTCAATGTAGTGACTTTGCAACGCCACTCACTGCATCCCTTATTCAACAGCACAGTCAAAAACAAGGCTCTAGAACAGATGTTTATTTAGAACTTAGTCACGATGCCATATTACAAACTAGACTCAACTGGGAAAAACACCTTTCCATTCTCGCGACAATTGGAAGTAACGCTCCGTTTATTGGACTTTTTGGAACTGTTTTAGGAATTATCCAAGCTTTTCATCAACTCGCAATACAAACAGGACAAACTTCAGGACCTCAGCTTGTCATGTCTGCAGTATCAGAAGCACTTATTGCAACAGGTTTTGGGATTTTAGTAGCAATTCCTGCAGTTGTTGCTTTTAACCTTTTTCAAAGAAAAGTAAGAGCAGCAGTAACAGAAGCAGAGTCACTTAAAAGCTTTTTAATTGCAAAGCTAGGTAAATAAATATGGGATCTAAGTATAACGCTGACGATGGAATGATTGCTGATATTAACGTAACTCCATTAGTAGATGTTGTTCTTGTTTTACTTATTATTTTTATGGTTACAGCTCCTATTATTTATCATTCAGCTATTAAAGTAGAACTTCCATCAGCTCAAACTGGAGAACAAACTCAAAAAACTCAATTTCAATTCAGTATCACAAAAGATAACCAAGTTTACTGGGAAGAAGAAAAGATTGAGTGGGAGCAAATAGAAGAAAAGCTGAACTCTCTGGGCTCAAGCGTCAAAAACAAAACGGCTATCATTAGTGCTGACCAAGACTCCTCTCACGGAACAGTGGTTAAACTAATGGATGTTTTAAGAAAAGCAGGCCTTATGAAGTTTGGGTTAAATGTAGAAGGAAACCTTATTCCTCAAATAAAAAAATAATTAAAACTTAACTCTCATAGCTAACTTCACTTGGCCTTTTTTTAACAACCATTGAGAAAGGTGTCTTCGCGTAGGACGAGAAAACACACTCCAAATAACTCTCATAAAAACAAAAAAAACAATCAA
>Ga0163108_10002963_pt1 | contig 12187 bp, 10 predicted proteins | sample Fk1155metaG_FD_109644 | JGI IMG/M metagenome (GOLD analysis project Ga0163108, IMG submission 109644) | Marine microbial communities from the Central Pacific Ocean - Fk160115 155m metaG | ecosystem: Environmental > Aquatic > Marine > Oceanic > Photic zone | place: The Central Pacific Ocean...
GCGTTAAATTCACATTGGTTCTAGCGCCAACCCGATCCCCACGACGTATTCCACGCGAACGTCTTGCTTCTGCTCTTTGAGAAGGAGTACGCAAAGGTGATCTAGGATTATCTCCAGGCTTGTAATCAACTCGATTTCCATCCCCATCAACAAGCATCCCTGAGGCACGCATACGTCTTGCGCCTCTAGCAATACCTCTAAAAATTGTTCCCGCTGGACGTTCCCAAATAGTTCCGTCCTGTCTTAAACCATCACTGTCACCATCAGGAGCATCAGGATCATACGGAACAACTTTTGGCAACCGACGAGCGAATTTAGACACACGGCCTATTCCCCTACGTCGCCTCCCAAAAACTTTTACCGAAACATCTGAATCACCTGAAGCATTAACAAACAAAGAAGCCTTTGCTTCAATCAAAGAATCCTTATTTAAACCAAAAGTATGACTGATACGCGTATCTGACAATTTGTTATCTGTTGCCGGAACAGGATTTGTGTATTTATAAAGCGCTTTCTGTTGAACAAACATTGCCGCATATGGCGCTCGTTCAGAACGGAACAAACTTTTCTCTGGTCTCCTACCCCGTTCTTCAACTTGTGGAGCGGATAAATAATGTGGCTTTTTAGATGAAATTCTACGAGGAGCACGTTCAGATAAATACAACTGAAACACCCAACGTGGGACGATCTTACGCATCCCATTTGCGTCATAAATAACGATTCGTTCGTTGCCCTTCTCAATGCCACCTACATAAGTCATCTCTATATCGTCTTTAAATTCTGTTACAAATCTTTCTAAAGAAGAAATAGGGTTAGAACTTATTTCAGGGTCTCTACTCATCCCCGCCCATCGGGTACGCATTTTTGCTGCCTTGTCAGGAGAAAGATCCTTTTTACGAGTTAATTTGACTGTTCCTTCTGGGAAAACGTAATGAACTGATTTAATTCCTTTTGTCAGTAAACGAACTTCATCTCCACCTAATCCGCCCGAACGAGGAATTTTTGAAGTAACCCAAATGCCATCAGCGAAATTGTCGTGATCTTTAATTTTGGCAAACTCTTCAGGTCCAACTCGTGGTTCATATATCGCCCCATCTCTTCGGACTAAACGAGTAGTGTTTTTATTTTTCTTAGCAAAAGAGTCAACATCTTTTGCGACACTGTCTCGCCTTTTGATATTTGGCTTTGACTTAGGTTTCGCCGCCGCTTCACGAATCACAGCAAACGGATCGTCTTTAGGTAACTTTGCTACAACATCATCAGTGACACCAGGAAGATCGTCTCCTCTTTGGAAACGACGCATCATTGTTCGTTTATCAGCCGCCGTTATAGCCCCCGGACCTGTAGAAGGAGCGTCAAGTACCAACCCTCCACAATTGCTCAACTTGGGATCTGTGAACCTTCCACCATTTATATAACCAGTAGGACAACGCATTGCCGCCCCTCCGATAGAAGGTAATCCTCCTCGTCCCCCCATTGATCCTCCTCCGCCCGGAGTTAAAGCACCGAACACAGCAGACCTGATAGGACTACGGAATTTACCCATATCTCCAGGAATGAAGAAAGAAGCAAGACTTTGCAAAGCCCGACCTAAACTTCCATGGCTTCTTACAAGTCCAACTTTTTCCTCAATAGTTAAATCCTGAGAAACATGATTCTCGTCCCAGTCAAAAGAACCTGGCATTGGAACAGAACGAACACCTGCCATGAACCTTGCCGCTTTGTATTCAACAGCGTTTTGACTGCCAGCGATAGGCGCAGTTGCCAAACCATTATATTTTCTTGCCATCCGACGATAAATTCGCCAACTCGCAATTTCTATACCGCACTCTTCACTTTTCCGACCACGACGACGACGTTTGCCTGGAATCGCCCTACGTGCCACACGACCTACTGCTCTTCCAGCCGAGCCTCCCCCGTGATGATTGCCTTCATTAGGCCACTTACCAGTGGTTTCATGATGGAGCCAAGCACAAAGAGGTTGTAACGGATACAACTCTGGATGATTCGCTAAAATGATAATGCAACGACGAAAACCGCCCGGCTTCCGCATAATGGGTCGCCAAAACTTGAGTAAAGCCTCTAAGTTCCCGCGTCTCGGTCCATGCCCACGAAGAATATCGCCGGTAATCCTCTCCTGCGGGAGTATGTCAATTGCATCCTGAGGTGCCTTAACCTCAAGTGTTGTATCGCTCATAACACTCCCTAAAAATGATTACTTTTTTGATTTTTTCTTCGGTGTGGCCTTTTTCTTTGTTGGAGTTTTTCCATCTGTATACGCTTCATTTTCAGGCGTATCAGGATCATCCTTCACATAATGACCTTTATCATTTCTTGCCCTTTCGCCTGTGGCTTCAGCCTCAGGTTCAGGTTCTGGTGCAGGAGCAGGAGCCTCAGGCTCTTCCCCTACGGTTACGATTCTTCCCAAGTTTGGGTCGAAATAACTTCGTTTATCCATGGTTTAATAACCTTCCATTGGTTTATTGCGTTGTGTCATAATCCGCTCTTTTTGTTTTATTACATCCATAAGAGGATCTAACAAAGGTCTACATTCTGGACTATCAATCATTTTTCGATAAGCCATAAGAAGTAAATTCATAGGGTCTTCCAAATGGTCATCATCTTTAGCATGACCGTGTGGACGTTTCTCCACACGAGTCATCGACCCATCTGGATTTAGCCTTACTACTGCCTTCACTTCCTCAATGTCAGACACACGATCACTCCGTGTCCGTAACTTCAGACTCGATTTCCATCATTTGCATTTCCATCAAAGCAGCAGTCAACTCTGCTTCTGAAGCAGCCTTTTCTTCTGCCCACAATTCAGGGAGAAGATCGATTTTTTCCATCTCGGTTGCTCTTTTAGTAATGTGATTTTTGATGTCTTGAGACTTTTCGTGCATAGCAGCAACAACCGCATTCTCAAGATCTTCCGTGGAAACAATTGGGAAGGAACCGTCCTCCATTGCCATCCCGTCTTTGACGAGATTTTCGAGAGCCTCTTTTGAATAAGTTGTTTTCAAACGAATCTCTGCTTCGATGGAATCTTTAGCGTCACGAAGTTCTTTAAGTTCCGCTTCTTCCTCTTCTGTAAGTTCAACCATGTCGGAACCTAAGAATTGTCCATTAACGCTTACATAAGCGTCATAAGACTTTCCATCAAGTCCATCGATTTCGACCACATAAGCATCTTGACCTTGGAAGATATCTACATCAACGCCTAGAGATTTGCCTTCCACATTTTGCAACGCAACGGCTTCTGCTTCGTTAAAGGAGACGATAATCCGATCTTCCTGATCTGCTGATTTGATTTCAACTTCAGGGTCAATCTTGATCCAACCCAATTGGGTTCCGCTTCCTGCGTAATATGCTTCAACAATTCCTTCGTCAGTTTTTAGATCCAGAACAAAGATGTCATCCTTAGGTGCATAACCTGAATCAATGACTTCACCTTTGAATTCTTTTTCTGCTTTGACTTCAACTTCCAACAATCCAGGCAAGCCCTTTTCGCTGGCGCATCCCCCACGACAGAAATTACAAACATCACCTGAACGAATGTTTCGTTCTATAGAGCAAAGGAAACTATCGTCTCTAAGAGATTTTGAGTCTGTGCCCAATCGCTCTAAACGCTTTTCCAGAACTTCCTGATCAACCATGTCTATGGGAAGTGGTGCTTCTTCTTCTTTTGCAACTAATACTGCTGTTGGGAACAAAGGAACACTTTGCTTTTCGTCCTCTTCCTCTTCTGCTTCTTCCTCGTCACCATTTGCTAATGCCATGAGGCGAGCAAGACGGTTCTTTCCAGGTTTACCCCAGCCTTTTCCATCTTCATCATCATCGTCTTCCTCTACAAGAGGAGGAGCATTAACGGCTGCGGCAACGGGTGTTGCGGGTAGAGGGGCATCCCTTTCCATTACAGGTCGTCCAGGAATATCAGATCGTACAGGAACAGGAACTTCTTCCTCTTCAGGAATCATCCCGACAGGGACAGGGGCTTTTTCATTATCATCGATTTCAACAACATAAGCCTTCATGTCTTCTGTGATGTCCTCAGGAGCCATCTCCACAACAACTACTCGTTTTTTAGGAGAACCGTGCTCTTTAGCATCTTCGACACCGCCCGGAGGTTTCATCAATTCCTCTGAATCATCCTCTTGTTCTTCATCGTCCAAAATCACATGGTCGTGGGGAAATCCTGCAAGTGTCGCTGCTTTTTCTTCAACTTCAGCAGAACCTTCTTCAGCAGATGCTTCTTCAGCAGGTGCCTCTTCAGCAGGTGCCTCTTCAGCAGATGCTTCTTCAGCAGGTGCCTCTTCAGCAGATGCTTCTTCAGCAGATGCTTCTTCAGCAGATGCCTCTTCAGGCTCTTTTTCAGATTCTTCTTCAGTGGATTCTTCTTCACCACCTTCAGAATCATCTGACTTGGTTTCCGTGTCATCCACTAGAGAGGCAGCAACCTCTTCTAATTCGGACAGTTGATCCTCAAGAGTTTTCTCTTCAGTCTCAACTTCTTCTGTGTTATTTTCTTCAGCCATGTTTTTGACTCCTATTGGGCAGGCTCGGTTGTTAACCATTCAATGTTTGACAAAGCCTTACCCATTGCGTGGGCAACGCTCACTTTCGTTTCCTCGTCTTCCGGCATCAACACTTCAAGAGTGTTAACACCAGAGGCGAATGCTTCTGGTGTAGGGAATTTAACTGCAACTCCCTGTCCTGCTAATGCTTCTACAACATCAGCAATTTCATCTTCCGTTTTACATTCAAAGGGAAGACTTTCAGAATAATTTTCATAAGATCCGGGCATTAGAACTTTTTCTTCTGGTTCTTTACGCTCCAACGGACCTTCAGAAGGCGTAACTTCTGCAACAATGCTTTTAAGAATCTCTATTGCGTTTGTAATTTTCTGCACACTTTGAGAAGAAATCTTTCCAGCACCTTTTTCTTCCGTTTCTGTGTCTACAGATTTGCTTGCTTCACAACCACTTGAATCGCCTTTAGCACAGGAATCACAACAAGCACCTTTTACCTCTTCATCTACCACACGAACAAACGTTTCAAGAACTGCGGCTTTAGGTTGAGAAAATAAGAATTCTTGTTCATCTTTATTGAAACTGTATGAAATAACCCATGCCTCTTTTTCGTTATCACCTTTCGTGATTACCGCTTTAGAGTCATCGAAATCCCAAAGTTTTCCACCTTCATCAAATGCAGCATTAATTGCACTCTCTAACATTTGCTTCAGTTGAGTAACTTCTTGTTCTCCTTCTGAAGCCTTCTCTTCAGTGGTTTCAACAAAATCTTTAACTGCACAAAGTTCACCATCTGTTCCGCATTCTGGAGTCTCTCCACCTTTGACAGATAATGTTCCTGTCAATTGATTAGCCCCATGCAAAACAGGAGAAACTTCATAAAGTTCAACTTCTTTTAAAACATTTGCCTGATGCTGTGTGTCATAGTCCGCATCAAGCGTTTTATAACCAATACTCCACTCTTGTTCTTCTCCAAAGAATGAAACATTCGCAAATGCTTCCTTACCTCTTTGTGAGTTCATGTTGAACTGAACTCGTGCATACACGCCACCCACGCCTGCTTTTTTCATCTTTTCAGGAAGACGTTGATCACGAGGAGGTACTTCAAAAATATCTAATACTTTTCCAATGGGTTCATTCCAATTGTGTCCCCATACAACACGAGGTTTACGACGCTTCAATGAAGCATCAAAAGCGCCAGGAACGATAATGTCCCCTACGGAATCCTTGTTCCCTATAGCGGCAACAAAACATTCAACAATACCCTGTGCTTTATCAATATTGACTTGACCCGCACGGGCTTTGAATTGAATATCGGTTAAATCTGTTTCATCTGGAAAAGTAAGTGCTGGCATGTTTTTACCTCGTATAGATAACTCTCGCCAAGCCTACAACCAGCATTAACCCCCATAAAGCAGAGTTTACTAAAACTACTTTAAGTAAAGTAATACTTATTCCCCAAACTTAAGCAAACAACGGCAATTAATGACCAATTCAGGCGGAGCAAGGGGATCTCCGGGGAACCTTAAAGTTACTCCCGTTTTAAAACTATCCGCAATATTCACAGTTTTACTCTCTATAAGAGCATGCCCTGCACGAACCTTGCCATCTTTCCGAGTGATCCAAGTCTTGTTTATTGCACCTGCTCTACGTCCACCAAAATACAACCCAGCGTTATAAGCAGCATTGCTTTCCACCTCAGAAGTAGTCAACAACCTTTTAGTTAACAATGCAGCAAACACAGCCGCAATACTTGTCCCCAATAAGGCTACTTTTGCAGAAATGGGAGCAGAACTTTCATCATCATCTCCCACTAAAACCATCGCTAAAAGAATTGCCGCAGCAATCTCTTTTTTAGTTGTCTCATTCACATATTCAGCACGATCCAACTGAGAAGTTACATATTCAGCAATTTCATCATCTTTTGTATCTAATTCTTCATCTGATTCTTTTAATGCCGTGGTGGAGGCTTCCAGCATCGCACCTTCTATTACAGGTCCAAGATCTTCTCGTAACTGCTTATTCCAAACATCCATATCAAAAATGTTTCCGACTTTAAGTTCGCCAGAACTTAAAAGACGTTTCGCTTTTGCTCCACTAACTTTTTCCGTTACAACTCTTTCTTGACGTTCAAAATACCTCTCTAAAGAACGTTGGAAAATTGCTTCCCATCTGTCCACATCCTGAGCAGCCTTTGTTTCCCACGACTCTTCTAAATCAAAATGTTTCATCTCTATGTTTGAAATATCATCTTTAGGAAGAGGAAATTCTCCCGGCAATAATCCAGGATCTTCCACATTATTAGGTTCTGTAAGAGGAGGTGCCCCTTCAGGCAATCCCCCTTCTCCTTCTGGTGGCATTCCTTCAGGAGGCATTCCCTGTGGCATTCCTTCAGGAGGCATTCCCTGACCCTGAGGCATCGCCTCTTCTTTAGGCATCGGCTCTTCAGTGTTCCCAATTGGTGCCAAGTTAGGACTAGCCAACATGGAGTCAGCAAGATATGCATCAACTTTAACCTTGCCTGTCATCTCACGATATTCATTGGGAGTGATCAAACCAGATTGAACTTCTTGAAGAAAGTGTCTTTCTTTTTCCTGTTTTGCTAATTCCAATACAGGTACAGTTGACGTATCAAAAGTTACATAATAGTTTTCATCTAATACATCTAGCCCCCTAGACAGTAATTCTAAATGTGGGTTCATGGTCTCTGACCAGAAAACTCTTCCTTCTTCTGCCGCATTAGAAAATGTTCTACCTGCCGCATTTCCAATTACCGATTCCGGCACCCCGAAGGCGGCAAGGATTTCTTCCTTCGTGAGCCTGCGTAACACGTCGTATGCCGCGTCTCTCGGACTTGCCGCTGTATCAACGAAATCTGCTCCATCATCGGATGAGATAACACCGATTCCACCAGCCCTAGAAAGATTCCCTCTAAACCTCGCTTGCAGTTCTTGCTTGTCATCCTCATCAATCATTCCCCTGAGAACCAATAAGCCGCCCGGACGACCATCATTTAAAAGAAAGTTCCGGTTGTACAACTTTGCTAATGTTTCTGTTTCAATAGCCACGCCTGCCGATTCCATAGGTGTCATTGACAAATATGGATCTAACGGATGAGGGCGGCGAATCCAAATTACATTCTTAGGATTTAACTTCTGCTTCTTACCATTGGGTAACTCAACCTCAAATGCTGCAACAAATTTCTTTTGATCAGGAATAGGAGCGGTACTTTGAGGAGGTAAAAGATGAAGTGCTATAGGATCGCCATTTCGACCACGAACAATCTCAATAAACACTCCACGAGTGCTCATCAATAATTGAGCAGAAACTCGATACCTGAAACCAAAAGCACTTTCACCATCATTACTAACCCTGTTTAAAATGTCTCTTAAAGAAACATTTTCTTCATCTTTTAGAACCCTTTCACCAAAAGGTGAATTATCTTTCAAAAACATAATGGGCAATCTTGCTTGATTACTAGAAATAGCATCTATAGAACGATAAACCCACGTAACCTTTGCTAACCCCTCGCGGTAGGCACGCTCTATGTCCCAACCATCAGAATACGGCTTCCCTGTTAAACCTGCGTTATAAGCGACAGGTGCACCAATTGATACCGATTTTTTCTCTGCATCCGGTTGCGATTTATTAGAAAGATTCCACGCCATATTTACTCAGCACCTAAAAGATAGCCATACATGCCTAACGTTAAACCTGCTGCTGCAAGTCCATAGCCAGGATTAATTTGTCCAAAACCTATCCCTAATAGTATTACAGCAGTTAACATGCAAACGTGAGCAATACCTGATCGAGAGAAAATTGATCTAAGGTTAAACACATTCACTCCCCGTGGATTATTCTGTTAGGCATAGGCTAAAGAAAGTGTATCCTACAATGACAGACTGGACAGACATCTATGAGTTCCTTCAACCCAAGGCACCATTATATTGTCCTGAAACGCCTTCACTGACACAAAAGGCATTTCTTAGGTCAACTGCCCTTGAAGGACTATTCGGAGGAGCAGCAGGCGGAGGCAAGTCCTCTGCTCTTTTAATGGCTGCAATGCAATACGTCGATATTCCAAACTATTCTGCCATCCTGTTCCGTCGCACCTATGCAGACCTTGCACTACCCGGTGCCCTTATGGACAGATTTCTCGGATGGGTTAAAGAACACGAAGAAATCCGTTGGAACGGTTCTACTTATGTCGCCACTTTTCCCTCAGGTGCAAGAATAACTTTCGGATATCTAAACAATCAAAATGATTACCTTCGATACAAGTCATCAGAATTCCAATTCATTGGAATGGATGAGGTGACAGAAATAAGGGAATTTGATTACAGATACCTTTTCTCTCGTCTGCGTAAACCAAACTCTGGAGAACTCGCAAACGTTCCTCTCCGAATGAGAGCCGCATCAAACCCTGCCCCTAATTGGGTGAGACAAAGATTCATTGTCGAAGGTGAGGAAGCGCCTGATCGGGTATTCGTTCCTAGTTTCCTAGATGACAACCCCGGCATAGACCCGATTTCTTACCGGCGGGCGCTACAAGAAATAGATCCGACAGAAAGACAGCGTCTTGAAAATGGCGACTGGTGGGCGGTGACCACAGGAAGCCTTATCGACAGAGAAGCATTCATAGTTATCGAACCCTCAGACCTTCCAGATTTTGTTGATCCAGAATGGTGTCGCTTTTGGGACTTAGCGGCAACGGAACCCTCCCATGTAAATCCTGATCCTGACTGGACAGTAGGTGTACTAGGAGCATTTGATCAAGGTGTGTTTTACATTATTGATGTTCAAAGACTAAGAGCCAAAGGTGACAAGATTGAACGGCTCATAGCAGAAACAGCAGAACTAGATGGACCACACGTTCCAATCAGAATGGAACAAGAACCAGGAAGTAGCGGAAAAAACCTTATTGACCAATATGCTCGCTATGTCCTACCCGGTGCAGACTTCTTAGGTATCCGCGCAACAGGAGACAAAGTGACTCGTGCCAGACCAATGGCTGCCGCAATAGCCAATGGCAACGTAAGACTTGTGAGAGGTCCGTGGATCTCCGACTTCTTAGATGAAATGGGAACCTTCCCTGAATCAGCATGGCACGACGACCAAGTAGATGCTTCTTCTGGTTGCTTCAATGAAGTGGCTGGCTTAGGTCACCGACAACGAGGACGCATATCCATAATAATTTAATTTGACAATCCCCTGAAACGCGGATATGGTCACACTCCTACAATTCATTTCCTCTTGAGGCTCGATGAAACCATGGCAAGGACATCGAGAATCTGCCTGTCGCCTTACCAGCGTCATTCGCCCGTAAGAAGGGCTTGGATTCTAACGCCCTGTGGTAGGGCGCACTGAACTACACTTTGTGGTGGAACTTGGCAGCAGTCAGCACCTACAACCAGAACGAAAATTTATACGATCGCGATCGTGCAAAATTGGACAAAGTGTGGATGCCCGCTGACCAACATATTCTTTCGTTCGGAATACTAGGTGCCTCTTACGACCGCTCAATAACGATACGGAGTAACTTGGCTCTCCTTTTGGAGGGCCAAAAACTCTCAACTCATAACTCACAGAGTAACAACTTTAAAGAATTAAAAAAATATAAGTTTTTATAACTTATATTATAAAAAGAATAAAAATCGAACAAATGTTCGTTAGAACCTGCCCCAAAAATATTTTGCGATTTCTCGTTCGTACCTATCAGACCATGAGCGGCGATCTTGCAGGTAGTATCCGCTTCGACGGGGTTTTGTGGTTTTGAAGAGATTTTTTATTCGAGTTTTCATTGCATCTTTCTATTTGTATGTGATTTAAGCAGCACCTAGTTTACAAGAGGAAAGTGCCCCCCAACGGCTATTCAAAGTGTTCGTTGTCACATCCTTGCGATAAAATATTAACAGTGGTAATTTGTAAGCACTATCTACTAACAAGGAGGAGATATGGGACTCCAAGAAGAAACTTTTGAGATGCTAAAACGCCTTGATGAAGCCGTTCATTTAGAACGCTCATCCGAAGACCCTGAAAGGATTATTCGTTTGATCCATATTGGGTATGTTCTGAACGAAGCAAAGAAGTACATCACTTCGTTGCAGAAAGAGGCATCTAACCTGCTTCTGGATTCCGAATGGGATCAAAGCCCCTTTATGGCACAACAGTTCTCTATGGAAACCAAGACAGGTAATCCACGTAAAAAGTGGGATCACAAAGGACTTGCTTCCGTGGTAGCCAAAAGAATTCATGATCGAAGCATCGATATAGACACAGGAGAACTTCTCAAGTCTGCGGAAGAGCAGATTGGGGAACTCTTAGAGTACGCTTCGCCTTCTTACTGGAGGGTAACTGCTTTACGAGAACTGGGAATAGATGCTGATGCATATTGTGAAGTACAAGAACCAATAACTAATTTAATTTATAGGAGCAACGATGACTGAGAAAACACAGGCTGAACTATTATCCGAACCTTTTGATGAGATACTTATCTATCAGCGTTCTGTCGGTGGACGAAGTTTTGATTATGTTGCCGTTGCGGAATATATAGCCCGACTAAACAAAGTACTTGGGACAGGCAACTGGAACTATGAAATAGTCAAATGCCACATTCAACCCGAATATAAAGACAGTGTTATCGCTCAAGTCCGTGTGACTGCAAAAGTTGATGGAACAATGGCGGTAAAAGAAGGCTATGGCGGAGCAAAAGTCAAAATACTGAAATCTGGTTCAGTTATGGATTTAGGCAATGACTTTAAATCAGCAGTATCAGATGCTTTCAAAAAAGCATGCCAAGGTTTTGGAATAGCCCTACATTTAGCCAGAAGTGAAGAATCTTTGGCTTTAGATGTTGAAGAGTCTTACCCAGTGGATAGCGACAAGTGGCATGTATTTGCTGAAAACTTCAAAGGACTAAGCGATGAGAAGAAAGATTCTTTCCGTGAATGGTTCAATGAAAAGCAATTTGGTGAAAGTAAACCTAATCGTTCAATGAAGGTTGAAGATTTTGACGCATCCAGCGTGGAAGTAATCCGTTTAATGTTTGATGGTGCAACCGTAGTAGAGAAGGAAGAGACGTTTTAATGGCTTTTGATCAGAATCAAGGAACAGACTGCTTTACCCGTGGGCATCTTTTGAAAGTTAGAGAGAGGCTTGCGGAAAAAGAAAAGGCACTTAAGGGTTCAGAAAAAGACCATGAACAAAAAAGAAAATAAAACCCTTTCCTTTCTTTGGGGGTATCCAGTGCTTGTTCCCGCTGAAGAGCAGAAATCAATTAAGGTAGTTATTCCTACAGAAGAAAAAAAAATAGTTAAACAAAAATGACAACCTTGCAATTACCAACACACTTATCTGCTTCCAGTATTACAACGTATGAACAGTGTCCATTAAGATTTAGATTTTCTCGAATAGACCGTATCCCTGAACCAACCACGGAACCAATGATTCTTGGGACTTTCGTTCATGAAATCTTAGAAGATCTCTATCAACTACCTTCAGAGGATCGGACAATTCCAGAAGCACGGCGTATTGCTCGTGAAATGTGGGAAAACAAATTTAAAGAAGAGACTTCCAAAGTAAAGATAAAAGACATTAACCAGTTCCGTTGGAATGCTTGGTGGTGTGTGGAAAATGTTTTCAAAATGGAGTCTCCTGAA
>Ga0163108_10002965_pt1 | contig 12183 bp, 9 predicted proteins | sample Fk1155metaG_FD_109644 | JGI IMG/M metagenome (GOLD analysis project Ga0163108, IMG submission 109644) | Marine microbial communities from the Central Pacific Ocean - Fk160115 155m metaG | ecosystem: Environmental > Aquatic > Marine > Oceanic > Photic zone | place: The Central Pacific Ocean...
CTCGCTCCCTCGCACCACGCCCAGAAAGCAGACAACCGCTCCCATCCCATCGTCCATCTCCCGGCACTTGGCCAAGGCCGTCTCGTCGATCGATTTAGTCGAAATGGTCAGTTCGGTTTTCATCGATCAACCACCCTGCACGGGCGGAAAAAACGAAACTTCATCGCCGTTGCTGAGTACGAAATCATCATCCTGATACTCCAAGCCAACGGCTTTGAGCGTGCTATTTTTCGCCCCTGCAAGTTTTGGGAACTGCTCGCAAACGGCTTCGTGCAACTGGGACAATGTCGCTCCATTTTCGAGTTCGATTTCCGTTCTTTTGCAACCGGCTAAATCAGCAAAGTACGACCAGAATTGAGCTGCGATAGTCATGTGAACAGTGGGCAGTAAGCGGTTATTGGTTGTTTCGTAAGCTTCTTTTTTGGACTGAACGTGAGTGCGAGGCATTCTTCGACTTGTTTTTGGACGGATTCTGACAAGTGTCTGACCAGAAGAGATATCTCGGACACCGTCGAAAGTTCGTTGAGTGAGCCGATCGCTATACCCGGATAATTACGGAACTGATCCTTTGATCTGTTTGCCGCGCCTCCACTGATGTTGGCTGGGACAGAAACAGCCGCGTGCCTAATCTGCGAAATCAGCCCAAACTCCCTTTCTTTCGGGAAGCTGTTAGTTAGCCGGTAAAGTTTGAGCACCAACTCCATACCTTTCTGCAAAAATAACATTTTTTTGTGGGATTTCGCCTGCATAACTGCTCATTGCTTACTGTTTACTGCTCACCATCTACTGCCAACTCCTTCAGCACGCCGATGTGGGGCAGGTTGCGGTATTTTTCCGCGTAGTCGAGGCCGTAGCCGACGACGAACTCGTCCGGGATTTCGAAGCCGACGTAGTCGGCAGGGATGTCGTATTCGCGTCGTGCTTTTTTTGAGAGCAGCACGCAGGTACGGATCTGGCGCGGGGTCATACCGTCCAACTTGTCGATGACGCCACGGAGGGTTTTGCCGGTGTCGAGGATGTCGTCCACGAGCAGCACGTCACGTCCGGCCACGTCGAGTCTTAATTCCTTGGTGAAGATGAGTTCGCGCGATTTGGTGCCATCGCGGTAGCTGGACACGCCTATGAAGTCGAGGCGCAGCGGCAGATCGATCTCGCGCACGAGGTCGGCGAGGAACATCAACGTCCCGGTGAGCAGGCCGACCACGACGAGATCGCGCCCGGCGAAGTCCGACTGCACCCGCGCCGCCAATTCTCTGACTCGCCGCTGAATTTCCCTCTCGGAAACCAGCACCTTGGCAATGTCGGCGTTGGGATCGCTCATGGGGTGGTTTTTCAAATGTGGCGTGAGTCGTCCTCGTTTTTTTCGGTGTAGCCGCTGTCTTGCCGCTGGAAGTTGACCTCGTTTTTCTTCACGTATGCCTCGAACACATCGTCGGCGCCCATGCCCAGCACCTGTGCGAGGCTGATTAGGAAATGAAACAGGTCGACCACCTCGACGCGGGCGTTTTGCTCGTCGAGTTCCTGGTACTTGGCCCACCATTTCCACGGCACGCTGTCGGTCAGTTCGGCGATTTCCTGCCCCATGGCGCGGCAGTAGTTGAGCACCCACTCGGTTTTCTGCTCGTCGTTCATCCCGTCGGTCTGTACGCCGATCCGCTCGTTGAGCGACTTCTGCATCCGAAAGAGTTCCCGCAATTGATCCGGCTGATCCATGCGCCGACTGTTCGCGCTTGACCGCCGTTGAAGCAAGGTTTTTTGCTGAAAACTCCCCGATGCCGCTTGGCCAAGCAGTGGATCAGTGCAGGATCTCGAACGAGCCGTCTGAGCCTCCGACGACGCTGGCGAGATAAATCAGGTGCATTGTGCCCTTGTGATCCACGATCGGCTTGGGCTGGACATCGTGGCTGGGCACGCGGGTGAGGCGAACTGCGGGCTCCGCCGCCGTGACCGGTCAAGTGGCGGCGAGGGCGGTGAACGCGATCAGGACAAACGACGGGTGCAGCTTCCTGCGCGTGAGTTCACCAGCGCCCGGCTGCAAAGCAATGCTTCGCCCGGGATTCGACCCCGGCGATTTGTCTTGAAGAAACAGGGCCGCAAACGGACTCTGGCGTCGATCCGGTGTTACGATTATTCCACAGCAAGAGTAACTTAACCCGCCATTGGGGAGTATGATGGTGGTGGTGGACACAATGCATCGTTTTTTTCGGTTTTGCGTGCTTCTATCGCTGCTGTTTTTGACGCTTGGCCAAGCGCGGGCGGCGACGCTGAAGGAGGCAGGTGAATTGTTCGCCACTGGCGAGTATGCCGGGGCGATCAAGGCCAGCGAGGAGGCCATTGCCGCCAATGAGTACGACAGCGGTTGGCGATTGCTGCTGCTGCGGGCGCGGTTGGCCACCGGCCAGTACCCTGAGGCCAAGAGGTTTGCCACCGAGTTGCTCGACGATTACCGCTATCGGTACAACGCCGAGGCGGTTTGGCTGTTTCATCTCGCCTACGAGGCCACCGGCGACACCGAGTCGGCCAGCCAGATGCTGCAGATCATCATGCAGTTCCTCAACGGCCAGCGAGGCATCAGCGACGAGAACGCGCTTGTCTTCATCGGACGCGCGCTGCTCAAGGCTGGTGCCGCCGACCCCAAGCAAGTGAAGGAGAACCTGTACGACCGCGTGCTCAAGTCGAATCCTGACAACCGCGAGGCGCTGCTCGCGCTAGGCGATCTGGCCTTGGCCAAGCGCGACTTCAAGCTGGCTGGCCGAATGTTTACGCGGGCGATCGGGCATTATCCGGAGGATGCCGACCTGCTGTACGGCTTGGCTAAGGCCTACGCCGAAAGCGATCCTTCGCAAATGGAGGAGCCGTTGCATACGGCGATGTTCACCAACCCCGACCACGTTCCGTCTCTGCTATTGCAGGCTCATAACCAAACCGATGCCGAGCAGTACGACGAAGCCAACGGCATCCTGAAGGCGATCTTCAAGATCAACCCGCACCACGCAGAGAGTTGGGCGCTGCAGGCCGCGCTTTACACTGTCCGCAATGAACCAATCAAGGCCAAGGCGGCGCGTGCGAGTGGACTGAAGTTATGGGAAACCAACCCACTGGTGGATCACGAGATCGGCAAAAAGCTCTCGTCGAAATACCTCTTTAAAGAGGGCGCAGAGCATCAGCGGCAGGCACTGGAGTTCAGCAAGGATTACATCCCGGCCAAGACGCAGCTTGCGCAGGATTTGTTGCGGCTTGGCCAGGAAGAGGAGGGATGGCGGCTGGCCGGGGAAGCGCACGAGGCGGACGGCTACGACGTGACGACGTTCAACCTGCTCACGCTGCACGACTCGCTGAAAAAGTATGTGACGATCGACCGCAACGGCTTCCTGCTGCGGATGACTCGCGACGAGGCCGCGCTGTATGGCGATGAGGCGATCGACCTGCTCACCGAGGCTCGCGGATTGTTCTCGGAGAAATACGACACGCAGATTGAGGGCTCGGTGATCGTCGAGATTTTCCCCGAGAAAAAGGACTTTGCCGTGCGGACGTTCGGCATCCCGGGAGGTGACGGCTATATGGGGGTTTGCTTCGGCAAATTGATCACAGCCAACAGCCCCAAGTCGCTCGTTGGCTTTCAGCAAAACTGGCAGTCGCTGCTTTGGCACGAGTATTGCCATGTCATCACGCTTCAAAAGACTCGCAACAAAATGCCGCGCTGGTTCAGCGAGGGCATCTCCGTCTACGAGGAGCGGTTGCGGCACAGTTCGTGGGGCGAGCAAATGACGCCTGAGTACCGTGACTTCATCCTCGGGGGGGAGATGACACCGATCGAGCGTCTCAGCATGGCGTTCCTTGTGCCCAAGAGCCCGGAGCATATGCAGTTTGCCTACTACCAATCATCGCTTGTGGTCGAGTATCTCGTAAAACATTTTGGCGAGGTTTGCATCAGCAACATTCTGCAAGACCTTGGTCGGGGCGTGTTCATCAACATCGCCATCGAGCAGTACGCTTCCCCGTTGGCAAAGCTTCAGGAAGGATTTACAGGCTTTGCCACCGACTTGGCCAAGGCGTTTGCCCCTGAGGCGGACTTGGCCAGACCGAGTCCGCTTGAGATCAATCCGCTCGATAAAAACGCCATTGTCGATTGGCTCGAGGCCAACCCGAACAACATCTGGGCGCTCAATACCACCAGCGCCAATCTCGTAGAGGAGGAGAAATTCCCCGAGGCAATCCCGCTGCTTGAGCGGTCGATCAAGCTGCACTCGAGGCAGCGTGGCAGCGGCTCGCCGTACGGAATGCTCGCCCGCTCCCACCGCGAGCTTGGCCAGGCGAAGGAGGAACTCGTCGTGCTCGAGCAATGGGCCGCCATCGAGGACTCAGCGACGAAGCTTTACGGGCGGTTGATGGAGATACACGCCGAGCGCGAGGACTGGACTGCGGTCGATCGGCTGGCCAGCCGGTTCTTCTCCGCCAACCCGCTCTCGCCCATCGGCCACCGTTTCATGGCGCTGGCTGCACAGCAAACCGGCCGGCACACCGACACTATTCGGCCACTCAAGCGACTGCTGCTGCTTGATCCGGCCGACCCGGTGGATCTGCATTTTCGCCTGGCCAACGCGCTCGCAGACACGGTGCCGACCGAGGCCAAGCGTCACGTGCTTCAGGCGCTCGAGGACGCACCGCGGTTTCGTGCCGCACAGAAACTGCTCACTCGCCTGGCCAAGCCCGAGCCACCTGCCGTGGAGGCCAACGCGCAATGACACGCCTGCACCATCCCTCCCGCCGGCTTGGCCCAGGGCTGCTGCTCGCCGCGCTGATGCTGGCCACGCTAGCGGCGTGGAGCCAGCACGACTGGTCCCGAGGCGAACACGACAAACGCGGAGGCGTGCCGGACTGGGTCCGCGACGAGGAACTGCCGCACGACACGTTCACTTTCACCCGCATCCAGTACGACTCGTGGGGTGGGGGCTGGCGCGGACGCGGCAAGTGGTCGATCGATTATCCCGAGAGCGATCTCAATTTGTCGTTTCGGCTGCAGCAACTCACTGCGCTAAAGGTCGATCCGGAAGGCACGGTGCTCAACCTCACCGAGGCCGCGCTGTTTCAGTATCCATTTATTTACATCATCGAGCCGGGAGAAATGGTCCTCAGCGAAGACGAGGTAAAGGCACTTCGAAGATACCTGCTCACCGGCGGCTTCCTGATGGTGGACGACTTCTGGGGCGAGGCCGAGTGGGAGAACTTTGAGCGGGAGCTCAAGCGGGTGTTCCCGGCGCGGGAGATCGTCGAATTGCCGATCGGGCACGAGGTGTTCCAGTGCGTGTTTCCGCTTAAGAAGAAGCCGCAGGTACCCAACCCCGGCACGGCGAGTCGGGGCGCGCCGTACGGCATCACTTGGGAACGTTCCGATGCGGAGACGCCGCATTACCGAGGGATGTACGATGACGACGGCCGGTTGATGACGATCATCTGCCACAACACCGACCTTGGCGACGGCTGGGAGGAGGAGAGTCGCGCTGGTGAATGGTATTTCAAGGAATTCTCCGAGCCCAAGGCGTACCCGATGGGCATCAACATTATTTTTTACGCAATGACCCACTGAACATGGAAAACACAGAAACAACAAACGAGCAGGATCGGCAGGCGGTCGAGCAGATCGCCGCCAGCCGCGAAAAAATAGAACTGGAACTTGGCAGGGTCATCATCGGGCAGCGGGAGGCGGTTGAGGAAATTCTCGTCACGCTTTTTGCCGGCGGCAACTGTCTGATCACCGGCGTGCCCGGCTTGGCCAAGACGCTGATGGTGCGGGCCATCGCCGGGATTTTTGATCTCGGTTTTCACCGCATCCAGTTCACGCCTGACCTTATGCCTGCCGACATCACCGGCACCGAGATTCTCACCGACGGCGAGCACGGGCGGGAACTGCGCTTCGTGCCGGGGCCGGTTTTCACCAACGTCCTGCTGGCCGACGAGATCAACCGCACGCCGCCGAAGACGCAGGCTGCGCTGCTCGAGGCGATGCAGGAAAAACAGGTCAGCGTCGGCGGCGTCAGCCGCGAGTTGCCCAAACCGTTCTTCGTGCTTGCCACACAAAACCCGATCGAGATGGAGGGCACCTACCCGCTGCCGGAGGCGCAACTCGACCGATTCATGCTCAACGTTTTCATCGATTATCTGCCGGAGGAGGACGAGGTGCGTGTGGTCAGTGAGACTACCCGGCGCGACGACGTGCAGCCGAATCCGGTGTTCAGCGCCGAGGAGGTGCTGCGCATTCAGGGCGTCGTGCGCAAAGTGCCTGTGGCTGACTCGGTAGTGCGTTACGCAGTGCGCCTGGCTGCGAGTTCGCGCCCCGGCCAGGCCGGCGCACCGGACTTCGTCAACGAGTGGGTTAACTGGGGCGCGGGCCTTCGAGCCGGACAGGCTTTGATTCTCGGGGCCAAGGCGCGCACACTGTTGCAGGGCCGCTCCCACGTCACGCCGGATGACATCAAGGCGCTCGCCGTGCCAGTGTTGCGCCATCGTATACTGCCCAATTTCAAGGCCGAGGCCGAAGGCGTCGATGCCGATCAAGTCGTCGAGAAACTCCTCGAAACCGTCTCTGTCCCGTGAATCGAGCCGCTACAACGCACCGTTTTTTGGACCCGAAAGCCTTGATGGAAATCAGGAGCCTTTCGCTCCGGGCGCGTGCCGTGGTTGAGGGATTCATGAGCGGGTTGCACCGCAGCCCGCGCACCGGTTTTTCCACCGAGTTCACCGAGTACCGCCAATACTCGCCCGGCGACGATGTCCGTTTCCTCGACTGGAAAGTGATGGCGCGCACTGACCGCGAGTTTATCAAGAAATTTGAGGACGAAACCAACCTGCGCTGCACGTTCATGGTCGATTTTTCCAAGTCAATGGAGTTCGGCGGCGACGATGCCGGCGTCAAGAAAAGCGACTATGGCCGCACGTTTGCCGCGTCGCTGGCGTGGTTCCTCACGCAGCAGCGCGATGCCGTTGGCCTGGCGACGTTCGACCGTGACGTTCGCGAGTTCATCCCGCCGCGCTACCGGCAGGACCAGTTGAAAACGATCCTCGGCCGGCTCGAGACCCAGCCGGCTGGCAACGCGACTGACCTTTGCCAGGCGCTGGAGAAACTCGCCTCGCTCGTCGGCAAGCGCGGCATGATTGTGCTCGTGTCCGACTTCCTCTCGCCGCTTGACGAGATGGAGCGCTGTCTGAGCCTGTTCACCGCTGCTGGGCACGATGTCCGCGCCGTGCAGGTGCTGCATCCGCGTGAGGTCGATTTCAGTTTCGAGGATGCCGCGATTTTCGAGGACATGGAGAGCGGCCAAAACCTCATTCTCGACCCGGGAATGGCCCGGGAGTCGTATCAGCAAAAATACAACGCGCACAACGCCGCGCTCGACGCGATATTCAGCGCGCAGGGCATCCCCGGTTTCCGCGTGACCACCGCCGAGCCACTTGAGCGGGTGTTGCAGCGTTTCCTCGAGGAACGCCCCGCACGCGCCGTCGTCCGGCAGCGCCGCTCGAACGCGAGGAACGCCGCATGAGTTTCCTGACACCACTTTACCTGTTGGGTGCGCTTGGTCTGGCCATCCCGATCATCCTGCACCTGCTGCACGACCGGCCGAAGAACAAACAGGCATTTGGCAGCCTGATGTTTCTCGACAAGACCAAGCCGCCGGTGGACCGCAAGCGGCGGCCGACGCATCTGCTGCTGTTGCTGCTGCGCTGCTTGGCGCTGTTGTTGCTGGCATTCGTTTTTGCTCGGCCGTTCGTCACGGTTGATGACCCGGCCGCCGCCGCCCGGCGCGACCGCCAATGGATCACCGTGCTGCTCGACCGCAGCGCCAGCATGCAGCGCGGCGACCTGTGGGCGCAGGCCAAGGCCAAGACGCAGACTGCGATTGGCCAGCTAGGCCCGGGCGACCGGTTCTCGCTGATCGCCTACGATAACTCGACGGATTCGTTGGCCGAGGTCAAGTCGTGGCTTGGCAGTGCATCGGAGACAGAGGTGAACGCCCAGCTTGAGCGCTTGGCCAAGCCGGGTTTCGGCGGGAGCAACCTTGGCCAAGCGCTTGTTTTCGTCGGCGAGGCGATGCAGGAGACCGAGTCGGAGCCGGACGAACAACCTTTCGCCAGGCGGGAAATTATCGTCATCAGTGATTTGCAGAAGGGCAGCCACCTCGGCGACGTGCAGGGCTACGAGTGGCCAACCGGCATTTGGGTTTCGCTCAAGCAGATCGGCGAAGACGATCAGGGCAACGCCGGCATCGAACAGGTCTTCTCCCGCGTGCCTTGGGCCACCGCCGAGGCGGCGCCGTCGTTCCGCATCAGCAACTCGGCCAACGGCATCGGCGATGAGTTGGAGTTTTTGGCACACACGACTGCCGGCGAGACTCTCAGCCAAAAAGTGCATGTTCCGCCGGGCCGCAGCCGGGTGGTCGAGTTGCCGGGCGAATGGGCCGGGAAGTCCGTCGAGCGCCTGGCCATCCGGGGCGACACGGCGGAGTTCGACAACCAGTTTCATTTCGCGCAGAACCGGCAACAGGCTGTGCGCATCGTGTACATTGGCGAGGACAAACCGAACGACGCCGAAGGCTCGCTGTTTTATCTGGCGAGTGCGTTTCAGCAGTCGAACACTCTTGATTTTCAGGTCGAGGCGATCAGCGGCAAATCGACCGACGCGCTGCCGGAGGCCGACCTGTTTGTCATCGGAGATGCCGTTGATAACCCGTTGGCCCAAGCGCTTGGCCAGACGATTGAGAGTGGTGCGACCGCGCTGATGGTCGTGCAGTCGCCGGGTCAGGCCGCGAACCTCGGACAGTGGCTTGGTGCGGATGGCGTGGTCATCCGCGACATCGCGTCGAGTGACTACGCGCTGCTTCAGTCGCTCAAGCTGGACGACCCGGTTTTGGCGGTGTTCCGCGACGCGCGATTCAGCGATTTCACAAATCTGCACTTTTGGAAACATCGTGAGCTGCAAAATCTGCCCGACGAGGGCATCGACGTGCTCGCCCGGTTTGACTCCGGTCCGCCGGCGTGGCTTGCGGCGCGGCCCGGTGACGGCCGGTTGCTGGTGATGACGTCCGGCTGGACACCGGCCGACAGCCAACTGGCGCTCTCGACCAAGTTCATCCCGCTGCTCTACTCGATCCTCCAGCCGGTGCTGGAGCAAAAGACGCAGTCGCGGCAGTTCATCGTCGGTAACCGGATCGACGTGGCGCGGTTCGGCAACGGCCAGGCCGCCGCCGGCATCACTGTCATACCATCAGGTGATGGGATGGAGGCAGTTTCGGTCGATACCTTTTTCACACCGCCCACCCCCGGCCTGTACACTGCGAAGGGCGCCGGTTGGTCGGAGACGTTTGCGGTGAACCTCCCGGCGGCGGAGAGCCGCACCGAGCCGATTGTCATGGAGCAGTTTCAAAAACTCGGCCTGCCGATGAGCGCTCCGACTGCCACTCCGGCTGTCGCCGGGGCGCCGAAAAAAGCCGAGGCCCTTCGGCGCGAATACTGGCAGTGGGCCTTGGCGGCGATGCTTTTGTTTGTCACTCTCGAAACCGTGCTGGCTGCGAAGGGCAGTCGGGCGACCGAACCGGTCATGACATGAACGAGCCAAAAACACTCCAGGAATTCTTGGTGCTGCACCGGCGGCAGCATCGGCGGCAGAAACTCTACTCCGGCTTGGCCGTTTGCTGGGGGATGAGCGCGTTGGCCTGTCTCGGCGTCATCGCTCTTGGCCGGGCGACTGACCTTGACCTGCGCCTCGCTTGGCCGGTCACCGGGACGATTGCCGCCGCCTTGGCCACGCTTGTTTTTGTGAAAGTGCTGCTTGTAGACTGGTTGACGCTGACTGAGATCGTGCGGATGATCGAGCGGCATCATCCCGGCCTCAACAAGCTGCTCGAGACGGCCTCGGAGCAGATCGAAAAGAACGATCCTGACAAACTCGACTACCTGCAGCAATGTGTGCTCACCGAGGCGCTCAGTGCGGCCCACGAGCAGGGCTGGGAATTCGAGGTAAACGGACGCCTGGCCCAGACGCATCTTTACCACGCTGTCGCCTTGACCGTGTTTGCGCTGATGGCGTTTCAGTTGCCGGGGATTGGTGATGGGGCGGCGTCCCGCTTGGCCAGGGGCGGTGTTGTTGTGGAGCCGGGTGACGTCAGCATCGAGCGCGGCACGAGCCTGATCGTCTCGGCCAAGTTCGACGACTTTCGGTCCGACGTGAAGCTGACCGTGCAGGAACTAGGGGCCAAGCGCTGGATGACGAACAGCATGGTGAAGAGCCTCGACGACCCGATTTACAGCTACCGCCTGGCCAACGTGCAGTCGAACGCCGTGTACAGCGTGGTTTACGACGAGCAACAGGGGGAGCTGTATCGGTTGTCGGTGTTCGAGTTCCCGGAGCTTAAGTCGTCGCAGGCCAGGCTCGACTACCCCAAGTTCACCGGCCGCGAGGATAAGGTTATTAACAACACACGCCGCCTCACTGCCGTTGAGGGCACCGGCCTGACTTTTGATTTTGAGTTCAACAAGCCGCTCAAGTCGGCGGTGCTAAAGGTCCGCGAAGGCGAGGGCGATGACATCCAGCTGAAGCCACTTGCCGATGGCAGCCCGCAGTTCCAATTCCTGCGCGATTTCAATGAACCTGGCGAGTTTCGCTACAAGTTGCACCTTGAGGACACGGAGGGGCGGGTCAACGAATTCCCAGCCCGGTATGTTTTTAACGTGCTCGAGAACGCCGCTCCGGTGCTGAAGTTTGAGGCGCCCACGGGTGATACCGAGGTTTCGGCCATCGAAGAAATGCGTCTGCAGGGCGTGGTGCGCGACGACTTCGGGCTTGCCGATGCCGGCATCGGCTACCAGCTGGCCGGTGAGGAACCACAGTATGTTTCCCTCGCTGCCGCCAGCTTGGCCACCAACAAGCTCGCTGTTGCCCACGTGCTTCGGATGGAGGATCTGGGCGTCGAGGTGGGGCAGGTGGTGAGTTATTTCCTGTGGGCCGACGACCGTGGCCGGGATGGCGAGTTGCGCCGGGGATTCAGCGATTTATTCTTCGCCACTGTGCGACCGTTCGAGGAGATTTTCCGCCAAAACCGATCCGCCACCGAGGGCATGCGACAAGAACAGCAACAGCAGCAGGGCGAAGGCGGTGAACAGGGCGGTCAAAACCAGCAGTCCATTGCCAACCTGCTCGACACGCAGAAAGATGTCATCAGCGCGACGTGGAACATCAAGCGCCGCGACCGCGACGACGAAAAACTGGCCGAGGACATCCAGGTCGTACTCGACTCGCAGGACGAGTTACTCGGCATGCTCGAGCAGGCGTCGGCGCTGTTGCAGGACTCCGAGTCCGGCGGCCAGGCATATCAGGCCAACGAGGCAATGCAGGCCGCGGTCGACAGCTTGACCAAGGCCAGGGACGCCGAGGGGGAGGTCATCGCCGAGGCGCTCTCAGAGGCGATCATCGACGAGCAGACCGCCCTGCAGCATTTGCAGAAACTGCGCGAAAACGAATTTCGAGTGTCCCGGCAGCAGGCTCGTCAACAGCGCCAGCAGCAGCAGGGCCGTGGCAACAGCAACCGCGCCCAACGCCAGCTTGACCAGCTTGAGATGCAGGACAGTCGCAACAACTACGAGTTGGAGAGTAAAGCCGAGCGGCAAAGACAACAGGCCCAGCAGCAGGGCGAGCGCGCCGAGCAGTTACAGACGCTCAACCGCCTCAAGGAACTCGCGCGACGGCAGTCGGATCTGAACCAGCGCCTGCAGGAACTTCAGATTGCCCTGCTCGATGAAGAGGACGAGGACGAGCGGGAGCGTATTGAGCGCGAGCTCAAGCGACTGCAGGAGGAGCAGCGCAACCTCATCGACGATCTCGACGAGGCTCAGCAACGGATGGATCGCAGCCAAAACGACGAGCTTGCAGAGTCGCGCCAGCAACTCGAGGAGGCCCGCGAACAGATGGAGGAGACCGCTCGCAACCTTGAGCAGATTGACCTGCTCGACGCCGAGAATGAGGCCGAGCGCGAGCGTATTGAACAACAGCTTTCGCAGGCAGCCAACTCTGGCTCGCGCGCCAGTCGAAACCTCGACGAGGTCGAGGAGGACTACAAGGAACAGACCGCCAACGAATTCGCCGATGCCATGCGTGAGATGCGCCAGGACGCGCGCGAGCTCGACAGCAATCAA